>SDBU01000604.1_pt1 | contig 50430 bp, 49 predicted proteins | sample 2277071 | NCBI WGS metagenome assembly SDBU01 (sample SAMN10397929, study PRJNA504765) | marine sediment metagenome | isolation source: marine sediment core GS08_GC12, 126 cmbsf | place: Arctic Ocean: Gakkel Ridge, Loki's castle | collected 2008
GGATTATTAGACTGGAAAGACCAAGAAAAAATGGATTCTTTAGCAGGGGTCCTGCAGGGAGGATTTAGTTACGCTTTTAGTGTCTTTACTGGAGTTCCAGAAGAAGCCGCGCAATCATTCTTAGGAAATATCATAAATTGGGGAAGAATGGCAAAACAAATGGGCTATTTTATGACACCAGCTTATGCGGAAGGATTAAAGGCGGGCCAAGTTCCAGAAGAAATGTTTGGAAAAGGAGTAGAAATAAGTATAAGCCATGACTTGGAAAACTCTCGAGGCTGGACAAAGCAGGGTTGGTCTTCTGATGGTGAAACCCAGGATTTAGGACCAGTGAATGGACCACTGCCATTACAAGAATTAGTGCGGGCTTTATATCTTTCGAGCGGATTTATGGCGGCGTTGTACCAGAAAAATCCTTATTAGATTTTCCAATATAGCTGAAATTTCTTCCAAAATATCGATAATATATATAGAGGATAAGTTCGGGATGTCGCTTAGCACAGATGAGCTTATCTCCAAGGATAATAAAAGATGGTTAGATTATCAATCATAAAAAATAACACAAGGGCAGAAGCATTAAGGCAAGCTTCTATCAAAAGGGTTAGGTGCTCACAAGGGAGAAATAACCCGAATGCCCCCTTAAATTTAAGCGTAAGAAAAACTTTTAAGGCTGATGAGTAGCGTGCTCAGGGTTTTTTGGCGGCTTGTCAATCCTACGGAGAAAGCGTTCCCCCAAATTCATTGGCAAGGGCTCACGCTGACTTAGAGCTATGGGGAAAACATCATGCTTTACGCGGCTTAAGAACAGCCGAACCATTCACGCAAGAAATCATCAATGGAGTAAAAAGCAATATATATATCTTCGGTAATTCCCATTCCAAACAGGCCATCAGTTAATAGTAAACCAGGATCTCTAGTTTATACTTTCCACACCGCGCTAACTAGACTGGTTCATGATCTTCAACAAACAGGCATTGATATGGAATTCTATGGGTTAGATCCCATAGACTGGCATTTTACTGTCTATGGAATAACTCTTCATCAAGAAGGAATGGGAAATTTACATCCAAGTGAATATATTCAAACGGTTAAAACTGCGGTTGCCAGGGCCTTTGCTTTTTCTGGTCGCAGATCTTTAACCATTGACTGCTGGGGATTAAATGTCGGAGTCACTCCTTCTGGCATAGCTATTGGTATGAGAGGTTATCCACGTGACCATTCATTGTTGCTCAGCTTACGGGATTCAATTGAAAGTGAAGTCAGGGAGAGCGGCCATCGCTTTGACGAGGGCTTTAGGCTAAGATTAATTACTTACTCAATCGGTTTAAGAGTTTTCCCTAAAGAGAAAATGAACGACCGCGCAATTGGCACTATTGCTGATTTTATGGAAAAATATGCAGACACCTATTTTGGAACTATTTCGCAAATTAATCCCTCGGACATAACAATTAGAAAAGGAGCCGGCCCAGCCTTAATTACGATAGAAGAATCCTCTTTGACCTCGTAAGCAAATTCTACAAATTTGAATCCAGACAATATAGAAAGCAATTCAAGAAAATCTAAGGTCTATCGCTCTAGCGTGGGCATCTTTTCAATGGTTAATTGGGTTGAGGTTGGGCTGCTAGAATAGTTGTGGGGTTGGGGTTGGGGTTTCGCCCAACCTAATGACTCTTGACCATTCTAGCCGCTCAACCCTAACCCTTTGACTCAGCTTGTAAATCTAACATCAATCGCTCTAGCGTGGGCATCAAGGCCTTCCGTCTCAGCTAAAAGCTTTATGTCTTTCCACGCTTCTTTTAAAGCAGGCTTGGTGTAGCCAACAATGCTTTGAGTTTTAACAAAGTCATAAACCCCAAGCGGAGAGGCAAAGCGGGCTGTACCGCCGGTTGGCAGGACGTGATTGGGGCCAGCCATGTAGTCGCCTAAAGGCACGGGTGAGTGAGGGCCAAGAAAAACTGCGCCGGCATTTTTTATCTTTTCTAACCTCCTTTGCGGTGAGCCAACCATTAATTCCAGATGCTCCGGCGCAATTTGGTTGCAAATATCAATCGCCCTATTCATCCCATCAACTAAAAGGATAATTATTTCTGCCTGCTCAATTATTTCTTTGCGCGAAAGCTTCTTCTCCTGCTTTTCAATTTCCTGCTGAGTTTTGTCGGCTATCTTTTTTGAGTCAGTTACTAAAATTGCAAAAGAAGTTGGATCATGTTCCACTTGCGAAAGAAGATCAGCAGCTACAAATTCGGCATCTGCATCCTTGTCTGCAATAATTAAAACATTGGAAGGCCCGGCTAACCCGTCAATACCCACCACCCCATACACAGCCCTCTTGGCTAATGTAACATAGATATTGCCTGGCCCAACAATCTTATCAACCTTAGGCACTGTTTTTGTGCCATAAGCTAAGGCTGCCACAGCCTGCGCCCCGCCCACCTTGTAAATCTGGGTAATGCCAAGCTCGGCTGCCGCAACTAGTACATGCGGATCAATTGGCGGAGGCGAGACCATTATTATTTCATTAACTTTAGCCACTTTGGCTGGAATAGCGTTCATTAAAACTGAAGAGGCGTAAGGCGCGGTGCCGCCAGGCACATAAAGGCCAACCCGATTCAAAGGAATAACCCTTTGCCCCAGCACCACATCAAGGGGCAATGTTTCAAACCACTCGTCTGGCCGCTGTTTAATATGGTAAGCCGTAATATTTTGAATGGCTTTATTCAGCGCATTCTTAAATGGTTGTTTCACTTTCTTATAGGCGGCCTTGATTTCTTCTTCAGTAACTTTTATGTTTTCAGGCCCAAAACTGGCGCCTGGTTTATCAAACTTCTTCGTGTAGTCAACCAGAGCTTTGTCCCCGTGCTCTTTCACATCTTCAACAATTTTCTTGACCACTTCTGCCGCAGGAATATCAAATTGAAACTCCTGCCTTAAGGCCAAGGCCTCAACTGCCCTTTCTACATCTGCCGCATTATCTAAATACTTAAACATTATTAATTACCTATCCGGTTAACTTGGTTCCCTTCTTAATTTTTGAGCCATCAGCTAAAACCGCACCTTCAATAACCACATTATCCTCAATAATACAGTTTTGTCCTAGAATACAATCAATTAATTTTACATGTTTGCCAATTTTAGTGTCACGCCACACGATTGTTCTTTCTAACGAGCTGTGCTCGCCAATTTCTACATGCTGGCCAACTACAACATAATCTTTTATGGTAGTTTCTTTGCCAAGCTTAACTTTCTCGCCAACTATTGACGGCCCTATAAACCTAACACTTTCATCAGGGTGAACATCCTTGCCCAGCCAGACACGATTATTAATTCTGGTCCCTTCAATTCTAACAGCAACCTCTCCTCTCAAGATGGCCTGGTGAACTTCCTTGTATTTTGCTGGTGTGCCAATATCAATCCAATAAGAATCAGAAAGATACCCGTAAATTGGCTCGCCTTTTTTAAGTAAATCCGGATAAAGCTGCCGTTCAAAAGAATATTTTTCGCCTTTGGGAACATCGGCAAAAATCTTGGGGTCAACCACATAAGTCCCCGCATTAATACTCTTGGCGGTTACCATTTCCCAGCTTGGTTTTTCAAGAAACTGCTTTACCCTGCCGTCTTTTTCTGTTAAAACCAAACCAAAGGGCGTTGGGTCCTCCACTTCTGTCAACGCCAAGGTCACCCGCGCTTTTTTGTCGCGATGATAGTTAATCAGCTTAGAAATATTTAAGTCAGTGACAACATCACCGTTAAAGATCACCATTGGTCCTTCATCAAAGAACTGTTCAGCGTTTTTGACTGCGCCTGCCGTGCCTAACGGATGCTCTTCAATTGAATAGCGAATTTTAATACCCCATTGCTTACCATCATCTAAAATCTTTTTAATTGCATGGGATAAGTAATGAAGATTTAAAATGACCTCATCAATTCCATGGCGCACCAGGTGCTCTATTTGGTGGACAACAAAAGGTATATTGGCTACAGGAACTATTGGCTTGGGAATGTTATTGGTTAAGGGCCGAAGCCTGGTCCCCAGTCCACCCGCGATGATAACAGCCTTCATCGCGCCATCTCCTTTTTTAAGCGGGTGATAACATCAACCGGGGTTGGGTCAACACCTCGCAAAACAGCCAAATAAACACTTAAATAATCAGCAAAAAAGATCAGCGACAAAACCCTTTCCAAGATTGTCTTTCCCTGGGCATTAATTTCATTGGCTCCACCCACCTGGCTTACTATTAATGATTTTGTAATTTCAATTCGTTTTTTTAGGCGCTCCGTATCCTTTTCATCACGAAGTATAAGCAAGCAATAATTGTGCTCTCCTCTTTTTAAACCTGCCAGCCCAACAATTTCGTTATGGTCTAGCTCCGGGAAAAGGTTAAATAAGGCTGGGACTTTACTGTTCTCATTCAACTGTGTTTTTAATCTTAAACCAGCTGCCTGGCTGGTTGTGCGGCTGGCAAAGATAATTGGTGTTTTGTTAAGAAGTTTCGCGGCAAGCTGTTTGACTGGATTACTGCGCAAGGCACCGGAGCTATCGTACTCCACCCTTAACTTCTTAAGCAAAATAATCGCTCGGTTGAGTTCCTTTTCCAGGTTAACAAATAAACCAATCTCTTCCAATATTTTTAAAAGCGCGACCAAAAGATATGGCAGGGCAGCACGCGGCTGGTAGCCAGCAGGAACAACGTAAACAGGATATTTCTTAGTTTTAGCAATGTCTTCCACCTCTCCACCAGAAGTAATACAAACTACCTGAGCAGAACGCTTGCCAGCTTCTTTTACTGCTGCTAGTGTTTCCTCGGTATTGCCAGAATAAGAAATTACTATAACCAGGGAACCTTTATTTACATAGGCAGGTAGTTTGTTGCCGCGGTTTACAAAAAATGGAACTGAAGCATTTTCAAAAAGTAAGTTAGCCGCTATGTCTCCGGCAATCGCCGAGCCACCCATGCCCACAACCACAACATCTTTAACTTTTTTTAGCTTGGGGATACTTACTTTGGTAAAAATATCATAGGCGTTTTGAAAAAGCTCCGGAGTTTCCCTGACAGTGGCCAACATGCCAGATGAGTCTATCTTCTTGATGAATTCTAGATTATCAAGATCTTCTTTTGTGCTCACCGCTTACCTCACTTAATCATGCCGCGCAAAACTTCAATTGCTTTATCAAGCTGGATATCTTCCTCGTCATCCTCGCTGTCATTCAAACCGTTTTCAGCCTCTGCCTCATCTGTCGGCATGAGGACTTCGATGTCTGGAGGAATACCTTTTTGATTTATGTCATCACCATTAGGGGTCAGATACTTGGCAATAGTTACCAGCACTGCAGATCCATCACTTAAGCGCCTTACATTTTGCACCGAAGCCTTGCCAAAAGTATGGGATCCAACCAGCGTGGCAATCTTGTTATCGCGTAGAGCTCCAGCTAGTATTTCTGAAGATGAAGCAGAAGCTTCGTTAATTAAAACTACTGTTGGCTTGCGCCATAAAACCCGGCCGGTTGAGTCAATTTCTTCTCGCCTGCCTTCGCGATCAATGGTCTGGACAATCATGCCGCGCTCAACAAACATACTGCCAATATCAATTGCGCTCTGCAGCAGACCGCCGCCATTGCCGCGCAGATCAATAATTAAGCCGTCAGCATCCTTATATTTGCGCAAGGCTTTTTCAAATTCCCTGGCAGAGGCAATATTTTCAAAGGTTAAGAGTTTAATATAGGCAAGGTTGTGATCAAGCATTTTTGACTTAACTGCCTTAATTTCAATTTTAGCTCGAGTAATGTCAAAATCCTTGGGGTCTTTCCATTTTCTGCGCAGAATACCAAGCCTGACTTTGGTGCCTTTTGGACCGCGAATCAAACTAACGGCTTCTTCCAAAGCCATGTCTTTAGTGCTTTTGCCATCTACCGTCACGATTTTATCCATGGACTTAAGCTTGGATTTGTATGCAGGGGTTCCTTCAATTGGAGAAATAACAGTTAATTGGTTTTTCTTTATACCAATATAAATACCAATACCAGAATAAGATCCGCTCATGCGGATTTTCATCTCTTTGTACGCTTTGGGCTCCATAAAGCGTGTGTAGGGATCGTCTAAGGCAGAAAGCATCCCGCGAATTGAGCCATAAACTAACTTTTGATCATCTACATCCTTTTCAACATAATCATTTTTAACAATGTCCAAAACCTGTAAATAGGTTTCTAGTTTTCTTTCTAAGTCTCCCTGGGCAACCACCTTGCCCATAACTGTTATACCAAGTAGGACAATTAAAGCTCCTAAAATTAATTTTTTAAATAAGCTCATTTTCCCTCCTCTATAAAAATTTTATCGGATTAACTGGTTTTCCATTCTTCCTAACCTCAAAATGCAAATGAGGCCCGGTTGAGTAACCAGTGCTGCCAACTAAACCTATGATCTGGCCTTTAGCCACCACTGTCCCAACTTGTTTATAAATACGAGACATGTGTCCGTAAACTGTGGTCGTCTTTCTGCCATGGTCAATAACAATCGCTTTGCCGTAACCATCCCACCAGCCAGCAAAAATAATTTCCCCAGAATCACCTGCTCGAATTGGCGAACCATACTTGGCTGCTATATCAAGCCCTGTATGATGGTGCCGCCCACCCCACAAAGGGTGACGGCGATAACCAAAGCGAGAAGTTATCCGACCCTTAAGGGGCCAGGCCATTTTACCGCTGCCCAGCACCTTGCCGCCCTTACGAGCCGCCATTTTCTTAAGTATTAAAACCTCAAGTTCCTTAGAGCTTTTTTCAAGCTCAGCTACTCTTGCTTCGTGCTCCAGGCGCCGCTGTTTTAAGGTCTTATAAACCTTTCTCTTTTCATTGGCCTTGGAAGCAATCTCGTTTTTCTTTCTGCTAATTACAACTGCCAGGCTCTGGATCTCACTGTTCCGACTCATTAAAAGGGCGCGTTTCTGTTTGGTCCTGCGGGCATCCGCCCTGACGCTTTGAATCAACTGCGCGTCAAAATCAATTATTTTACGGAAAAAATAAAGGCGATTAAAGAAATCTGACATCGAGCGTGAAGCAATTAAAATTTCTAAATAATTTACTCCACTGCTTTTATAAACTTCCGTAATTCTCTCGCTAACCTGGACCTCTTTTTCCCTAAGCTCTGCCTCAACCTTATTCAGCTCTGAAGTAAGCTCGCCAATCTGGGTCCTGTTAGTCTGAATCCTGTTTTGGGCGGCATAAAGACTGTTCTTGGTCCTCTTGAGCTGCTTATTAATTACAACTAGCTTGCCCCAAACTGCCTGTTCCTCCGCCTTTGTTTTCTGCAATTTCTGTTTGCTTTCCATCAGCTGTTTTTGCAGTCTTTTTAGCCTTGTTTCCTCAGACTCACCGGAAACCGGAGCAGCCAGAGAAAAAACGAGCAAAAACAGACAGACAGCGGAAAAAATCCTCATGAGGTTTAAATAATATCATAAAGTAACAAGCCAAACAAGGAGAAGAATCGATCAAAGAAACGAGGCTTTTTGCCTTTTTTGACGATGGTAGGTAATAGCAAAGCGATGTGCCTCATCACGGATGCGCTGCAACAAATTAAGAGCTGATGATCGTTTAGATAAAGAGATAGTTTTTGAACCTGGCAAACAGATTGTTTCTTCGCGTTTGGCTAAACCTATAAGCGGAAGGGCTGAGGCAGGCGAGTCTTTCAGCGCTTTAAGCGCTGAATTAACCTGGGGAATCCCTCCATCCACCATTATTAAATCAGGCAGCGGTAATTTTTTCATTAAAGTCTTTGTATAGCGTCTCTTTACTACCTCAAAAATCGCAGCCACATCATTCGGTTTTTTCTCAACCGACCTAATATTGAATTTACGATAATCATTTTTAAGCGGCACGCCGCCATAGAAAGTAACCATTGAGGCCACAATATTTGACCCGCGTATATTTGAAACATCAAAGCATTCAATTCTCATTGGAACTTTTTTCAACTTTAAGACTTTTTTCAACTCATTAACTTCGGTCAGCAAGCGCGGCGCTGGGACAGAAGACAATTCCTTGCCTTCTATCATTTTCTGCAAAATCTTTATGCGATCACGCAGCATTGCTGCCCGTTCATACTCCTGATTAGCCGAAGCGCGCTGCATCTCCCCTTTAAGCTTTGCCAGCGCCTTGTCCATTTTTCCTTCAAGCAAAGAAATTATACCCTCTACTAATTTTAAGTAGTCCTCCCTGCTTATTTTATTAACACATGGGCCAGAGCAGCTGCCAATGCGATAATAAAGGCAGGGCTGCTGCCGCATTTTTAAGGGTGACTCCTTGCACCACCTGATAGCAAAGATTTTCTTTACCAGGCGCAGGACCTCGCGCACCATTCCGCCTTGAAAACGGCCAAAATAAAGGGCCTTATCTTTATCTTTTTTCCTGGTCAGAAAAAGCCGGGGCCATTTCTCATTAATTGTTACCTTTAAATAAGGGTAGCTTTTGTCATCACGCAAGGCAATGTTATAGCGGGGCTTGTATTTCTTGATCAGCTCGTCTTCTAAAAGCAGGGCATCCATTTCAGAACCTGCCAGGATGTAATCAATGTCTTTTAAACGCTCAAGCAGGATGCTGGTTTTTATATCCTGTGTTTTTGTAAAATAAGAAGTGACTCTTTTGCGCAGGGATTTAGCCTTGCCAACGTAAATAATTGAACCAGTTCTGTCTTTGAAGAGGTAGACCCCGGGTTTATTCGGTAGGCCCCGTACCGGCTGGCCCTGCACCGCCTGGTGCACGGGCTGGTACAGGGGTAGGTTTTTAAGTTTCTCTTTCAGGGTAGTCATCCACCCAATTTATTTTTTGGCTTCGACTTTAACTTTTAAGTTCGCGCTGATGCCCTGATAAAGCTTAACCGGTACAGTGTAGCTACCAACAATTTTTAGCGGGTTGTCCAAATGGATTTTCTTTTTATCCAATTCAACTTCAGCCTGGTTTTTAACAACATCAGAAATGTCTTGGGCAGTAACTGAACCAAAGAGTTTGCCCCCTTCCCCCACATCAACGGAGATAACAAATTCCATGCCGCTAAGTTTCTTAGCTAACTCTTCAAAACTGGTTTTCTTTACCGTAACTTCCTTGGCTTTGTCATCAAGCTTTTGTTTTAAAGAAGCTAACGCCTTTGACGTGGCTGGGCCAGCCAAATTTCTAGGATAAAGGTAGTTTCTCGCATAGCCGTCAGAAACATCAGCTAGAGTGTATTCTTCGCCTAAATCAGGAACTTCTTTATATAAAATAACCTTCATTTTAATCCACCGTATACGGCACTAATCCCACTTGCCGTGCCCTTTTAACCATTTTAGCAACCATGCGCTGGTGCAGAGCGCAGCAGCCAGTCATGCGTCGCGGCGCAATTTTGCCGCGATCAGTAACATAACGTCGCATAGCGCCTAAATCTTTATAATCTAAAGTCTTCTTTTCCACGCAAAAAAAACAAGGCTTCGGCTTTCTTTTCCTAAACTGCATCTTTTTCTTAGGTTTTCTTCTTTCTCTTCCCATAAATTTACCTCCGTGTCTGTCTTAAAATGGTATTTCTTCATCTGTTGAAGCTGTATCTGTTGCCGCTTCTTTTGGCGGCATAGAAGGAGAGGAACCTCCCTCAGGCTTCCGACCTAACATCTGCATATTATCTGCCACTACTTCAGTCATGCTTCGCATCTGGCCATCGCGGCCTTTAAAATTATTAATTTGCAGCCTGCCTTCAATTTCTACTGGCCGTCCCTTTTTTAAATATTCACCACAAACCTCAGCCAACCTCCGCCATGCAACCACGTTAATAAAATCAACGTCCTGGCTGCCATCTGCAGCATCTTTGCGGCGGATACGATTAACAGCAACAGTAAAACGGCAAACCGGAATTCCAGAGGTTGTGTATCTTAACTCTGGATCACGCGTCAAATTTCCAATTAAAAATGCTTTATTATACATAATTATTTAAAAGGGTAAGTCCCCGGCCAGACCAGAGTCATCAACAACTTCCTCGTTCTGGTCAGTTGGCATACTAGAAGCCGCTGGCTCTTGAGCTGCGCTCTGAGACTGTTCTAATAACTGCAGATTGCGGGCCACAACTTCGGTTACCCAGCGCCGCTGGCCCGCTTGATCGTCAAAAGTACGAATCTGGATCTGGCCTTCAACCAAAACCAACTTGCCTTTTTTAAACTGATCAGCGCTAACTTCCGCTAAACGCCGCCAGGCAACAATATCTATAAAATCACTTCCGCCTTGAGGACGGTTAACCACCAGGCGAAACTTAGCCATAGGCAAGCCATCCATGGTTGATCGGCTTTCTGGGTCGGCTGTTAAGCGGCCAACTAAAATTATTCTATTTAGATTCGCCAACTTGTTGCTCCGCTGCCTGTGCCGCAGGTACCTGGGGCTGCGCTGCTGGGGTAGCCTCCGGCTGCTTTATTTCATTTTGTTCAGGAACCGGTTCTCCCTTAATTTCTTGCAGCGTTTCTGGCTCTGATTTAATAATTGAATAACGCAGGACGTTTTCGGTAACCTTAAGATAAGCACTGAGCTTTTCAGGCACAGATGTTTCACTTTTGAAGTAAACAACAATATAAACACCCTGGGTTATTTTTCTGTTCTTGTTAAAGACGGAGGCAAGCCTTCTAATCCCCCATTTGTCTATTTTCTCAATTTCTCCAGCAAAAGATTTGATCTTTTCTTCTGTTTTAGAAAGAATTTTTCCTACGACTTCTTCCCCTAATTTAGGGTCAAAAATCAGCATTAACTCGTATAAATTCAAAACAAACCCTCCTTTTTTGACAGAAAAATATTATACCATAGAAAGGTCGGATTAACAACTGGGGCTAGACGTTAAATCTGACTAAAACCAGGTCTCCGTCCTTTACTATATAGTTCTTCCCTTCGGTGTGGAGCAGGCCTTTTTCGCGGGTTTTAGCATAAGAGCCAGCACCAACCAAATCCTGATAATTAACAACATCAGCCGCAATAAACCCTTTTTCCATGTCCGAGTGGACCCTGCCAGCAGCAGCTGGCACTGGGGTATTTTCTGCAACTGTCCAGGCATGGGCTTCTTTTTTATTGGCAGTAAAGAAGGTAACCAAATGCAACAAATCATAGCCTGTTTTAATCAAACGCTCCAGGCCTGTTTTATCTATTTTTAGCTCTTTTAGGTAAGCCTCTGCATCCTCTGGGGACAGCTCCCCTATCTCTGCCTCAAGCTGTGCGCAAATACAAACAACCTTGGCTCCTTCAGCTTGGGCAATTGTCTCGATTAGCTTTACTTCTTCTTTATTGCCAGACTCATCGACGTTAGCAATGTATAAAACTGGTTTAAGCGTCAAAAGCGGCAGGGCTTGAACATATTCTTTTTCATTGTCAGCTAAGTTCAAGCTGCGGGCAGGCTTGCCAGAACCAAGCATATCCTTAATCTTTTGCAAAACCTCAATCCCGCGCAAAATCTTTTTGTCGCCAGCCTTTGACTTTACTTTAAGCTCCGCCAACCTTTTATCAACCAGGGCTAAATCTGCCAAATTCAACTCAGCGTTGATGATTTCAATATCTCCCCTGGGATCAACCTGACCAGACACGTGGGCGATCTGCTCACTTTTAAAACACCTGACAACATGGGCAATAGCGTTAACTTCTCTAATATGTGAAAGAAATTGATTGCCAAGCCCTTCACCCTTATGTGCCCCTTTAACCAAGCCGGCAATATCAAAAAACTCAATAACGGTTGGCACTGCTTTGGGGGAACTCATGATTTTTTGGATCTGATACAGCCGCTCATCAGGCACGGGGGCAACACCAATATTGGGCTTGATAGTGCAAAAAGGATAATTGGAAACCTCTACCCCAGCTTTGGAAAGAAGGTTAAAAAGCGTTGATTTGCCGACGTTCGGCAAACCGACAATACCCAATGAAAATCCCATAATGCGTTTATTATATCATATTATTCAAAAACTGAAATTTCTTCTAAAACTTAACGATAATATATATAGAGCGAAAGATTCCCTTAAAGGAGGAACAAAAATGGTAGCAACACGGGTTTTAGCATCCGCAGCACATGGTCCCCAGGACGTACGTCTCAATCTTCCCAGAACGAAAACCACGGTTTTTAGATTAAGTAAATATGTAGATCGGTTACTTTGTTATTCATCTCAAATGGGAAAAGGGGCTGTTAGGATTCATTGGGGGCGCGATGGATTTAAATTAGATAATATTGGAATCGGTGTTTCCCCTTATAGAACTAAAATTGAAACCGATAGCGGAAGCATTGCTCTTAAGGTTATCTTGGGAGCTGGAATTAAAATAGAAGTTTCTCATCCCGCAGATATTACGCTCTATTTAGATGCTCCAAATAACAACGATGCTATTGCTGCGCTTTCCCAACATTATTATGACACAAGAAATTCCGATCTTCCGAGAAGAAATGGCGCTTACGAAGCCCCTCCGTTATCCTTGCACAGATTCGGAGTAATTGGAATGGATGGAAATCTAGGCATCATCCCTGTCTACAGAGAAAACGGCAATGGAAGTCCGATGAATGGCCTGATAGAAGGAGCACGAATCCCTGCCTTTGTTAGCAGAGAAAACGAAAGACTTGTTCGGCAAATGATAACTGCATATAACAGATCTAACTATAGCAACATTGAGGGCATTGATGACTTTGAGCCAATCATCGAATTTACAATGCCTAACAGCTAAAGAAAAAGCCCTAAAGAATAATTAGAAATATTACATTCGCAAAGCTACCCATGCTTTAATTTAAAACCTTATCCTCCCATCTTCTTAGCTCCCATGAAATACTTCTAAATAACTTCTCCCAAAAGTGAAATTTCCCAGAAATGGTCACGATAATAAATTGGGAAACAAAACAAATAAAGGAGGTAATTAACATGGGTGTTTCAGCAGCTTACAACTACACTGGTCAGTGCGCGGACAGAGCAACCATGGGGAAGATTAATGGATCAAATTTTCAAACCCCTGTTTCTGGAGGAAAAGTTCTTCATACTATTGATTTAACTGCCCCAGAAGTTTTCCATTACTCCGCAGAAATTGATACGGATGACGACCCCAAAAAGACCCCGGATACCCAGCTTCTGGATACCAGCAAGGTTAAATATAAAGGAGAGCAGGCTTTGCATTTAAGAGGAACCCCGGCCCCAAAATCCAACCCCTCAATTAACCCTGCTGAACCAAATCCTTACATCGGTGGATTAGGAATTAACTTTCCTGCCTCACCCGTCACCTTGACTGCTAACGATTATGTGCAAATAAAGGTATTCCCAACTACTTCTGCTACTCTGATACTCGAAATCTACGAAGATGACGGCGGCAACCCCAATGAAATTGATAAATGTCCAGCCAATTACTGGCTTCCCAAAAAAGATGATGATTTCTATAAGGTGGTTGTCCAGTTATCGCCTACCGGCAAGTGGCAAACTGTCTCCATCCCCCTTTCAAAGTTTGTGGATTGGAACAAAAAAACTGATTGTTCAACGCCTATTCCCGGCATAAATGAAAATGTGGGCAATGGTAAATTCGATCCCAAAAAGGGAGAAGCCATGGCCTTCCAGCTAACCTTTGTTTCTGACAGCTGGGGACCAGCAGCTAAGGAAGTTTACGTCGGACAAGAAGTAAAATTCATAAAAAAAGGAGGTGAAAAGCAATGAGCAATATCGCATTAATTGGAAGTGTTGTTTCCGCTGCCGTTGCAGCACCAGACCAGGCTAAAAAAGGTAATGCAGTAGCTGATATAAGCAAAGCAATTCAAAAATCCGGATCAATTCCTACTGGTTACAAAGGAGCCGAAGGTAAAGTCAGAGTTGAAAAGGGCGGAGCTATCAAAACTACGGCTGTAATCGAAGGAAATGATGCTGGCTTTTTCGTAGCATTCAAACCAGTAGAAGTAGAAAATGCTAAATTCCTTACCTTGGACATCCTAGGTAAAATCTTTCAGAAACAAGGCTGGGATCACTACGCCTCTCTCCAGGCAATGGATGAAGACGGCGAGAGAAAAATCATCCTGGAATTCTGTAAAGAAGGGAAGTACGGAAGCTGTTCAGGAAAATCTATTACAAAGCCTAGCAGCGTCCGAAAAGGCGCCAACTTAAAAATTGAGCTTCCCAAGGGGCTAGAGACTATTGCACGAATTGAAGTTGTCTTTATTGGACAAACTTCCGTAGAAGCAGGTTTTACTCTCAGCAATATAAAGCTGGTAAAATAAGCAAAAGATTTTTTGTTTAAAAGGCTCTCAGTTTTTCTGGGAGCCTTTTCTTTTCTAGGGGATTGAGTTTCTCTGTTTTTTTAAAAAGTCAACGCTGGAAGGGGCAAATAAATTCTTTACTTCATAAAATCAAGGTCAGCAATATTGATGGCTTCAAAACTATCCTTTTCTTTAACCTTAACATGGTGATAATCAGTAAGATCTGTTTCTTTATCCTGAGCGAGTCCGCCGCTGGCGGAGGAGTCGAAGGACTCTTCCACTTCCCATTTATCAAAAAGATCTTCCGGCACTTCTTCCACATAACGCGACGGCTTCATTATGACCTCGCCATCATAGCCAGAATAAATAATTGGATAAGAAAGATACAGCTCATCCCGAGCACGAGTAACTGCCACATAAAAAAGCCTGCGCTCCTCTTCCATCTCCTCATCCTTGCCAAAACTTAAATATGATGGAAAGCGGCCGTCTGCCAGCCAAACAACAAAAACAACCTTCCACTCTAAACCCTTTGCCTGATGCACAGTTGTAAGCACACAAGCTTCTTTATCTCCATCTTCCCCTTCAACAACAGTTTCGGATTCGATGCCAGAAACTAAAGCCAGTGAGCTTAATAGTTCTTCTAAGTCCTTAAATTGGATTGAATAACTGCCTAGCTGTTCCAGGTCTTCTAAGCGCTCATGGTAATTAGGGTACTTTTCTTTTAAATGATCTTCGTAGTTAGAATGCATAATGCTTTTGATCATTTCCGCTGGCTGGTCAACCTCTTGGCTTAGCTCTTTAAACAATCCCTGGAAGCTTTTAAACGCCCGCTCTCCTCCCCTGGGAATTAACTTAACAATTGCTTCGCTTACAATTGCTTCCAACGGCTTATCGCTTTGATTTATTTGATTAAAAATTTTCTCAGCCGTGCGCGGTCCGATCTTTTCAAGTAGTTTAAGTATTCGACTCCAAGAAATTTCATCCCTGGGGTTGTGAAAAACTTTTAAATGGGCTAAAACATCTTTTATATGCGCTTCTTCAAAAAAGCGCAGGCCAGATCTGATCTCAAAAGGAATACCGCGCTTGGTTAACTCCATCTGAATTTCCATTGACTGGTAATGGGAGCGATAAAGCACAGCCATATCATTTAAATCCTTGCCCTCTTCGCGCAGCTCCAGCATCCTCTGGGCAATAAAACTGGCTTGTTCATGAACTGTTGTTACTGGCACCAGAACTGGTTTTTGGCCGGCAGGCCGGTTTGGCTTTAATTCCTTATCAAATTTTTCCTTGGCAAGGGCAATTGATTGGTTGGCTAAAGTTAAAATCTCCGGGGTGGAGCGGTGGTTAACTTCTAGCTTATGAAGCTTGGCATCGGGATAAACCTTGGGAAATTTAATAATGTTTTGAAAATGCGCCCCGCGAAAAGAATAAATCGACTGACTGTCATCTCCCACCACCATCAGGTTGCGATGTGCCGCAGCCAAAATATTAATTATCTTTGCTTGAAGAATATTAGTGTCTTGATATTCATCAACCAGCACATGCAAAAACTTTTTCGAATACTTTTCCGCAACCTCTTTATTCTCTGACAACAACTTCCACCAATAAAACAATAGATCGTCAAAGTCCATTAAATTATGTTTTCGTTTGCGCTCCTGATAAAGCTTAAAAATGCCTTCAACTTCTTCGGTAATTGATTCAAACTGCGAATAGTTATAAGCAACTACATCGGTAATGCTGCGCTGGGTATTGGTTGAAAGGCCAAAAATTGCCTGAAGATTTTGCCCTTTGGGAAAGCGTCTTGCCTGGACATCAATGTTAGCTTCAGCAATACAAGTATCAATCAAGTCTTTTGAGTCAGCTCGGTCTAATATAGTGTAATTGGAATCATAACCAATTAACTTTGCATGCCGCCGCAAAAGGATATTGCCAACATGATGAAATGTTCCGCCCCAGATTCCTTTAACATCTCGTTTGAGCAACATTTCAACCCGGGAAAGCATTTCCTTGGCAGCTTTATTCGTGAAAGTTACCAGCAAGATTCGATCAAGTGGGATACCCGATTCTACTAAATAAGCAACACGATAGGTAACTGTGCGCGTTTTACCAGAGCCCGCCCCAGCAATGACCAGCATAGGTCCACCAGGAGAAGTGACGACTGGTAGTTGTTCTTCAGTCAATTCTCCCTGATAATTTATACGAAGACTTTTCCCTGCGGAAAAATTGGATTTTAAAATATATTTATGGGGCATTGGAAAAGATATTATAGCAGAATTTAAAAGATCTCCAAACTAATATCCAACGCCTTAGCAGAATGCGTCAGCGCCCCAACAGAAATAAAATCGACTCCTGTTTTTGCGATTGCCCTGACTGTTTTCAAATTCACACCGCCAGATGCTTCTGTTTTAATCCGAGCATTTTTGCACAATTTAACGGCCCTGCGCAAAGTTTTTAAGTTCATGTTATCTAAAAGAATTCTCTCTGCGCCAGCAGTAATTGCTTGCTTTACTTGATTAATTGTCTTGGCCTCAACTTCAATTCCTTTGGCCTTTGACCTCGGGCCTCGGGCCTTCTCCACCGCTTTCTCAATTCCCCCTGCTATCCTAATATGATTATCCTTAATCAGAATAGCATCATACAATCCCATCCGATGATTTGTCCCGCCGCCCATTTTAACCGCATATTTTTCTAGTGCCCGCAAACCTGGCGTTGTTTTTCTCGTGTCTAATAATTTTACATTAGTTTTAAGCTTTAATATTTGAGTTTTAAATTTGTTAGTCAGCGTAGCTATCCCGGACAATCTCTGAAGAAAATTAAGCGCAACTCGTTCACCAGTTAATATTCCACGTGCTGGACCAGAGACTGTAGCAATAACAGTCCCCTTCCTCACCATCCCTCCATCTTTCAATCTCAGCACAAACTTTATCCTCTTATCAACTTGACGAAAAACTTCCTTGGCAACATCAAGTCCAGCAATCACCCCAGACTCTTTTGCCACAACAATACCCCTAGCTACTGCACTACTGTCTACTATGCTTCTCGTAGTTATATCCCCTGCCCCAATATCTTCTTTTAATGCTTGTTTGATTAATTTAATAATTGTGTCATTCATTTGTCATTGAGTAATTAGTCATTCGGCATTTATTTAAGTATTACCCACACCAAATAGTAATAATAAATCGGCGTTGTCAAAATAAAACTATCCACCCGGTCCAACACCCCGCCGTGGCCTGGCAAAAGCGAGGAAGAATCCTTAACCCCAGCATCTCGTTTAATTAAGGATTCAATTAAGTCGCTCAATTGTGCGACAATACCTATTATTGCCCCTAAAATTAAAGAGTGCGTCATCTCAAACCCTGCGTAATAACCAAAGATGCCAGCCGCGATTAAACAAACAACAAAGCCGGCAACTGCCCCTTCAACGCTCTTTTTGGGAGAAACAGAAGGAAAGAGTTTTCGTTTGCCAAACCTTGAGCCCACCGCAAAGGCCACAATATCCAGGGCCCAAATCGTAAACATTAAAAAGATAAGATATGCCCCTCGCTCAGTCAAAGCCCGGATAAAAAGAAAATAACTAAAAAACCAACCAATGTAAATCATGCCTAATAAGGTTACCGCAATATCAACGATGGCATCCTTGGGGCGTTTTAAGAAAAGGGTTGAGACCATTGTTACCAGGGCCGCACCAGTTAACATGGCAGAATGGGCGGGTTCCCAATGTTTTTTTAAAGCATAGTAAGCAAAGATAATAAAAATAATGGTAAAAAGATTGCCAATCCAATAGGCTGGATGAAAATCTTTGGACTTCATCATGCTATAAAATTCATTGATGGAAAAAAGAGCCAGGAGCAAGACCAACGCTAAAAAGGCCAACCCGCCAAAGTAAACACAGGCAATAATTACCGGCGCGGTAATTAAGGCTGTAATAATCCTACGCAGCATCTATTTGCTCCTTGGTTTTACCAAACTTCCTAACACGTTTTTGAAAATCCTCGATTGCCTTAATTAATTCATCCCGACGAAAATCCGGCCACAGGGTAGCTGTTACATAAATCTCTGCATAAGCAATCTGCCAGAGTAAAAAGTTAGACACCCTCATTTCCGAAGCAGTACGGATTAAAAGATCTGGGTCCGGCATGCCCTTAGTATATAAATGTTCACCGATTGCTTCTTCACTGATCTTGTCCATAGACCCCACATTTAAATGTGGGGTATCTAAAATTTCTCTTGTGATTTCTTTGACCGCATCAACTATCTCTGCCCTGCCGCCGTAATTAACCATAACATTTAAGGTGATTCGCTTATTGTCCTTTGTTTTCTCCATGGCTTCTTTCATTTTCTTTTGCAGGCCTGGAGAGAACTTAGCCAGCCGCCCCAAAAAATTGAGCTTAACTTCGTTTTCCATTAACTCATCTATTTCGCGGTCAATGGTTCGAGAAAAAAGACCCATCAGAAAATCAACCTCTTCGCCTGGCCGGCGCCAGTTTTCTGTGGAAAAAGCATAGAGGGTCAAGTATTTGACGCCGAATTCCGCACAGGCCTTTAAAATTGCCCGAACCGACTCAGCCCCTTCCTTATGGCCAGCAATGCGAGGAAGCAGTCTCTTTTTTGCCCAACGGCCATTGCCGTCCATGATGATCGCAATATGTTGAGGAGCTTTTTTGGGGTCCATGATCAAAGCTTAAAAGTTAAAACTGAAAACTTAAAACTATTGTGTCCCGTCGGGACGTTATTTAAATAGTTTTTACATTTGTTTTTAGTTTTAAATTTTAAATTTTCAGTTTTCATCAGACTTCCATTACTTCTTTTTCTTTGGCAGAAAACATCTTGTCCATTTCAGCGCAATATTTGTCGGTCAGTTCCTGGACTTTTTTGTCCAGGGATTTTTCGTCATCTTCGGTAATTTCTTTAGCAGCTTTCTTTTTCTTAGCACCATCAATTGCTTCGCGCCGCACGTTGCGCAAAGATACTTTTGCCTCCTCTGTTTCCTTTTTAATAATCTTAACCAGTTCTTTTCTCCGTTCTTCTGTTGGTTCTGGCAAAACAAGACGGATAACACCGGCTTCACGCTTTGGGTTAATGCCTAAGTCAGATGTCAAAATCGCTTTTTCAATGTCAGCGCTAGCATTTTTATCGTATGGGGAAACCAACAACATCCGGGGCTCTGGCACAGAAATAGAGGCAAGCTGTTTTAGCGGGGTTGGCGCGCCATAATAGTTAACCTGCACATGGTCGAGCAAGGCCGGGCTTGCCCGGCCGGTCCTGACAGCAGCGAAGTTCCTTTTTAAAACTTCCTCAGCCTTTTGCATTTTTTCTTCACATTCTTTTATAATATCCTGCATAGCATGGCCTCCTTATTTCTCGTTCGCCACCAATGTACCAACGTTTTTGCCCATAACGGCGTTTTTAATATTGCCGCGTTTAGTTAAATTTAGAACAATTATTGGAATATCATTTTCCATGCATAAAGCAGCAGCCGTTGTATCCATAACCTTGAGCCGCTTCTGAATCAAGTCCATATGAGATATTTTTTTAAACTTTTTTGCGTCCTTATGGTGCATCGGGTCTTTGTCGTATACACCACCAACCTTGGTAGCTTTCAGCACAACATCAACATCTAACTCTGCAGCGCGCAGGGCAGCTGTTGTATCCGTTGAAAAATAAGGGTTGCCTGTGCCTGCAGCTAAAATCACTACGCGACCTTTTTCCATGTGACGAATCGCCCGGCGCCTGATGAAAGACTCGGCAATAGAGCGCATTTCAATGGCAGTCTGGACGCGGGACGGGATTTCAATCTTTTCTAAAGCATCCTGCAGCGCTAAAGAATTTATCACCGTGGCAAGCATGCCCATGTAGTCGCCAGTGGCGCGGTCAATCCCCCGAACTGCCCCTGCCACCCCACGAAAGATATTGCCCCCACCGACAACAATAGCCACGTCAACGCCGGCCTTGCGCACACTTTTTATTTCTTCAGCCAGGGTTTGGACTTGTTCAAAGTCAATTCCATATTTTCTTTGACCGCCAAAAACCTCGCCGGAAAGTTTGAGAAGAATACGTTTATACTTTGCCATGAAGTCTTGTCCTTCCTTTTGAAATATACTATAATTTAACTAAATGTCAATACTTTTCCCTTATTTTGAATTGATCGCGTCGCTGTTTGTGCTGCTGCTGGCGTTTGATATTTATAGCCGCCACTACGAAAATCAAGCTGCCCGTTTTTACGTGCGTTTTGCCCTGCTGGCATTTTTTGCTTGTATTTTAACTTATTCTCTACGTATCGCTTTTACTCTGGAGTTGGCTAGCTTAATTAATCGTTTCTCTGCCAGTTTAATTGCCTTTGCTTTTGCGGCTTATGCTCATTTTGCGCTTATTTTTAGCAAAAAAGACGGGTTTTTAAAGAATAAAGCCGCTTTGATCGCCTTATACACTCCGCCAGCAATTGTTGCCGCATTATTTATGTTTACGAATTTAATGTATCAGCGGTTTGAAATCTTGTCGTACGGCATCATCAGCATCCCTGCCCCTGCTTACACATTATTTATTATCCAAACGCTCAGCTATACAGGCTTAGGCATTTTTCTCTTCACTGCCTATGCCTTTACTGCGGCGCAGAAAACTGAACGCCAGCAGGCCCTATTAATTGCGATTGGCTCTGTTATCCCTGTTGTTTTGGGAATTTTTTTCGACCAGATCCTGCCGCTTGTCTTAAACAGCCGGGTCATACCTCCAACGGTTGTTTTTGATTTTGCCATCATGAACCTCTTTATTTTCTACGCCATGAAGCGCTATAGCTTGTTTGCCATTTCCCCCGGACTGGCTGCCAATGCCATTATAGAGACTATGCCTGATTCTTTGATTGTCACAGACCTTGAAGGACGAGTTGTTTTATTAAACGAAGAAGCGCATAAATATTTTCATTGCCCCAAAGAAGAAATTCTAGGCAAACACATCCAAAAACTTTTTGAACAAAAAGACCACTACGAAAAACTTTACCAAGAAGTTGCGGACCAAGGCCTGGCGATTGAACGCTTTAAAACAAACCTTTGCGACCCGCTGGGTCAATGCCTGCCTTCCTTTATTAATGCCAACATCCTTAGAGATGAGCTGGGAAGCCGTTTGGGAGTTATTTTCATCATTAGAGACATTCGGGGCTAACCACTTCCTTACATATATATGAAACATCCAAAGAATTACGACGTAATAGTAATTGGCGCTGGTCATGCTGGCATTGAAGCTGCCCTGGCTTCTGCTCGCCTTGGCTGCCAAACTTTGCTCCTGACAATGAATATTGACACCGTCGCGTTTATGTCGTGCAACCCGGCTATGGGTGGCCCGGCCAAAAGCCAGATAATCCGTGAGGTTGACGCCCTGGGCGGACAAATAGGCATTTCAACAGACTTGACTTTCCTGCAGATGAAAATGCTCAACACTAACAAAGGCCAAGCTGTCTGGGCCCTGCGCGCCCAATCTGACCGCAAACAATATCATCGTGTCATGAAAAACATTCTTGAGCAACAGGAAAACTTAGATCTTAAGCAGGGATTGGTTGAAGAAATTTTAGTAACAAAAACCAGAACCAAAAAAGCTGAGGTTGTTGGGGTAAAAACAAAGCTGGACATCACCTATCAGGGAAAAGCAGTTGTTGTTACAACAGGGACCTTTCTTAAAGGTGTGATTCACACGGGCATGGTGCACATGGAAAGCGGACGGGCGGGAGAATTTCCGGCGCAAGGCCTGTCCGACAACTTGGCTTCGCTTGGCTTGCGCCTAGGCCGGCTAAAAACCGGAACTCCAGCCCGAATCAACAAGCGTTCAATAGATTTTTCTAAAATGACGATCCAGCCTGGCGATGAGCCTGTAAAACTTTTTTCTTTCACCTGGGAATACAAACAATATGGTTTGGACGTGCCGGAAAACCCACAACTAAACTTGCCGCAAGTACCATGCTATTTAACCAGGACAAACAAAAAAACCCATAAAATAATAATGGAGAATCTTGACCGTTCACCGCTTTTCAAGGGTAAAATCCAAGGCATTGGCCCGCGATATTGCCCGTCAATCGAAGACAAGGTTGTCCGTTTTCCAGAAAAAGAAAGCCAGCAATGTTTTATAGAACCAACCGGCCGCGACACAATGGAAATGTATGCTCAAGGAATGAACACCAGCCTCCCGGCAGACGTGCAGCTGGCTATGTTTCAAAGTATGGCCGGACTGGAAAACGCGGAAATTATCCGCCCGGGATATGCGGTTGAATATGATTATGTGCCTTCTTCACAGCTAAAACATACCCTGGAAACAAAAGACCTCCCAGGCTTATTTTGCGCCGGACAAATCAACGGCACCTCTGGCTACGAAGAAGCCGCTGCCCAAGGAATTGTAGCTGGGATTAATGCGGCTCTAAAGGTGTCTGGCAAGGACCAGGTCACCTTTGGCCGGGATGAATCATATATTGGCACCCTGGTTGATGACTTAATTACTAAAGATATTGAAGAACCTTATCGTATGCTAACTTCGCGCTCTGAATATCGCTTGCTGCTGCGGCAGGACAATGCGGATCTGCGTTTAACTGAAAAAGGCCATCAAGTTGGCTTAATTTCTGAAAAGCGTTTTAACTGTTTCAAAACAAAAAGAGCTGCTATTGATAACAAGGAGAGGATTTCACCAGAAGTTTCTGAACAAATCGATATCGAAGAAAAATATAAGGGTTATATCAAGCAGCAGCTGAAACAAGTAGAAAAATTTAAAAATTTGGAAACAAAAAGGATTCCCGAGAGTCTAAGCTTTATGGATTTACATGGCATTTCCAAGGAAGCGCGTTTTAAGCTGGACAAACTTAAACCTGTTTCAATCGGCCAGGCCTCGCGCATTGCCGGGGTCTCGCCAGCGGACATTGCCGCGCTGTTGATACATCTTGAAGCATATAGACGCCAGGGACGCGCTGTGATAAAATAACCAAGGAGGTGAAAAGGATGAAAAAATTAGTTGTTATCGCGCTCGCCATTGCTTTTATTGCAGGAGTTGCTTCTGCTGCAACCTTTCAAAACATCGGTTACATCGATGTTCAAAAGGTCTTTCGTGAATACAAAGAAACAGAAAGCGCCCAGAAAGACCTGGCTAAAGAAGAAGAATCCTTTAAAAAGGAATTTGAAAAAAGCCAGGAAAAACTGGAAAAAGCAGAAAAAGACGGCAAAAACAAGGAAGAGCTAGAAAAAATCAGAAAAGGATTTGAGGAAAAACTGGCTCCAAAAAGAGAAAGCTTGCTTCGTCTAAACGAACAATTAACCGCGAAGCTGCAGCTCAAGATTCTTGATTCAGTTAAGAAGGTTGCCAAAAAAGTCGGCATTGAAATGGTCCTTGATAAGCAAGTTATTATTACTGGCGGCATGGACTTGACCGAAATGGTAATCACTGAACTTAATAAGTAATGAGACTAAACGAGCTGGCACAGCTTGTTTCCGGCGAAGTTGCCGGCGATGGAAACTTAAAGATTAAAGGGGTTTCTGCCCCTGAAACTGCACGGCCTGGGGACCTTGTTTTTGTCTTTACAGAAAACAAGTTGCCCCAGGCTTTGTCGTCTTTAGCCTCTGCTTTAGTTGTCCCAGAAAATCTCAAGACCAAGGACAAGCCTTGTTTGGTTGCAAAAAATCCCAGATTGGCCATGGCCAAAATCTTGCCCCTTTTCGCGCCCAAGAAATCATTAACCAAAAAAATTGATAAGACAGCAATTGTTCCGAAGTCCTGCAAAATTGGCAAAAATGTAACCATTGCCCCTTATGTTGTCTTGGGTGAAAACGTTGTTGTTGGCAACAACACTGTTATCTCCTCTCACACTGTTGTTGGAGAGAAAACAATAATTGGCCAGGATTGCGAGGTCCACGCAAATGTTTCAATTTATGACCGGGTAACAATCGGCAATCGGGTTGTTCTCCATGCTGGTTGTCGTATTGGCGTAGACGGCTACGGCTTTGCCCAGGAAAAAGGTAAACATATAAAAATCCCTCAGATCGGTTCTGTTGTGATCGAAGACGATGTTGAGCTTTTTGCTAATGTTTGTGTTTCCCGGGGCACCCTGGGAAACACGGTTATTGGCCAGGGCACAAAAATTGACAACCTGTCACACGTTGCGCATAATTGCAAAATTGGCAAAAATTGCGCTGTTGTCAGCCTGGTTGGCTTTGCCGGCTCTGTCACGCTTGGAAACCAGGTTGCGGTTGGCGGCCAGGCCGGGTTTGCAGGCCATATAACCATTGGCGAAAACACTGTTATCATGGCCAAGAGCGGGGTCACCAAAGATATTCCGGCCAACTCAATCGTTTCCGGCTTCCCAGCGCGGGATCATGTTAAAGAAATGGAATATCGCGCTTCCCTGCGGCGCTTGGCCAAGAAGAAAAATGAGAAATGAAGATCGCGCTTTTTTCCAATTCCTACCTGCCCTACCTTAGTGGCATTACCTTATCAATTAAAATCCTGAGAGAAGAATTAGAAAAACTTGGCCACACTGTTTTTATTGTTGGCCCAAAATATCCAGGATATACAGAATATGATCCAAAAATATTTCGCCTGCCGTCCCTGCCGGCAACTTATCCTGGCTATCGTCTAGTTTTTCCTTATTCACCAAGCATCTTTGCTAAATTAAAAAAAGAGAAAATTGATTTAATCCACGCGCATCAACCATTTGGCATTGGTCAGGCCGCCAGGTTGTTAGCCAGAAGAATGGAAATCCCAATTGTTTACAGCTTTCATACCTTGTTTTCTCGTTACGTCCATCACGCACCCTGGGTACCGCAAAGATTGGCTAAACAAGTAATTGCCCGATACCTAGGCTATTTTTGTAATCAAGTTGATACCGTGGTTGTGCCGTCAGAAATGGTGCGACGGTTGCTTGTTTTGAGAAAAGTTAAACAACCAATTAAAGTAATCCCCACAGGCTTGCAGCTTCAAAAAATTAAAGACAAAGTGGAAGTTGGCGGGCAAAGGGAAGCAATTCGAAAAAAACACCAGCTACCACTAGATGCAAAAATTCTGCTCTACTCCGGCCGCCTATCTGCAGAAAAAAATGTGCCTTTCTTATTTGAGGTTTTTCAATCAATCCTGGCGCAAGAAAAAAACACATATTTCATTCTGATTGGCGGCGGGCCAAAAGAAAATGAATTTAAAAATATTGCCGGCAAGAACGTTATCATTGTCGGCCAAAAATCACATTCCGATGTACTCGACTACTGTTTGGCTGCAGATATATTTATTTATGCCTCAACCACAGAAACCCAAGGCCTGGTCTTAACTGAGGCCAAAGCCTGCGGCTTACCCGTGGTAGCTGTTTTTGGCGGCGGCATTTCTGACGTTGTTGAAAGCGGCATAGATGGCTATCTTGTGCCAGAGAACCAGCAAGTTTTTGTTGAGCACGTTGCCCGCCTTCTGAAAAATGACCAACAACGCAAAGACATGGGCAGCAAAGGCAAGCAAGATTCGCATTTGCGTTTTTCTTCGGTTGTGGTTGCAAAGCAGTTTGAAAATGTTTATAATTCACTCATTGATTCCGCCAAAAGTGAGGTGTCGTTAAATGAAAAGAGTTAGTATATTAATAACCTTATTGCTTAGCCTTGGCTGTGCAGCGCTTGCCTTCCCGCAGGTGTTCCCTGCGCCAGCAATAAACGGCCCCAGTGGTGTTGTTAGAATTCCTTCAGCTGACGTTATCCCTTATAAAAACTTTAATGTTGGCGTGGATTTTGGCGCCAGTTTTTTACAGGACTCATCTACCACAGAAACTTCTGTTTTTTATAAAATGAACCTGGGTACTTTTCACGGAGTAGAACTTGGTGTGGTTGGCGGCACAGAAAAAGATACCGGCAAGCTGCGCGAAGGTGTGTTTGTTAACATGAAGTTGTCCTTGTCAACTGGCGAAGAACCCAGTCCTCTGCTTTTAGCCATTGGCGTTGAAAATCTGTTTTCATACACACAAACAGATGTCTATATGGTAGCTACTAAATATTTTGAGCAGGGACCAAGGCTTACTTTTGGTTTTATGGCTGACTTTCCTGAACAAAAATTTCGACCCTTGGGCATGGCAGGCATTGAGCTGCCCATGGCCCAAACTTTAATTTTAACCGGGGATATGCTGGCTGGCGAAACAATGATGCAGTTTAACGCTGGGGTCAGATTTTATTTTTCGCCGATTTTCTCGCTTAATATCTCTGCCTTGAATTTACTTGATAATCCAGAAGCCAAGGACTCTCGCTCTGCTTTAATTGGTTTCAGTTGGGCTAATCCGTTCTAATGAGCGAAGAGTTTATTCGCGAGGTAATTAAAAGTATCCCCGAATACATTCCTGGCAAAACACCAACCAAGCCTGGCGTAATTAAGCTCGCCTCAAACGAAAACCCGTTCGGCCCCTCACCCAAAGCTTTAGAAGCAATTGCGAAAGAAGCTTCTCGCCTGCATGTTTACCCTGACCAAAAATCATTACTGCTGCGCGAAGCCCTGGCTAAAAAGTTAAGACAGGCAGACAATAATATAATTGTTGGCAACGGTTCTGATGAAATCATGCAGCTGGCTGCGGCGACCTTTTTGCGACCAGGCGAAGAAGTTATAATTCCTGAGAACACTTTTAGCTTATACAACTTCTTTGCTAAAATCTTTGACGGCCAGCCAAAGTTTGTACCCTTAAAAAATAATGAGCAGGACCTGGATGCCATGGCCAGGGCAATTACGCCGAAGACAAAATTAGTTTTCCTGTGTAATCCCCACAATCCAACAGGAACATATATTAGCAACAAAGCGCTTGAAGATTTTTTAAAAAAGGTGCCAGACAAGGTTCTGGTAATTATTGATGAAGCTTATATGGAATATGTTGAAGCCAAGGATTTTCCAGATGCTTTAAAGTACGTGCATAAAGGAAAAAGCATTTTAGTTCTGCGGACATTTTCAAAATTCTATGGCCTGGCTGGCCTGCGTGTAGGTTATGGCATCAGTCACAAAGATATCATCAGCTACATGTTCCGCGCTAAACCGCCGTTCAATGTTAACCGCCTGGCTCAAGCAGGGGCCAAAGCCGCGCTCGAGGATAAAGAATTTCAAAAGAAAACTTACAAAAACAATCTTGAAGGAAAAAAATATCTTTATGCGGAACTGGACAAGCTTGGCTTAGAATATAAAAAAACCGAATCCAATTTTATTTTTATAAACCTGAAAAAATCAGCAGATGAGCTCTTTATGAAAATGATGAAGCAGCGGATAATTATTCGGCCGCTGACTTCTTTTGGGCTGCCGCAAGCAATTCGAGTTTCGATTGGGACAGAGGAGCAGAATGAAAAGCTCATATCGGTTCTCTCAAAAATTTCCCCAAGCTTATAATCCACAAAAGCATTTGTTCCCTCTATAAAAGCAAAACCGCCAACCCTCTTTCGAGAAGTTGGCGGTTTTATGTTGCTTTTAGAACATTATCTTGTTCGACAGTATTCTTCGGCCGACTTTCCAATTATACCTCCAGCTTCTTTTTGCAACCCCATGTTTTGCATTACGCCAGCAATTCTATTCAAAAGGACTCTTGGGTCTATGCCCGGCTCCCTATAGTTCCTAAGGTCGCAAGCTGTGCCCACTGCATTTTCGAATACATTATCGAGCATTTTTCTATCCACACCAGCTCGATGCATATATTCAGCTAACTTTAGTAAGGTGTTTATCCCATCCTCTTTTAATCCATGATATGCGCTGCCCGAAAGCGCCACATTAATTGCCTGCTGCGTAGCGCTAAATGCTCTTGTTAAGCTAACCTCCCCTTTCTTTAGCCCGCGTCGTTCAACGAGATGAGCCAGCGCCTCCCCAACTGTTTCTGCTACGCCCATTAATCCACATCTCCATTGTCCTTCATTATCTTTTTTAATTCCCCTGGCTCTATTCAGCACTTCCCCAAGCAGGCTAATTTTCTGCTCATTGGCCAGATTAGAGTCACGTATTGCTTTTACTAGTTCACTACATCTATTATAAGTATCCGCTTTCCCCGCTTCCCTTACAAAATCACCATAAGGGTCTGCCTTTTTTCCTGGTTGAGTAATACATGCGTTGGCGGCTGCCAAAACAACGGGCACCATTGTCATATAAACAGTCATCTATATCATCCTCCTTAATTTTATTTTACCTTTGATCCCCAGATATCGACCTTTGTCAGTCCTCCTTCGCTCCTTCGGAGGACAAGCCTCGTTGGGCATCTGAGTTTCCAAACATGTTCAAAAAGGTATTTATATATATTGACTCAATATTGAATTATTTTAAATTATTCTGCCTTCCTCCAATGATTAGTAAAGAATATCTTTTCTGTTCCATCTTTATACACTATCTTCATCCCACCTGTAAGTAGAGCTCTCTGGGCACCCGCTGGGGTTAGGTGCCCTCTTTCACCGTAATCATCATGAGTAACAATAAGTAAGTCCATAGTATTTTGTATCCCAAACTTATCTATTCTTTCATTGGGACCGCTTCTATAAACTTTTCCTGAACAAACAAACGTAAAATCTTTCACTCTGCTTGTATCAATTGTAACGAATATCCATGTTACGATTTCGCTTAAATTTAAATCTCTTATAGGCTGATTTCTAAGGATATAACCATGCTCCTTCCAAGTTTCGCTCTTACTGAAACTTTCTAAGCGTTCTAAGCGACGGTCTCTCAGAGCTTCACTAAGTTCGGCAGCCTCATTATTAGGTTTGCAACCTGCTGTTTGGTATGGCGGACTATTTCTTTCCCTGTCAGCTTCTCTTGCTTCCGCCCAAGATGAATACCCTCTTTTTCCATTGGTTGCAGTTACACCAGTCACATTTAATCCTACACTCATCTAAATCATCCTCCTTAAATTTTATTTTACCTTTGATCCCCAGATATCGACCTTTGTTAGCTCCTTTAGAGCACCCGGGCTTTCTACCAGAACTTTATCGTCTCATCCTGCAGGAAATTTCACTATTTCTAAGAATTTTTTGGGTATATAATAGTCCTATGCTAAAGAGAACCCCGCTTTATGAACAACACATAAAACTTGGCGCTAAAATGGTACCTTTTGCCGGCTGGGAAATGCCGGTTTCCTACAAAGGGATTATTGATGAACATAATTCTGTTAGAAAGACAGCTGGCATCTTCGACATCGGACACATGGGATTGATTAAGGTTGAAGGAGAAGAAGCGCTTGCCCTTATCCAGCAGACCACAACCAATGATGCGGCTAAGCTTAAGTGGCATGAGGGACAGTATTCAATTGTCTGTAACGAATCTGGCGGCGTAATTGATGATGTTTTTGTTTACTGCCTGCCGGCGCTTTATTTAATCGTCTGTAACGCCAGCAATGCGGACAAAGTTTTGTCGTGGATAAAAAAACAAGCAAAATTATTTAAACAAGCCAGTGTTGGTTTATATGAAAACTACAGCCTGCTGGCAATCCAGGGGCCAGAAGCAGAAAAACTTGTTGGCAAAGTCTTAAATGTTTCTTTGGCAGAGCTTAAACACAACCACTGTCTTTGTTGGCGAGATATTATTATTTCAAGAACTGGTTATACTGGCGAAGATGGCTTTGAATTAATTGTTGCTAAAACAGACATTGAAAAAATTTGGCTGGCTTTTATAAATGAAGACCTTCAACCTTGCGGGCTTGGCGCTCGCGACACCCTGCGACTTGAAGCCGGATATCCACTTTACGGCCACGAGTATGATGAAGAGACGACCCCGCTTGAAGCTGGTTATGGCTGGGCAGTTAAACTAGACAAAACTGGCTTTATTGGCAAAGATGTCCTGGTTAAAGAAAAAGCAGCTGGCTTAAAAAAGAAATTAGTTGGCTTGCGGCCAGAAGGTCGATTTATCCCTAGATCCGGAGACGTTGTCTTTGACCAACAGGGCGCCAAAACAATCGGCAAAATCACCAGCGGCACTTTTTCTCCAACACTCAAAACCCCTATCGCCCTGGCCTACCTTGCGACAAACCAGGCAGAGCAAGGCAACACCCTCCAAATCGGTATTCGCGGCAAAAAAACAGCGGCAAAAGTAGTTGCCAAGACCTTTTATAAGCGATAAAATAAGAATATTAAAACACTTTACAGGAGGGGTTAAAATGTCTTTAAGCAATCTCGATCTCAAGCGTATATATTATTATGTAATCTGCGCAATTGCTTTTTTTGTCCTGCTGTGGGGCACCATTGATTTGGCCAGCTCTACCGTTGGGTTAATAAATATTAGGGGTGCAGACACTTCGTTTTCTGCTTCAAACATTGATTCTCCCATGGTCCCAGAAAAAGGAGAACAGTTTTTTGATGTTTACTATCAGAAAAAAATGCTCTATGACCGGTTTTGGGACAGTATGGCTAGGATTTTAATTTCTGGCCTGGTTTTTGCCTATTGCCGCTTCACTGTAGGGAAAATGGAGGAAACAGCATGACCGAACAATTTCCAAAGGAACTCAAATACAGCAAGGCTCACGAATGGGCCAAGATTGAAGGATCAACCGCAACTATTGGCATTAGCTTTTTTGCCCAGGACCAGCTGGGTGATATTGTTTACGTAGAGCTGCCTGCTGTTGGCAAAGAAGTAAAAGCTGGGGAAGAGTTTGGCGTAGTTGAATCTGTCAAATCAGTTTCTTCATTGCTGGCCCCTGTTTCTGGTAAGGTTGTTGCCATTAATGAAGAATTAAATAATACAGCCCAATTAGTTAACCAAGACCCTTATGGCAAAGGTTGGATTGCTAAGGTTGAAATGTCTGCGCCAGATGAAGCCCAGGCCCTGTTGTCTGACGAGGACTACGTAAAAGCACTTGAGTCAAAATAAATGAGCTACGTGCCCAATTCCACACAAGATAAGGCAGAAATGCTTTCTGCTATAGGTAGTAAATCTTCTGATGAACTCTTTGCCAATATTCCCGCTAAGGTTCGCCTGAAAAGGCCTCCAGCATTGCCCCAGCCCCTTTCTGAGGCAGAATTAATTGAGGAACTCAAAAAACAAAGCAATAAAAATAAGCTGTCTTCTTTTTTAGGCGCTGGCAGCTACAAGCATTTTATTCCCAGCGCAGTAAAACATATTGTTTCCCGCTCAGAATTCTATACTGCCTATACACCATATCAAGCAGAGGCAAGCCAGGGCACGCTACAGGCTATTTATGAATACCAGACCATGATTTGTAATTTAACCGGCATGGACGTGGCCAATGCCTCGATGTATGATGGCGCAACAGCATTAACCGAGGCTGCTTTCCTGGCCTGCCGAGTGACCGGAAGAGCCGAAATCTTGGTTTCAACTGCAGTTCACCCAGAATACCGCAGCGTGCTTAAGACCTATGCCAAAGCAGTTGGATTTACTGTTAAAGAAATTTCTTTTGATAAAAATACAGGCCGAACCCCTCTTCCCTCATCGCTAACAGCTGATAGCGCTTGCCTTATACTTGCCCAACCTAATTTCTTCGGCTGCCTGGAAAATGTTTCTGGAGTAGCAGAAAAAGTTCATGCTAATGGTTCTCTCTTCATTGTTAGCGCTGACCCAATCTCTTTGGGCATACTTAAGGCTCCAGGTGATTATGGGGCAGACATTGTTGTTGGCGAAGGCCAGGCACTTGGCAATCCAATTTCTTTTGGCGGACCTGGGTTGGGAATCTTTGCTGCTAAAAAGGCTTTAATGAGACAGGTTCCAGGAAGAATCGTTGGTCAAACAACTGATGTCGATGGTAAACGAGGCTTTTGTTTAACATTGCAAGCCAGGGAACAACATATCCGTCGGGAAAAAGCTTTTTCTAATATTTGCAGCAATGAAGCTCTAGCTGCCCTGGCAGCAACTGTTTATCTTTCTCTTATGGGTAAGGAGGGCTTACGGAAAGTGGCAGAGCTTTGTCTACAAAATACCAATTACCTAAAGCGTCAACTTCCATCATCCTCCATCAACTTCCATCATGCCCCATCATTTAAAGAATTTGTTGTCAAAACAAAGAGCAATATCGGCCTAGACCTTTCGCCTTTCTATCCTGAATTAGCTGGTTATCGCTTAATCTTTATCAATGAGTTGGTTAAAAAGGCTGAATTGGATTCTCTGGCCAAGATTGTTTCTTAGCCCTCACCCTAGTCCTTCTTTTCCGTATACCTTTCTCCAACCTCCCTCTCCCTCTGGGAGAGGGGGCCAGCCTGCCTGCCCTCCTTCGGCGGGTAAACCGGCAGGCAGGGGGGTGAGGGCAAAGAAAACTTGATAGAATGGGGTTGAAAGCGTTATAATATAAGGAATACAGGAGGGCAAATATGCAAAACAGAAATTTTCTTCTTTTTTTAGTTTTAATTGGTGTGATTGTTGTGGCTGGAGTTCTCTTCATTAATAAAGTTGCTCCACCGGCAGACACGGATTTGTCTTCTTCCCTGCAAACAGAGGCCGGCCAGGAAGCGAGCGAGCCTGTGCCTACAACTATTGCCAGAAAGTACGCGCCGCCAACAGCAATTAACCTTTACCGCATGGGTGATGGTGAATCAGAGCTAGCCTTGTTTACTTTTAAGGAAATGGCAAAAAAATATAAAGGCCGGGCTTTTTTCCAAAACATTGATGTAGAAAAGAAGCCAGAGATAGCCAGCTTTTACAAGGTTGAGTCTGTGCCTGTAATTATTATTAAGTCTTCGTCCAAAAAAATTGTCTTTCGCCGCGCAGGCTATGTTGACGAAGAAGAGCTCGCCCGCCGCTTAAGAGCTGCAGGGATGAGATAAACTAAACTTCTTCTTCTACCTTAACAACACTGGCTAGATCAACTAAAGAGTCGTCCGGGCTTAGGCGTACTAAGCGAACCCCTTTAGCATAACGTCCTTGAGCAGAAATTCCCTTAGCATCCTGTCGCATCATTGTGCCCTTGCTGGTTACAAAAAGGAGTTCGTCCTTTTCATCAATAAACATCATCTTGGCAACGTGGTCATCTTTGCGCAGCTTAATCGCTATGTGCCCCTTGCCCCCCCGGCTCTGGGCACCAAATTCTTTAATCTTCATGCGCTTACCATAACCATCGGCTGAGACAGCTAAAAGATCATGGCCATCCGCAATAATGTCCATCGAGATAACCTTATCTTCTTTTTTCAGTCTAATTCCCCGAACCCCAGACGCAGCTCGGCCCATAGGCCTGGCGTGTTTTTCGCTAAAGCGAATTAGCAGGCCGTTGGCCGTGCACATAACAATTTCTTGTTTGCCGTTGGTCATACGTACCCAGCGGAGTTCATCTTGGTCTTTTAGCTTGATGGCAATAATGCCTGTGCGGCGGATATTGCCGAAATCAGCCAGAGAAACTTTTTTAATCATGCCGTTGCGCGTAGCCATTGCCAAGAAAAATTTATCCGTAAATTCCTTAACCGGCACTGCAGCTGTTACGACTTCGCCCATTGCCAGCTCAAGAAAGTTAGCAATTGATTGTCCTTTGCCTGAGCGCGCAGTTTCTGGCAGCTCATAGGTTTTAACTTTATACACCCGTCCCTTGTTAGTAAAAAATAACAAGTGGGACAAGGTTGAACAGGTGAAGATCTTATCAATTTCGTCTTCTCCCCTGGTTGACATGCCAGCCACGCCTCTGCCTCCGCGCTTTTGAGAACGGAAAGCACTGAGCGGCAGCCTTTTAACATAGCCGTCCCGGGTGATCAAGACCGCTACTTCAGCCTCTTCGATTAAGGATTCTTCCTCAATCTCTTCGGCCTCTCCCATAAACTTTGTTTCACGTCCATTCGCAAAGCGCTCTCTCATTTCTCCCAGCTCATCCTTAACCACACCAAGCACATTTTTGCGGCTACCCAAGAGTGCCTTTAACCCTGCAATTATCTTCTTCAGGGCCTTGTACTCTTCTTCCAGCTTTGTGGTTTCAAGCTGGGTTAGTTTCTGTAAGCGCATATCCAGGATAGCTTGGGCCTGGATTTTACTTAGCTTGTACTTTTTCATCAAGCCGGATCTGGCCTCATCAACTGACTTTGATTTCTTAATTAATTTAACTACGCCATCAATATCCTGCAGAGCAATCAACAAGCCTTCTAAAAGATGGGCCTGCTCTTCAGCCTTGCGCAGGTCAAACTTTGTCCTGCGGGTAACTATCTCTTCACGATGCTTTACATATTCTTCTAAAATCTGCTTGAGGTTCAACAACAGCGGCGTGCCGTCAACTAAGGCCACCATGTTGATGCCAAACGATGTCTGCATCTCTGTGCGCTTGAAAAGCTGATTGAGGACAATTTCTGGGTTAGCATCGCGCTTGATCTCAATATAAACACGCATGCCGTCACGGTCAGATTCATCGCGCAAATCAGATATGCCTTTTATTTTTTTATCTTTGACCTGTTCAGCAATGTTTTCAACCAAAGATGCCTTATTGACCTGATACGGCAATTCAGTAATAATTATTGCCTGCTTGCCTGCTTTGGCCTCTTCTATTTCAACCTTCGCGCGTAAGGTAATGATTCCCCTGCCAGTTTCTTGGGCTTTTTTGACCCCAGCTTTGCCACAAATAAAAGCTCCGGTAGGAAAATCAGGGCCCTTGATAATTTTGCCCAGCTCGCTAATAGAAATTTCTGGGTTCTCTATTAAAGCAGTTGTGCCGTCAATAACTTCTTCCAGGTTATGGGGAGGAATATTGGTTGCCATACCAACAGCAATACCTGACGAACCATTAATTAGTAAGTTGGGAATTTTTGCCGGCAGGACCAGTGGTTCCTTAAGAGATTCGTCAAAGTTTGGGCCAAAATTTACCGTGTCTTTTTCAATATCAGCCAACAATTCAACTGCGTGTTTGTGCAGGCGAACCTCGGTGTAGCGCATAGCTGCGGCAGAATCGCCATCAACGCTGCCAAAGTTTCCTTGTCCATCAACCAGCATATAGCGAAGCGAAAAATCCTGCGCCATACGAACCATGGCGTCGTAAACTGCGGTATCGCCGTGGGGATGATATTTACCTAAAACTTCACCAACAACCCTGGCAGATTTCTTGTAGGGTTTGCCTGGTTGCATGCCCAGCTCATCCATGGCAAAAAGAATGCGGCGGTGAACAGGTTTTAAGCCGTCACGAACATCAGGCAAGGCGCGACCAACAATAACGCTCATCGAATATTCGATATAAGCTGTTTTCATCTGGTCTTCCAGCACAACCGGAAGAATTCGAGCTGTGTCCTGTTTAGGAATATTTTTGCCGCGGGCCTTTTTTGCTTCGCTGTCAGCCTGTTTTTTTCTTGCCATTTACTTTCTACCCCTTCCTAAAAAATACTAGACGTCAAGTCGCTTAACTAGCTTGGCGTTTTCTTGAATGAACTGTCGACGAGGCTCAACCTCTGAACCCATTAATATTTTAAAAATCTCGTCAGCACTTTCAGCGTCATCCAAAGTTACCTGCAGCAGGGTCCTGCTCTCAGGATTCATGGTTGTTTCCCAAAGTTGATCGGGATTCATTTCACCCAAACCTTTATACCGTTGGATATGCGCCCCTTCTCTGCCAATCCTTTTGAAAATCTTTTCTTGCTCAATATCATTATAAGCATATTCCTGGACCTTGCCTTTTTTAATCAAATAAAGCGGCGGCTGGGCAATGTACAAATGGCCGCCTTCAATTAACCTTCTGGCGTAGCGGAAAAAGAACGTCAACAAAAGCGTCCTGATATGGGCGCCGTCAACGTCTGCGTCAGTCATGATCACAACTTTATGATAATTGAGTTTTTTGAAAAATTCCTCTTCTGTTACCTCTTCTTTTTCGCCGTTGCCACTAAGGCCAGAAATCACCCCCGGCCCAATGGCGGTAATCATGGTGCGAATTTCATTTGAAGTTAAAATCTTATCAATACGCGCTTTTTCAACGTTTAGTATTTTTCCACGTAATGGCAGAATTGCTTGAAAGCGGCGATCGCGACCTTGTTTTGCCGAGCCACCGGCGGAATCGCCTTCTACCAAGAACAACTCACACTTTGCGCCATTGCTTTCTGTACAATCTGCCAGCTTACCAGGCAGCAAGGCCGTGTCCAGGGCTGATTTTTTTCGTTCTAGTTCCTGGGCCTTCCTTGCCGCGGCGCGAACACGATAAGCCATCAAGGCTCGTTCAATAACAGCTTTCGCAGCCGCAGGATTCCTGTCCAAATAAGCATTTAGATTGTCAGTTACCACCGAGTCGACTAGGCCTTTTACTTCGCTGTTGCCCAGCTTGGTTTTTGTCTGGCCTTCGAACTGCGGATCTGGAACTTTTAAATTAATTACTGCGGTCAAGCCTTCGCGCACGTCATCGCCGGAAAAAGATTCATTCTCTTTAGCAAGGTTGTTTTTTCTAGCATAATTGTTGATTGCTTTAGTTAAAGCTGATTTAAACCCTACTTCGTGAGTGCCGCCTTCTTTAGTTTTAATACAATTAACAAATGAATATATACTCTCATCATAATAATCCTTACAATGCTGCATCGCGATCTCAACTTGGATGTTTTCTTTTTGCGCGGAAAAATAAACCGGCGGTTTGTACAGGGGCTCTTTCTTTTCGTTTAAATGATCAACATAAGATACTATTCCGCCTTCGTATTGATATGTCTCTGTTATGAGGTCCTTATTTTTTTCTCTTTCATCTGTAAAAACAATTTTTACGCCTTTATTTAAAAAGGCCAACTCGCGCAAGCGGTGTGCCACAGTTTTTCGGTCAAAAACTGTTGTTTCAGTAAAAATCTGGGAATCTGGCAAAAAAGTAATTCTTGTTCCTGAAGCATCTTTTTGCTTGGCAGGGGTGATTTTTTCTTTTTTTGGCACACCCCTATCATAATGCTGGTTATAGGCTTTGCCTTCCCTTAAAATCTCTGCTTCCATCCATTCTGACAGCGCGTTAACACACGAGACACCAATCCCGTGCAAGCCGCCGGAAACCTTATATACGGAATCACCAAACTTGCCGCCTGCGTGCAGGGTGGTTAAAACCACTTCAACCGCCGGCCGCTTGGTTTCTTTGTGAATATCAAAGGGAATGCCACGGCCATTATCTATAACTGTTACAGAATTATCTTTGTGGATGGTTATTTCAATGCTATCGCAGTGCCCGGCCAGCGCCTCGTCAATGCTGTTATCCACAACTTCATAAATAAGATGGTGTAACCCTGATTTGCCGGTAGAGCCAATATACATAGCCGGGCGTTTACGAACCGCTTCAATGCCACCTAAAATCTTAATTTTCGATGCATCATAATTAGCCGGTTGTTCTGCTTTCTTGGCCATTTTATCCTCCTGGTAGGAACCAGTACGGTTCCTACCCTGCCTTAAATCTAATATCGCTGATAACGTCAGCTCCCGCTTCGCTGTTAAATTTGCTGATGAATTCACCCTTCAGAAAAGTAAGCTCTTGAGCCCAGGTTGAACTGCGGGCATTAACATATAAAACGCGGTTTCGAATCTTGACTGCTTCGGTCTGCTTGCGTACCCTTTCATCCACAACCCTTTCCCAAATTGTTAATAAGTTACAAGTCTTAACCGCTGCCCCTATCCCATGTTTTAAACCTGCTAGAACATCTGCCAGCTTCTCTGTCACTAGGCTGCCTCCTGGGTCCGGATAGGCATTACAATATATATATAATTATCTTTCTTTTCTGGCCCCGCACCAGCCCTGGCACCAGCCGGTGCAGGGCCAGACGGTGCTGGGGCTGGCCTAACAACCCCAGGGCCGAGAACTTCAGTTAGTTCAATCACAACACGCTCGCTATCAACAGATTTAAGAAAGTCTGTAATCAAACGGATATTAAATGAAACCTGAATTTTCTTTTCCCCATTAACCTCAGCCGGCACAATCTCATCAATAGTTCCAATATCCGGGGTGCTGGCAGCTAAGTGGAGCTTTTCTCCCTTAACTTCAAAACGAACAATATTGGCTGAGCCAGAGGCGATAACAGCAGCCCTTTCAGACGCTTCTAGTAATGCTTTAGTTTCAACAATAATTTTAGTTGCGCTCTTTTTGGGGATAACCTGTTTATAATCTGGAAACTGTCCCTGGATAAGACGGGAAACCAAATAAATGTCATTACATTTAAATGAAATCTGGTCTGATGAAACCATAACTTTAACTTCTGCCTTGCCATCTTCACCATCTATTAAGCGGGCCAGTTCATGAAGCGCCCTACCCGGCACAATCACACTAATAACATCAGCGGCTGTACCTTTTATTTTTTCTCCTCGTTTCGCCAAACGATAACCATCGGTTGAAACCATTCTTATGTTTGAAGTATCGCCAGCCATAGCTCCCTTGCCAACCTCAAGTAAAACACCAGTTAGAACATGCTTTTCTTCATTACTGGATACAGCAAAAATTGTCTGTTTAATCATGGAAGAGACTGTTTCAGCATCAATTGTAAAAGACTTCCCGGCTTTGACCTTGGGCAATACAGGAAATTCATCTGGCGGCAAAGTGTGAACACTAAAATGAGACTGATCATATGAAACTTTTATAGTTCCTTTTTCAGATAGTTTAAAACCTACGCTACGGTTAGGCAGCTTGGCCACAATCCCACCAAGTGTTTTGGCTGGCATCAAGATTGCCCCGCCCTTATTAACCTTAGCCTTAATCACAAGTTCAATTCCAATCTCTAAATTATTGGCGGAAATTTGCAAACTGCTCTTTCCGGCTTCAAAAAGTATATTGCCAATTATTGGCAAGGTACTTCTAGTTGTGATAATTTTTTCAACCGCGGAAACCGCGCTTTGTAAATCTTTTTTCTCACAAACAAAATCCATGCGTGTTCCTCCTTTACCCACATATCCCCTTGCCTTACTATTATAATATATAATTAATAGTAATAGTAGTAGCTGTGGAAATGTTGATAACTGGCTTTTTTCCCAACCCTATCACATAGAAGTGTGAAAAATCGTCCACAGCCCATATCTGGATAGTGTGAATAACTAGAAAAATGAAAATCTTTCCACAGGTTACGGTGCATAACTTTTTATTTTTTCAGTAATAGCCTTAATGGCCTCTTTTATTTCTGTATTATTTTTTCTAGCAGTCTTTATTTTGTTATAGGCATGAAGAACAGTTGTATGGTCCCTACCCCCGAACTCGTTGCCGATCTTAGGCAGGGATGATTTTGTTAGCTCCCTGGCTAAATACATAGCAACCTGCCTGGCTGTAGCAATTTCTTTGGTCCTTATTTTTGCTGACATGTCATCAAGATCAATACTATAGAATTCTGCGGCAACTTTTTTAATTATATCAATGGAAATATTCTTGTTGGCTGCGACAGGGCTTATAATATCTTTTAAGACCCGGTCAACCAGCTCAACGGTGATTTCACTGCCATTTAAAGAAGCAAAGGCAATTACTCGGATCAGGGCGCCTTCAAGCTCCCGGATGTTTGAATAGATCTTGCTGGCCATATAAGAAAGGATTTCGTCCTGCATCGTAAGTTCACTTAACTCTGCTTTTTTCTTAAGGATGGCTATGCGTGTTTCATAATCAGGTGGCTGGATGTCTGCGGTTAAGCCCCATTCAAAGCGTGAGCGCAGGCGCTCTTCCAAGGTTGGGATTTCTTTGGGCGGCCGGTCGGAGCTGACTACAATTTGTTTACCGTTTTCATATAAAGCGTTGAAAGTGTGAAAAAACTCTTCCTGGGTCCTTTCTTTGCCAGCCAGGAATTGGATATCGTCAACCAGCAAGAGATCGATGTTGCGGTATTTGTTTTTAAACTGGAGCGTTTTGTCGTCGCGAATCGAATTGATTAGTTCGTTAGTAAATGTTTCTGAGCTGATGTAGAGAATTTTTGCCCGCGGGTTTGATGCAGCAAGATGATGGCCGATTGCCTGCATTAAATGAGTTTTGCCTAGCCCTACCCCACCATACAGAAAGAGCGGGTTATATGCCTTGGCCGGCGCTTCAGCTACTGCCAATGACGCTGCGTGGGCAAAGCGATTGCCATGGCCAACAACAAAGGAGCCAAAAGTATAGCGCTGATTTAAAAATGGATTACTGGCTACAATTATTTTTTCTATTGGGTCAGAAACCGTTTCTTCAAGCAGCGGCGTGGTGAACATTTCTGGGGGACCAACAAAGAACTCGACTTTTTTAATTTCTGGATATATCGAAGAAATTTCTTGCTCAATAAGGGTAACACAATGTTTAGAGAGCCAATCTTTTACAACTTCATTAGGAACAGCAATTTCAAGACAATCAAGTTTGATGGGTATAGGTTTTGTTGATGAAATTAAGGCTTCATAAATAGGCTTATTTAAACTTTTTTCAAGAAGCGGCAATAATTGATCCCAAATAGTATTGGTTTCTAAGATTTTATTCATGTTTCAAGTTATCCACAACAGAGCAAGCAATGTTTGACTGCCCTTTTCCCGCCTGATTTATCCAGTAAAAAATAGCTGTAAATATAATAAAAATTAGGGTTATCCACAGCTTATCCACACGAAGTTAACATGTGAATATTTGCCCCAACCTACCTGGGCGTCAAAAGCAGCCAATTGATTTAAGCCTACTCTTGCTAGCCTCACCTAATTGGAAAATGATTATACCAAAGATACTTTTTTTATGCAAGCGTCTATTTTTGTTGGGAAAAAGTTTGGCCTTGACAGGTTTTCTCGTATAGAGTATAATTGAATTTTGGTAAATCTTTTAAAGGGGTTGTTATGGTTAAAAGAACTTTTCAGCCGAATAAGCGACGCAGAAGAAAGAAGCATGGTTTTCGGATCCGTAAGAAAACAAAGGGTGGCCGCAGGGTCTTAAGTAAGCGCAGGAAAAAGGGAAGGAAAAAAATTGCGGTCTAAGCTCGGACGGTTGCAGAGCAAGCGGGAGATTCAACAGGTAATTAAAAACAGGCAGTATCAGGCAAGAACTCCCCTACTCCAGATAGTTGGGAGAAACAATTCCCTGACCCTCTTTCGTGTTGTTGCTGTAACGCCAAGGCGTCTTGGTAGTGCGGTTAAGCGGAACAAGATCAGAAGGCGGATTTATAGTATTTTTGACGATTTAAAAGGAAAAATTAAGGCCGGCGTTGATGTCGTTGTGTTTCCGTTTGCAGGCAGTGTTGATGCGGAATATTCGAGCATTGCTGTGGCTGTGAATAGGGTGCTGCTTAAAGCCGGCTTGGTTCAAAATGGTATATCTAGTTAAATATTTGTTGTCTTTATACAGAAAACTGCGCATTGGGTTGCCAGCTTGTCGTTATTATCCTAGTTGTTCCCATTATGCTGAAGAGGCTGTGGAGAGGCACGGCGTGTGGTCTGGTGGATTTTTGGCTTTAAAGCGCTTAATTCGATGTAATCCGTTGTTTCCGGGCGGTTTTGACCCGGTCCCTTAGTTTTATTGGGTTTTTGGCGGTTTAACAGGAAAAAGTACTAATTTTGGCAATGTTTCACGTGAAACATTGGTTGCTAAATAATGGAGGGTTATTATGGATTTTTTGTCTAATATTATGATAGAAGGGTTGAAGTTCTTTGCTGTGTTTGGGGGCTATGGTTGGGGTATTGTTTGGCTTACAATTGCGGTTAACCTTGCGCTTTATCCCTTGACTCTTTCATCTATTAAGTCAATGGGTGCGATGCAAAGGATTCAGCCTAAGATCAAGGTGCTGCAGGAAAAACATAAGGGCGACCCAAAGAAGCTTCAGCAAGAAACTATGGGTCTATATAAAGGGGAGGGGATTAATCCTTTTGGGGGATGCTTGCCGGTTGTTTTAAAGATCCCTTTTTTCCTGGCTTTGTTTTGGGCCTTTCAGAGCACTGCTTTTATGGAGATTGCTTCAAACCCGGCAAACAATACTGGAATTCTTTGGGTTGATGGTCGGGTATCTGCCTCGCAATTTCAGTCCACCAACCTGGTAAAAAAGCTTGAGAAAAAGGATTTGTTGGTGCTTGATGCGAAAGCGTCGACCAGGGCAGGGGAGGATAAGTTTGTTTGGAATGCCGTGTTAAAAGTGGGGGATAAATCCGTTAAAGATATTCTGCGTTATGCTAATGCTGAGAAGGTTTCTGACCGTAAGGCTGTTGCAGAAAGCCTGGCAAAGGCCGGAATTAAGTTAAACGAGGAAGAGGCGGGCAATGTTATTGCTGCCTGGGATGGCACCAACAACCTGGCGAAGCCAGAGAGGGTAAAGACGCCCTTTGGCCCGATTTCATTGTTTGCCTTATTAATTGGTATCACAACATATTTTATGCAGAAAACCATGCCAGCAGCTGGTGGTCAGCAGGCCCAAATGATGACCATGTTTATGCCGGTTTTTATTACGTTTATTTCCTGGAATTTTCCTGCTGGTGTTCAGCTTTATTGGTTGATATCAAACCTGGTAGGGGCTCTTCAGCAATATTTTATTACTCGCCGCACAGGGCGGGTTAAAGAGGATAAGGAGGACAAGCTATGAAGAAGGTAAAGATGAAGGGAAAGACCGTTGACGATGCCGTAAAGGCAGCGTTAGAGGTTTTAGGAGGAGAGAGGGACAAGGCAAAGGTTACTGTTATTTCTGAGGGCAAGGCTGCTGTTTTTGGTGTTATTGGAGGGGCGGATGCTGAGGTTGAAGTTGTTCTTTTGGGGGATTCCCTGGAGGACGCAAAAACAGTGTTGCAAGAGGTTCTTGATAAAATGTCTTTTTTGGCTATTGTTGAGGGGATGATGGGTGAGGGTGATACAGTTGAATTAAATGTCAAGGGCGAGGACATGGGTAGAATTATTGGCAAAGAAGGCGCCATGCTCAGGTCTTTGGAGATCATAGTTTCTTCAATTCTTGGAAAAGCAAAGGGCGAGCGTGTCCGTGTAAGCATTGATGCGGGAGAATATAAGGTTAAGCGTCAGAAGGCGCTTGAGCGGCTGGCCAAGGATGCGGCTGATGAGGTAGAAAAGAGTGGCTTAGAGAAGGCTTTGCCTCCAATGTCTGCTGCTGATAGGCGAATTATTCATATGGCGCTACAAGATAGCCCTGGGGTTACTACATATAGTAAGGGTGAGGGTCGAGACAGGCGGTTGGTAATTGCTCCTGAGAAGTAAATGTTTCACGTGAAACATTCGATAGATGATACTATTGCTGCTATTGCTACGCCGATTGGGGTTGGTGGGGTCGGGATTATTCGTGTAAGCGGCAAAAAGTCGCTCAATTTACTAAAAAAACACTTTTTATCCACTAATGGCCAGGTTATTAACAGTCATAAGATGCTCCACGGCTGGTTGATTGACCCAATTTCTGGCGAAAAGGTTGATCAAATCCTCGCATGTTATATGAAAGGACCGAAAAGTTACACAGGCGATGATGTTGTGGAGCTATATTGCCATGGCGGGATCGCATTGCTTGAAAAGGGGCTAAATTTATTAATTAAAGCTGGTGCGCGGCTTGCTTCTAGGGGCGAATTCTCAAAAAGAGCCTTTTTAAGTGGCAAACTTGATCTTATTAAGGCTGAGGCTGTGCTTGATTTGGTTAATTCTAGCACTTCAGCTGGCGCTGGCCATGCTGTTCGGCAGCTGGAGGGCCGGCTTTCCTCGGTTATTTCTGAAATTAGAGGCAAATTATTGATTATTTTGGCAAACCTTGAGGCGATTATTGATTTTCCCGATGATGTACACGGCTTTGATGCTGGGTCAACTGCTGAAACAATGCGAAAATTGCTTGAGAAGATAGAGAGCTTGCAAAATACGGCTAATTTAGGCAAGATATTCAGGCATGGACTCTGTACTGCCATAGTCGGTAGGCCAAATGTAGGTAAATCCAGCCTCTTAAATCGCATTTTAGGTGAAAATCGGGCAATTGTTACACAATATCCAGGTACAACCCGTGATGTTATTGAAGAGGTTGCGAATGTTCGTGGTTTGCCTGTTCGGCTGATTGACACAGCTGGCATCTGTGAATCTGTGGATAATGTCGAGCAAATAGGGGTTGGAAGGGCAAAAAATGAGCTTGAATCAGCTGATTTGGTGCTTTTAGTGCTTGATGGTTCGGCTAATGTAACGGAGCAGGATATTAAGATCATTAATTCTGTACAGGCAAAACAGGCTTTTGTGGTTTTGAATAAAGCGGATATTGGGTTGGCTGTGGATAAGTTAGAGGTTGGCGCTATTTCAAAAAATGCAAAGATGTTTGAAGTCTCGGCTTTAACCGGCGAGGGGATTGATGTTTTATTATCTGGTATTTATGATTTTGCGTCAAACTCTGCAAGGCCTATGGGGAAAGACGCTGTTTTGATCAATTCTAGGCACAAAGAATGCTTAAATAAGGCAAAAATTGCCCTTGCAAACGCAATTGATACGTGTTTTAATGGTTTCTCTGCCGATTTGGTTGCCATTGATGTAAAGGGTGCTATTTTGGCATTAGGCGAGTTGTCTGGCGAAGAAGTTTCTGATGAGGTTATTAATCATATTTTTGAGCAGTTTTGTGTTGGCAAATAAAATAATACAGGTGTGATTTGCCTGTGGATAAGGGTGTGGATAACTTATGGGAAAAATAATTAATGGAAAAGAGATTTCTGACAAGATTCGAGAATCAATGACGACCCAGGTTGAGGATTTCAAAAACAAAACAGGCGCTGTTCCAAGGCTGGAAGTGATTTTGGTTGGCGATGATCCTGCGTCTCAGGTCTATGTAAGAAACAAGGAAAAAGCATGTGCTGCTCTTGGCATGGAATCGAACACTCACCACTTGCCCGAAAATACGAAACAGGAATCAATTATTGATTTGATTAAAACTTTAAATAAGAATAAAAAAGTTCATGGAATTTTAGTCCAGCTTCCTTTGCCAGGGGGCATTGATGCCAGAGCTGTATTGGATGAGGTTAGCCCTCAAAAAGATGTTGATGGTTTGCACCCAATTAATATGGGAAAGCTTTTGCGCGGAGAGGATCCTCTTTTTGTCCCATGCACTCCGCAAGGAATCATTGAGTTAATTAAAACAACAGGCGTTTCTATGAAGGGCGCTGAAGCCGTTATTGTTGGCCGTAGTAATATTGTTGGAAAACCAGTTGCGCTTTTATTATTGCAGCAACACGCCACTGTAACGCTTTGTCATTCCCGCACCAAGGATTTAGGGGAAGTAACCAGGCGGGCAGATATTTTAATTGTATCTGTTGGCAGCCCTCAGATTGTAAAAGGGGATATGATTAAAAATGGCGCAGTTGTAATTGATGTTGGAGTAAATCGAGTTAATGAAAAATTAGTTGGAGATGTTGATTTTGATTCGGCCAAAGAGGTTGCTTCTTTTATTACGCCAGTGCCAAAAGGTGTTGGTCCAATGACCATTACAATGTTGTTGAAAAATACTTTTTTGGCTGCGCAACGCTCTGTTAAATAGCTCACTTTTATAGTTATTTATTGTGGTGTGACCTCCCAAATTGAGATTGTTCTCTCTTGCGCAAGGAAATTATTTTTTTATCAATTGTTTTGATGGCATTTTGTGCCAAACCCGCTTAAGCCGTTTGTTTGTTCGCACCCGTTTTTCTTTGCCTTGCTGAGCCGCTGCATGTAATTGCTGCTGGCTTTTATTGGATTAACCCCGATTATTCATGGCCGAAGGAATTTTCGGCAGAGTGTTGCCTTTTCCCCTGGTATGAATAATCGGGGTTAATTTATTGCTTGCGGAAAATATTTTTCTCATTAATCGTAACCTAAATTTCTATGGCGTTATTTTTCTTGGTTTAAAGCGGAAAATTAGTGGTTCTATTGGGTTGTGAGTTGTTTTTTAGGTTATGATTACTGTTGACGATTTATTTTTTGTTAGAAATATTTTTTGCAGGATCTAATTTTCTTTGTGAGCTTATTCTTTCCCTCGCTTAGTTAACCTGCTGCCTACATGTCTTTTGGTCTTTCATTATAGGCGAGCTTTCTGGTTGTTTTTTTCCTTGCGCTTGAATGATAAATTGTTTTTGAAAATCGAGGTCTTATTATTTGGGCATAATTTTTGGATGAATTGGACGTTTTATTTGCCCAACCAATTGATAGTTTTATTTATCTTTAATTGTTTTGTCTCAATTTTGTGATTCGCCTTTGGTTTGTGAATAAAGCATCTGTTTTTTGGCTATTTTTGTTATGAGCTTTTCTTTTGTTTTTTTATTATATTAGTTTTGATGGCTTTTGTGTTTTTTCTTTAAATTTTGTAATGTAAATATATGTAGGTTTTTTTGTCTTTCTAAATTGATTGGTTAAGCAGCATAATGTTTTTTGTTATTATTTTGTTTTAGGCCAATTTTAATTTTGCCCTTTACTGTCCTTAATCAATGTTGATATTTTACTTTTTAAGATTAATGCCCATGTTTAATTTGGTTGGGCCTTTTGTTTTTGACTTGATTCGCAATATGGTTAAATGAAACCTTCATTGCTTGACCAAATAATTAAACGCTTGCCTGAACAATAGCTTCTTGCTCGCTAATTGCTGGGGTGAAGAGGCGTTTAATCATCTTGCTTCGCTGACTTGTTTTCAGGTTGTCGCATGTGCCTTGCTGCGCTGTTGGTTGGCCTCGAGGTCAGAGCCAAAAACTTAGCTTCTAAATATCCTCAATACATCATTAACCGTTAGCAGGGCAAAAAGAATTAAGAAAAGAATTAAGCCAATTGAATGAATTTTATTTTCTGTTTCAATATTAATTGGTTTTCGGCGAATAAATTCGATTAAGAGGAAAAACAGTCGACCCCCGTCAAGGGCAGGCAGGGGGAGCAGGTTAATGACCGCCACATTAATGCTAAAGAAAGCAATGAAGTTCATTAAGGCAAACGCTCCTCGAGACGCGTATTGGCCGGTGATTTGGGCAATGCCAACCGGTCCGGCAAGGTCCGTTACAGCCAACTGACCTACAAACAATTTGCCGAGAAGAACAAAAATCAAAAGAATTAGGCCAACGGTTTCTTTAAAGCCGTAGTAAATCGCATACAAAGGGTTAACTCTTGTGTAAATCGCCTTAAGAGAAAAACCAATTAGACCGATCTTTGCCCTTTTGTGCAGCTTGGGTGTGGCCTTGATGTTTGTCAGCTTATTGTTTCTTTCTATTCCCAGGGTTAATGTTTTATCAGGGTTTTGATGGATTGTTTTTATTGCTTCTTCCGGATTATTATAGGTTTTGCCGTCGATAGAAATCAATTTATCGCCAGGTTTTAAGCCAACCTTGGCTGCTTCTGAGCCAGGGGAAACAGCAGATATTTCGTTAGAGATGCCGCTGGGCACACCGATAAAAGTAAATATCATGGTGTAAACCAGGAAGCCCAGGATTAAATTCATCATGGGGCCGGCAACAATTGACCTAAACTTGGCCCCAGTGCTTTTGTTGTAATATTTTTCGTTTTCCGGGGTATCCTTTTCCTCGGGATCTTCAGTATCAATTCCGGCAATTTTTACGTAGCCAAGGATGGGCAGGGCATTGATCTTGTAGGTTGTGTTGTTTCTCTTCATTGAGAAAAGGGTTGGGCCAAAGCCAAGCCCAAACTCATGTACCCGTATGCCGGCTTTTTTTGAAAAATAGAGATGGCCAAATTCATGAACAATAGTTATAATTGTAAAGACAAACAGAAAAGAAACAATTGTTAAAAGCATGCTTGTTCTACCTCCTCAGCTAGTTTAACGGCCTTAAACCCATCTTCTCCTGTAACCGTTGGCGTTTGGCTGTTTTTAATCGCTTTTACAAAATCTGTTAATTCTGCCTCAAGCTGATCATAGGCCTTTATATGGTGCACACTGGGGCTTGGGTGTTGAAAATCTCGCACTATAATGTTTTTCTTTAATAAGTCAGCCTCAATGACCCCTTTTTCTGTTGATATTATTATCTTCCTTAGGGTGCTGTCTGAAACCCGGTTTGCTTCGATTTTTGTTATAATACCGGACTTAAAATAGAGTGTTGCTATGGCAATATCCAGCGCTTTGCTTTTGACTTTTTTGCCCTCAGCCTTAAGTGATTCAATTTCATCTAATGGAAGCAGTTTTAGCGCTAAATCAAGGTCATGAATCATCATGTCCTGAATCACATTGGCATCAGTTATTCTCTCTGGAAACGGGCTAGTGCGCTTAATATCAATGCCAAGGATCCTTTCTTTCCTGATTAATTTTAAAGCTCCCTGAAACGCGGGGTTAAAACGCTCAATGTGACCGGCGGATAAAATTGTATTGTTTGCCTTTGCCAGGGCAACTAGTTTTTCAGCATCCCCTGACGTTTTAGCCAGTGGTTTTTCAACCAAAGTAGGCTTTCCTGCCGATAGACTTGCTGAGGCAATTTCAAAGTGTTTTTCCGTCGGAGCGGCGATAATTACAGCGTCAACTTCTGTGAGCAAATCATTATAATTAGAAAAGGGTTTTGCGCCGTATTCTTGCGCTGCTTTATTGAGCTGGTCTTCGCTGACATCAAAAACAGCAAAGGGCTTGGCCCCAGGGATTTCCATAAGCTTTTTGGCATGGAAATTGCCCATTTTACCTAAACCAATTATGCCGAATTTTAAACCGCGGCCTTTTTTCATTTCTTAAAAAACTCTTTGATAACGCTGCAAACTTCTTCAATTTCTTGAGGAGTTAATTCAGGGTAAATAGGAAGGGAAAGAACCTTGTCCTGCACAGACTCAGTTGCCGGGAAATCGCCCTTTTTATATCCCAATCCAGCAAAAGCGTTTTGAAGGTGCAGGGCAAGGGGATAATAGACCATCACCCCTATGTTTTTTTCTTTTAAAAAGCCAAAAAGTTTGTCTCTTTGGTTTAATTTGATTGTAAATTGATTATAAGAGTGCTTTGCCTTATCCGGTGCATATGGCAGGGTTATTTCAGGGAGGTCTTTTAATAATGTATTGTAGCGCGCTGCATTTTTGATTCTTTTATCAATATATTCCTCTATTTTTCTTAGTTTTATGCTCAAAATAGCCGCTTGAATGGCATCCAAGCGGCTATTGTAGCCAATTATATCGTGATGATAGGTTTTGCGGCTGCCGTGGTTGCGTAGAACTTTGATCTCTGAAGCTGTTGTCTCGTCATTTGTAGTAATTGCTCCGCCATCGCCAAAACAGCCCAGGTTTTTGGTAGGGAAAAAGGAAAAGCAGCCTGCCTCGCCCCACTTGCCGACATATTTGTCCTGATATTTTGCGCCCATGGCCTGAGCGCAGTCCTCGATCACTTTTAGATTGTGTTTATTGGCAATGGCCATTATCTTGTCCATTTCGCAGGCCAGGCCATATAGGTGTACCAGAAGAATTGCTTTTGTTTTCTTTGTTATCTTTTTTTCGACTTCTGCTGGGTCTAGGTTGAATGTTTTAGGCTCTATATCAGCAAAAACTGGCTTAGCCCCACAATATGCGATTGCCTCAGCAGTTGCGACAAAGGTGAAGGGAGAGGTTATAACTTCATCCCCTGGTTTTACGCCGCAGGCCAGCAAGGCCAGGTGAAGGGCGTCTGTCCCAGAAGCAACGCCAACCGCATGTTTTGTGCCGCAATACGCAGCCAGATCTTTTTCAAGGATTTCGACTTTTTCGCCCATAATAAACCGGCCGGACGTAACAACCTCAGAAATGGTTTTGTCTAACTCGCCGCGGATTTCTTTGTTTTGTCGTGTTATATCAAAAAATTGTACTGGCATGAATTACTATTATAGCATTTATTTATCACGCGCAAAAGCAATTGCTTGACAAATTGTTTTGTAGTGATAGAATTTAGCCAGGATGAGAAAATTAGGATTAATATTTGGCTTCCTCTTGATTGCGCTTTCGTTGAATGTTTTTGCTGCCACCTACACTGTTACAACCTGCGCTGATTCAGGAACTAATTCACTGCGTTGGGCAATTGAACAAGCAAATACAAATGCAGGTGCAGACACTATTGAATTCAACATTCCCACCTCAGAAGCAAGTTCAGAAGCAGATTATTTTTGGTGGCATATTGCGCCTCAATCAGCCTTGCCAACCATAAGTGAAGAAGTTCACATTGACGGCGCTACACAATCAACCATGACGAATGAAGTTTGTCCTGGAAACCCCTATGGTCCGCAGATAGAGATTGATGGCTCAAGCGCTGGAATTGTTGATGGAATAATTCTTAATTCGGCTGCTACTGGCTGTATAATAAAAAGCCTGGTGATTAACCGCTTTTCTGGGAATAATAAGGCAGCTATCTATATCAGTGGTGGTAGCAACAATTCAATTTGGGGTTGCTATATTGGGACAAACGTTACCGGTGAAGTTGCTGCAGGGAATCGTTATGGGGTTTACCTTTCTTCTCCCGCGCAAAATAATATTATTGGGAGCACAGAAAGTAGTGGAAGAAATATAATTTCCGGGAATGATACCATTGGAGTATTTATCACTGGCGCAAACAGCAATGAGGTTTTAGGCAATTATATAGGAACAGATGTAAAT
>SDBU01000605.1_pt1 | contig 50411 bp, 42 predicted proteins | sample 2277071 | NCBI WGS metagenome assembly SDBU01 (sample SAMN10397929, study PRJNA504765) | marine sediment metagenome | isolation source: marine sediment core GS08_GC12, 126 cmbsf | place: Arctic Ocean: Gakkel Ridge, Loki's castle | collected 2008
GAACAAAGGAGCCGACTTGAAGCAAGGCTTTGCTTCTATTATTTCTAACCACGAGGTTATGCCGGGGGTTTACCTTATCTGGCTGGAATCTGCCCGGCCAACCTCAACCGCCAAGCCGGGACAATTTTTCATGGTGCGCTGTGACGAGGACTGCCTGCTGCGCCGCCCGTTGAGTATCCATCAGCTAGCTGATAACAAACTCGCCTTTCTGTTCAACGTAGTAGGCAAGGGCACACACTGGCTATCTCAATGCCAGGCTGGTGATAATATAGACCTGCTCGGACCATTAGGTAATAGCTACTCTATTCACCCCGGCTCACACAACCTGCTATTAGTGGCTGGTGGCATTGGCATTGCCCCGTTATCCTTCCTGGCTCAGGAAGCTCTAAATCAAGGATATTTGGTAACACTCCTCTTGGGAGCATCAACTGCCGACCACCTTTACCCCAAACACCTCCTGCCTTCCGAAGCCAGGCTTGTCACTATTACCGAGGATGGAACCGCTGGCAGGAAGGGCATGGTAACCGACCTCCTGCCCGACTTCGTTGGCTGGGCAGACCAGGTCTTTGCCTGCGGACCTGCCCCAATGTATGGGGCTATGTCTACTCAAAAGCAAAAAACGAAGCCCACTCAGGTTTCCCTGGAAGTGAGGATGGGGTGCGGGCGTGGCGTCTGTTACGGGTGCAGCCTGAAGACAAAAAGTGGGCTGAAACAAGTATGTATAGACGGACCGGTATTTGATTTGGATGATATCCTCTGGGATGAGCTAACCTACTTCTGACGGGAGTTTAAGAGGGGCTTCGCCCCTCTCACACCACCTCCCCCTCTTGGAGCATAGAACTCATTGCGAGGGAGCGACAGAAGATATGTCATTGCGAGGAGCAGAGCGACGAAGCAAACTAAAAGGTAAAGATAAGATTGCTTCGCCTTCGGCTCGCAATGACACACTAGACGGAAGGAGAGGGGGATTAAGGGGGTGAGGTTGATATAGTAATCTATATTAGCATCAGGAGGTAACTAATTATGGTAGTCACCAAGAAAATCAGCCTTCAGACCAAAGGTGAATGTGATATTATTGATATTACCCCTCAGGTAGAACAGCAGCTTGCCGAGGCAGATATCAGTAATGGGATTGCTATCCTGTTTGTCGCTGGGTCAACTGCTGGAGTATCCACTATTGAATTTGAGTCTGGCTTACTCTCTGACTTCCAGAGTATGTGGGAGCGAAACGTCCCTAAAAACATCCCTTATGACCATGACCGCCGCTGGGGTGATGGTAATGGATACTCACATGTTCGTGCCTCATTACTGGGTGCCTCACTGGTAATCCCGTTCAATAACAAAAAATTAACGCTGGGTACCTGGCAGCAAATAGTCCTGGTCGATTTTGATAACCGACCCAGGTCAAGGCAAATCATAGTGCAAATTATGGGCGAGTAGACAGCTTTGACAACAGTTTAAACCACGGTTTATAATATACCCAGCTACTCAAACAGCTGTAGAAAGGTGATATAAGATGGCAAATCAGATAGGCAAGAGGTACCGCTGTGCCAAGTGCGGCTCTGAATTTATTGTTACCAGGGGGGGCGAAGGCACAATTAGCTGCTGCGGTCAACCCATGGAACTGAAGAAATAAGTTAGGTGGTTAAAGGAGGCAACTATTCGTGGCAAACCAATTAGGTAAAAGGTATCGCTGCCAGATTTGCGGCACCGAGATATTATGCACCAAAGCTAGTGATGGTATAGCTACCTGCTGTGGGCAGGAGATGGAAGTCCAGGAACCCAGACCAATCCCATCCTCAGATTAGTAAAATAATAGCTTATTTACCCTGTATCAGAGTGAAAAATTCGGTCCTGGTTTCAGAGTGAGTACGAAAAGCACCCCTAATGGCTGAAGTAATAATACTACTTCCTGGTTTCTTAACACCACGCATAATCATACACAAGTGCTCGGCCTGAATGACTACCGCTACTCCAGAGGGCTTAAGCCCATCCATAATGGCATCAGCGATATCAGTGGTCATCCTCTCCTGAATCTGGAGGCGGCTAGCAATGATTTCCACCACACGGGCTAGTTTGCTGATACCAACCACACGCCCCTGAATATCCGGAATATAACCTACGTGAGCCACACCGTAAAATGGCAAAAGGTGGTGTTCACACATAGAATAGAAGGGAATATCCTTTACGATTATCATCTCCCGGTGTCCCTCTTCAAAGCCTACCGTCAGTTCCTCTTTTGGATCCTTACCAATCCCGCTAAAAAGCTCGGCATACATTTCAGCTATGCGGGTTGGTGTATCTACCAAGCCTTCTTTAGTCAGGTCTTCTCCAATAGCCTCAATGATAGAAGCTACTGCTGTCTTAATCTTGGACTCATCAAACATTCTATTCCTCCTTTAACGCTTACCATAGACCTCACGGTCAATACTTCTCATGGTATCTTTTGAGGTGGTCAGATAAAGCTCATGCCCCAGATACAGAATAGGGCTGACCTTGTTTAAATCCAGCACTTCCTCGGGAGCAAAAGCCTCCTTCAGCAAATGCACAGCCACAATCTCCCCTATTAACAACCTGTGGCCACCATAACTCCTGTCATCAACCAACTGACACTCATAGGCAGCGTAGGCATCTTTCAAGATTGGCACTGCTGTCTTTACCGACTTATCCCTGGCAATATTAAACCGGTGAAACTTATCTACCTCCTGACCCTTGCTACCACCTACTGAAGCAACCAGCTCAGCCCGGTCAAAGGGCAAGAAATTAACCCCAAACTCCTTACTGTCAACAATAAGCTGGTAAGTAAACCGCTTAGGCGAGATGGATATTCCATAAAGGGGTGGGCTGAAAGAGATAGGCATATGCCAGGCTACTGCCATAGCATTGCTCTTCCCTTCAGCGTGAGCAGTAACTATTGCCGCTACTCTAGGGTAGTGGTGATAGAATGCACCTACGCCTTCACTAATCACCTTAGCCATTTTTTACCTCCTTAACTCCAGCCTAAAGCCTGCTCTACAGCTACTAAGTCAGCCGGAAGCTCAACAAATGGCTCGGCACCTTTCAGGGCGGTATCAGTATCCTTGAGTCCGGTGCCGGTTATTATACAAACCACCCTCTTCTGCGAGAAGTCCATCCCCTTATGAGAAAGCTTAATAAGCCCGGCTACAGAAGCTGCTGACGCCGGCTCACCAAAGACCCCTGCCTTAGCCGCCATAAGCCTCTGGGCGGCTAGAATCTCGTCATCACTAACCACATCAATAATGCCACCAGACTCATCACGAGCGGCAACCGCCTTCTGCCAGCTAGCCGGGTTTCCTATCCGTATCGCTGAGGCAACAGTCTCTGGCTGGTCAATAACATAGCCCCGAACAATAGGGGCAGCCCCCTCGGCTTGAAAACCCATCATTCTGGGTTTATTGCCTGCCCTGCCTGCCTGATAATAGTCGACAAAGCCCTTCCAGTAAGCAGTAATATTACCGGCATTACCTACCGGGATAAAAAGATAGTCCGGAGCCTGACCTAAAATGTCAATAATCTCAAAGGCAGCCGTTTTTTGTCCCTCTATGCGATGGGGATTAATTGAATTTACCAGAGCAACCGGATGCTTCTCGGTTAAACTTCGCACTATGTTCAGCGCCTGGTCAAAATTGCCATCAATGGTGACTATTTTAGCCCCATAGATAATAGCCTGAGCCAGCTTACCCAGAGCAATTTTGCCTTTAGGCACAATAATAATAGCAGTAAGCCCACAATAGGCGGCGTAGGCAGCGGCTGAGGCACTGGTATTACCGGTTGAGGCACATATTATAGCCCGGCTGCCGGCTTCCAATGCCTTGGCTACGGCAACTACCATGCCCCTGTCTTTAAATGAACCGGTAGGATTACACCCTTCCAGCTTAAAGTATAGCTCCCCACAACCAATTTCCTTCTCCAGCCCGCTACACCTGACGAGGGGGGTATCTCCCTCACCTAATGAAAGTATCGGTGTTTTTGGGGTAAGCGGGAGGAAGTCTTTATATTTAACCAGAACCCCCGGTTTCATTTTGCCCCTTTCTCTCAAGCTTCAACCCGAACAAAGTTGCTTATCTCCCTGACCACAGTTAGCTGCGCCAGTTCGTTAAGAGCCTGCTGCATTGCCGCTTCTTTAGCCGGGTGCGTCATAATAACAATTTCAGCAGTCTGAGCCAGGCTATCTGTTTCGTGCTGAATAACCGACAAAATGCTAATTAAATGGTCACCTAAAACCTTAGAAATTTGAGCTAGAACCCCAGGATGGTCAGTAACATTCATTCTGAGGTAATATCGTGTCTCAATCTCAGACATAGGTTTAATAACCTTACCTGGCTCTGGCTTCCACCTGACCCTACTGCCAGCGCCAGTAACAATATCCTGTGCCACTGAAACAATATCAGCTACAACGGCACTGCTGGTAGGTAGAGCACCAGCACCCTCACCAAAGAAAAGCACCTTACCGACCAGGTCAGCCTCAACCAGAACTGCATTATAGACACCGTCAACCTTAGCCAGAAGGGAGCCCTCGGGAATAAAAACTGGGTGGACCCGGACTTCAATAGATTTATCACTCTGCTTGGCGATAGCCAGTAACTTTATTGCGTAACCTAGCTCCCGGGCATAGCGGAAATCACGACTACTAAGCCGCGAAATCCCCTCACAGTAAATATCTTCAGGGCGAACTCGACTCTGAAAGGCTAAAGAGGCGAGGATAGCCAGCTTATAGGTAGCATCTATCCCGTCTATATCGTCTCTTGGATCAGCTTCAGCATAGCCTAACTCCTGGGCTTTGCTAAGAGCCGGAGAGAAGTCCATTCCCTCTTTCGCCATCCTGGTAAGAATATAGTTGGTAGTCCCGTTTATTATGGCATAAATACCGCTAATTTTGTTAGCTACTAGGTCATGCTGAAAAGGGGAAATTAACGGGATACCGCCACCAACACTGGCTTCAAAGCGTAGCCACACCTTATGCTGTTGAGCTAAAGCTAGTAGTTCCGCCCCATGCTTGGCAATAACCTCCTTGTTTGAGGTGACTACGTGCTTACCGCCGGCGAGCGCAGTCTTCAGATACTCCAGAGATGGGCTCTCACCACCTATCGCCTCAACGACTATATCTATGTCCGGGGTTGCAAAAAACTCGTCAGCCTCAGTGGTAAAAAGTCGAGTGCCCATCTCTTGTACCTGCGGTCTAGCCAAATCTTGTGCCAATACTTTTACCTTGTGCAAGACGAGAGGACACCCAACCTGCTCAGCCAGAACCTCCGCCTTGTCTACTAGCACTCTAGCTACCGCACCACCTACCACCCCCAACCCCATTAACCCGATTCCAATGCTCTGTTTATGCACGACTTAACGCCCCCTAGTTTAATTCTAGCCGCCTATAGCTTGCTCTATTGCCCATACCTTCATCTCATCATCCAGATAACTCTCAACGTTATTCTCAGGGTTATCCCACAGCACCGAAACCCACTCGTTGAACGCCTGCGCCCCCAGTAGGTTCCTGGTCTCACCTTCAATTTGCCTGTTCTCATCTCTATCTAGAACCTTTATTATCCAGTAACCGCCGGTAGTAGCCACAGCCTCATCACGTACCGGCTCAGTCCACACCTCCAACTCAGAGTTAAACACATGTTCCTCAAAGGCCTGGCTCATAGCCTCTTTAACCACCCAGCCTAGCTCTCCGCCCCTCTCCCTTGAGAAATCGTCCTGAGAAAACTCCTGAGCCAGCTCAGCAAGGTCCTCACCAGCCTCCAGACGCGCCCTCACATCCTGAGCCTCTTTTTCAGTACCCAGCAATATTATGTGAACATTAGCCTGTTCCTCTTCCCTTTCCAAGACCTTAATCAACCAATAGCCCACTCTCTTGGTTATGTCTTCATCATACACCGGTTGGCTTAATACTCCTATTTCACAGCCAAAGGCATAGTCATCAAGCACGGAAGTACCTAGCAGTGCCGCCAAACCTTCCTTAGGTCGCCAGCCGAGGTCACCCCTGCTTAATTTTGAAAGACCTTCCAGAGAAAGTTCACCAGCCAGCTCAGTGAAGTTCTCACTAGCCTCTAGCCTAGCTATAACCTTATCTGCCTGGCTCTCAGTCTCCAGTAACATTGCCAGTATATGCCTGTGTTCGGCAGACACTGGCACCTGCTGTTCAAAATGCTCATCAAGCAGCTTGCTTGCCAGCATCTCTGCCCTAACCACGTCCTTATAGTCTTTGCTTAAAGGAGGGTCACGCTTCTTTAGCTCCTTATTAACCTCGCCGCCACTAACGCTGATGCCTAATTCCATAGCTCCTTGCCTCACCAGCTCATTCCGCTCAATAATCATCACCGCCTCATCAGCCACAAATTGCATATACTGGCTTGGTTGACCTTCCCCGTAGTATCTAAGCATCTTTATGTAATAATTCATATTAAACTTGGTATCATTTACTCTAATTACAGTTTGATGCAGCGGGCGATACTGGGTAATATACCACCCACTAATAACAATACCTAAAACGGCAGCAATAATGAAAAGCCCCACGCCAAGGATAAAGCGCTGCCGCTTCTTCTGTTGCTGCCACCGGGAAAGCTGTCGCTTAGTAACTTCACGCCGCGGTTTCTCTGCCTTCTTTTTAACCAATTCTGGCTCCCCTCTTTTGTGGATATCTAATCCCTATATTTATAACCTAAAAGCAGCGTTTTTTCAAACTTAGCTTTGTTGCTCATAGAAACAAACTATGCTAGTATATTTGGCAGAGGCAACAACAAAGCGGGGTGTAGCGCAGCCAGGTAGCGCACCTGAATGGGGTTCAGGTGGTCGCCGGTTCGAATCCGGCCACCCCGACCATAATTTTAAAATTCGATGTTCGCACTACCTGAGTGGCTAAGAAGCCAGAGAAGAGCCAGAGGGACCCTTCCTCACCAAGCAATTATAGGACACCTTTCCACAACAGCTAGAGCATCTCCTGGTTGAGCATGTCCCATTTATTGTCCATTATGGCAGATTTAATCTCGCCCTGCTCAACAGTAATCGTTGCCTTGTGATGTGTTATCACCTGGGCAAGAATTTGTCCTGTCCTGTCTCCATAGCCGGCCTGTCTGCTATCAAATTCAAAAATGAATGCCCAGCATTGAGGGCACCGCGCCGTTTAGAGTATTTGTCAATCTTAAAGTGTCGCTGATACCGTCAAAGGCGAAGGTTGGGCTGTTCCTTACAAACGCTTCAGCAATTCTCTGGCTTTCTTCTTCAGACATCTGCCTGAAGGCACTGAGCTCTGTCACATTAGCGTCAGGCTCGATAGTACCCTTCCAGTGCCAACCAAGCTTAATGCTGGATACCACAACCTCATACACGGCATTCTCTGGAGGCACTACTGGGTAGGACACTGTAATTGTCCACTCATCAGAGGTAAATGCGGTGGTCCCCTGCCCTATCAGACCCGGAGGAGTAACATTTTCTGCGTCCCATTCAATATCCGCAGCCGGTGCATTCTCACCTACATGTGCCCGAAGGTAACTAATGGCTGTATCCCGAGCCTCAGCAGCATCTCTAACCTCCAATTCTGGAGTAGGGCCTGGTTGGCCAGTACATGCTCCAACTAGAAGCGCTACTAAACTCAAAGTTACTATTACCAAATACAATTTCACTTTAACCATCTCTGACCTTCCGCTCAAAAAATCCTCTCATTAATTAAAAACGAAAAAGTTGTCTATTAGTTAGTACCGAGTAGCTGATATTGCCGGTATCACGATTAGCAGAGAGGCTGCATATTCGGTGCTGGCACAGGCCTCATAAGCGAAGAGGGTTTCCTCTCACCCACATGCCTTGGGCGATTAATACTGCTTAACCTTGTAAATCTTGCACAGGGCTGTTTTTAGAGGCCAGCCACCACTACGTTTGGTGCAGAAATCAGGGTCATCTGCTGTCAGGACATTTACATTGGATTCCCACACCCCATGAAGCCAGGGCTTCTCCCCTGGCTCCCGGAATGGTCTCCATGCAATTATGCCAAATCGGCCTCCATCTTTCCATTACAATAGCTAATCCTTTAATTTAGGTCTTAATAGCTAACGCTTTATATTCACCGAAAACTTCTTTGAGAATCCCAGACACCTCTCCCAAAGTAGCATAGTTACTAACCGCCTCTATAACAACTGGCATTAAGTTCTCTTTACCTTGGGCTGACTTGCGTACCTTTTCCAGAGAGTGTTGCACAGCCTCATTATCCCTTTCTCTTCTCAACTTCTCCAGGCTTATCGTTTGTTTCTTCACTATTTCAGGATTTACCTTGTGAATCTCAAGGGCTGGCTTTTCATCGGAGACAAATTTGTTCAAGCCAACAACGACTCGTTTGCCTTCATCAATTTCTTTTTGCCTCATGTAAGCCGAGTGCGCTATTTCCTGTTGCATCCAGCCTGATTCTACAACCTTCACTATGCCGCCACGGTCGTCTATCTCTTTGAGATAAGCCAGGGCTTCCTTCTCAACCTCGCTAGTTAGTGACTCTACATAGTAAGAGCCAGCAAGCGGGTCCACTACATCAGCCACCCCACTCTCATACCCAATGATTTGCAGAGTTCTCAAAGCAATCCTAGCCGCCTTTGCTGACGGTATGGCATGCGCCTCGTCGAAGGAGGAAGTAGCCATACGAGTAGCACCACCCAGTGCTCCAGCTAATGCAGCTATGGTAACCCTTATGATGTTATTCTCTGGCTCCCGAGCTATCAGTGGTGAACCGCCAGTGTGAGCGCCAATTCTAACTCGCATGACGTTCGGGTCCTTAGGGTTAAACCTTTCCTTCATCAATTTAGCCCACATCCTCTTAAAAGCACGTAGCTTCGCCACTTCCTCAAATAGGTTCGTATGCATTGAGGAGTGAATTATAATGCGCTTAGCAAGACCCTCTACATCCATACCTCTTTCACGAGCCGCCTCAAGAAAATAAAGACTGACAGCTAAAGCATAAGCCGCCTCTTGAACGACTGTGGAACCTGATTCATGGATTGTGTAAGCGTTAACTTGATAGTTCAACCCTGGTATATGCTTGAGGGCATATTCCATAACATCCAACGACAATCGCACGGCATGTTTAGCAGGGAAAACGTAGGTGCCGCGCCCAAGAAATTCTTGAAAGCAGTCGATACAAACTTGTCCGCCTAATTGCTCACTAGGGATACCTTTTTTCGCGGCTGCTGCCACATGCATCGACCAGAACACCAAGCTTAATGTACTTACCGAACCCAGGATCAAAGTCCTATCCATAGGGATGTCAGCAAAAATAGCCTCTACATCTGGCAATGAGCAGCAGGACACTCCCACAAGACCAACCTCGCCTTCCACCAGCGGGTTGTCGGCATCATAGCCCAATTGAGAGGGCAGGTCTAAAGCTATGCTCACCGCACCTCCACCAGCAGATAGGAGTTCGCTGTAACGTCTATGAGCATCCTCTGGTGACCCAAAACCTGCGTATTGACCCATGTCCCACAGGCGACTGCGATACATTGCCGGACTATAACCCCTCACAAACGGAGGTTCCCCGGAGAAGCCCAAGTCCCTCAAGTAATCAAAATCTACCATGTCCAACGGGGTGTACAATCGCTTCTTGGGCAGCTCAGAGACTATCTCCCTCTCTGGAGATGCTTCTAAGGATTGCTTGAGAACTCCCTCCTCCCACTCCCTTAGTTTCACGGCTATTTCAGATAATTTATCTTTGCCTTCCATCATTACGCCTCCCACCATAATCTCATCATGCTGCTGACTTGCGAATGGTGCTCCTAGTCATTCTTGGCCATCTCAGCGTTTAACGTTCTTCCTTATAAAATCAGCGATATCCTTGATATTACTGCCCGGGCCAAAAATCGCCTTTACCCCCTTTTCTTTAAGGAAAGGGTAATCTTCTTCAGGTATAATTCCACCACCAATCACCAACACCCGCTCCATGCCTTTCTCACGCAGCAACTCCACTATCCTGGGGAAATAAACATTGTGTCCCCCCGAAAGCAAACTTAAGCCGAGAACATCCACGTACTCCTGGAGGCAAGATTGAACTATCTGCTCTGGTGTCTGCCTTTTCCCGGTATAAATTACTTCCATCCCTTTATCTCGCAACCCCTGGGTCAAAACAATAGCTCCTCTATCATGTCCATCTAGCCCGGGCTTAGCTATAAGCACTCTTATCGGTCTTTGCATATCTTTGATGCCCCCTCTCAAAAGACTATCCAAGCTACTTGATTTTGCTTCTGCTCCCAGACGAAGTGCGGTTCATGACTTAACCAGAGACTTCTCCTCAGCTTCCTTTGAAGCTGCCGTATGCCCGTGGAAATACTCAAAGTCAAACTCAGTGCCATGGGGAAGGCAGTGGCGGCAACTTACCGTGAAGTTACGCTTGAAACCATGCTTCTCACGAAGCTCCAGGTAACCCCGACCAAGCTCCAAATAGTACTCCAAAGGTGGCGGGGACTGCCCAGCCAGTTTGCTCTTAGCCTCTATGCACCAGAAGTCACCCTGGCGAGGTAATACCCCATTACCCATCAGGAAATCAAAGCCACCGAGGGTGGACTCCACTGCATCCTGCCATCTCTTGAAACCGAACGGCTGAGCCATCTCAACCCCAGCGACAAAATTGGGGTTAACATTCCCTGGACCCCAGTATTTTACCGCATTGATTGTCCGCTTTATCCACTCATCATAGCCAACCACCCTGCTCTTGCCCGGGCATATTATGTCAAATAGCCTCTTGTCCCATACCTCAATATTAGGCTGGATGGTAGGTATGCCAGTATCATGTAATCTCTTCCAGCCCTCGTCATCCAGCACCCCTACTTGCAAGCAGGCCGGATACCAGCTTAGAATTCTCTTCCTTATAGTATTCAGCATATAGCAATACCATTCCACCTCGGTCATACCCTGATATGTGGATAGTATCGTGCCTCCGCTAATCATTATATGGCGATACTGCTTCTCATGGAGAGCTACATCCAGCACCTCAGCTACCTTATCCGCCTCCTTCCTGAGAATCATGCCTTCCCCTTTTTTCTTCTGCTCGGCAGCATGAGGAGTCAAGTCACAGAATAGACATTCTTCTCCCCTGGCAAAATACTCGCAGTGCTTATTAAGCATGACAAACAGTTCGTCATCGCCAACGGTATACACATAGGCTTCGTAGGAAGTGCCATCTTCCATAACCCGCTCAGTAAACTTACCCTTCTTGGCAAAACGGGTAATTTTGGCTGTCTTCTCGCCATTCCATTTCACCACAAACTCACCATCGTCAAAATCAACCAGATACGGAGTATCAACTGCCAATCTAACCTGAACCAGCGTGCCATCGTCAGTGCCATCATCCAGGAACAGGAGATAAGGAATCTTCTGCCCCACCACAGCCGCCTCGGTAGAGTCGTAGGAGAATAAAGAATAGCCCTTCCACCTGATGCGCTCTATTTTCCCCGCCTCATCCAGCGCTGCCTGACTAAACCGTACGCCCAGCCTCAACATGTCCGATTTTATAATAATCGGTTTGGCAATACCACCATAGGCTTCAAACGCCTCAATAAGGTTCATAAGTTCAGCCCCTTTAGTAAAACAACACTACCTAGTTCTCAATGCAAGACCTAAGCCTGATGCTCAGTAAGTATCTCCTCCTGTTTCAATAAATCATCCCGGATTGTTCCTTATTTTGAAAAGAGTTGTCCATAACCTTTGATGTCATCATTAATATTAGCCAGTCTCAGTAATCGCCACATTGTGGCTTGATTACTGGTAATAACCGGTTTTTTCATATCCGCCTCTATTTTGTCAATAAGTTCTATGGTATGTAAATTAACACAACTGATAAAAATGGCTTCGCTCTCTGGCTCATTGGATTCTTCGGCTAGCTCATAAACTTTTTCATACGATATCTCGCTAGCAACAGTATCTCTTTTACTAATCCATGTTGTATGCAGCACTTTTATCCCGCTATCTTCAAGAAATTTTTCCTGGATTCTAGCTAATTCTTCAGGATACGGCGTGGCTAGCGAGACCTTCCTTACTCCTAATCTATTGAGGGCATCAACGGCTGCGGTGGAGGCGGTGGTTGTCGGCAGACCCCCATTTCTATCTTTCATCCTCTGTATTAATACTTTATTATAGCCAGCCCCATGAACAAAGCTGCCCCCAGTGCAGCACATAGCTACTGCTGAGGGCTTAATGTGGGAGATTATTTCAGCAGCTTCAGGAACCAGTTCCCCCACCCCTTTTAGTTCCTCAATTACTGCTGACGCCTTAACCACCTCTCCCGGGGCTAATCCAGCTCTGCCTCCCCTGAAGGGGAATCTTTGATAGTGACAGGTTACACCCTCGGGCGTCATTTTGCTGAACTCAGGCTCAGTTACCACATCTACCGAGGGTATTATGACTCCCAGCTTGGCACGCCAACCATACATTCCTGAACCTCCTCAAAATCTCCGCGAGTTTTCTACCTTATATCCATATTTTAACTCCAGGAAAGGGTGTAGCCCTCCTGATCATAACGTCCACCTCTATCACCCGGGCTTACTCCTAACCTGGCATCCAGATTTCGCTTGGACAGAGGTCCGGTGCCATGATAATACTCAAAGTCCCAGAGACAGTTGAGGAACCAAGAATCACGGGTCTTAGCTGCTGGGAAGGGAGGAGAGAACCCGTACTTCCAGCGAAGTTCGGTATACGCTTTCTGCACCTCTATGAAATACTCTAAAGGAGGCACTGGCTGGTCGACAAAAGCAGAGCCTGTTTCTCTGGTCCATAGGTTAAACCTGGGCAGTACATCATGACTCATGAGGAAATCCCAGCCGCTAGAGGTTGACTTCACGGCTTCGCTGACGCTCTCAAACCCGTGAGGCTTTGCCATCTCCACCCCGATAACAAAATTGGGGTTCACCTGACCAGGTCCCCAAAAATCAACCGCTCTAATTGTTCTCTTAATCCATTCATCGTAGCCGATGAACTTGTCCTTGCCCGGGCAAATCCACTTAAACAGCTTCTTATCCCAGACTTCAATATTTGGTTGGACGCTGCTAATTCCGGTTTCATGAAGTCTCTTCCAGCCTTCATCATCGTAGGCAGCAATTTGCAGGGTAGACGGTATCCATGCTCCAAGCTTCTTCCTTATTACATTCAGTCGTGTGCAGTAAAATTCTAGCTCGGTCTGCCCCTGATACTTTCCCAGGATTGTCCCCCCGCTTATATATAGTGAAATGGCATAATGAGGGTCAACGTGGATGGCTGTTTGTATTACCTCAGCAATCGTTTCTGGGTCTATGCGAGCCACTAAATCCTCACCACCTGATTTTTGGTCTTTAAGTGTAACATTTATGTTACAGAAAAGACATTGGTCACCTATTTTCCACAGCTCGCAATACTTATTGATAGTTACAAATAGCCCCCGGCAATGTCCCTGAGCAATGGCACCCATTAAAACTCCTTCTTTTTCCGTCTTCATATCATACCATCTGGGTTTGCGCTCAAAATAAATGTTTCTGGCGACTATTTCACCGTTACTAGAGATGACAAACTTTCCATCTACGAAATCGAGGGTATAGGGAGAATGGATATTTGGTCGCATTTGGATAGGGCTACCATCTTCAAGGCGAATAAAGCCTGGTATTTTCTCTTCATAGAGCGTGGTCTTTTGATAGTCATAAGAGAAAAGGTGAAAGCCCTTCCACAGCAGGTCATCCCTTTGCCGAAAATTCTCCCTGGCAGTGTTACTGATGTTTATCCCCAATCTTAATATATCCGTCTTGAGTACTATATTGGGGTGCACATCGGGAAACTGCTTATACAAATCACCTATAGCCATCTCTAGCTCCACTGGCTAATACTCTGTATTTCCCTCACCACAAGTGCCACACTTTATATTATGCCTTCTTGCTTTAGACGAGAGAGTTTCTCTGAGCTGAAACCTAGAAGCCGGCAATATACCTCTTCGTTGTGTTCCCCCAGCCTGGGAGCGAGGGTATTAATGCTGCCTGGAGTTAATGAAAGTTTTATCGGTATCCCGGGCAGTGAAATTTTGCCCAGTCCAGGATAATTAACATTAACTATCATTTCACGGGCGGCTACTTGAGGGTCATTTACTAATTTGTCCACCGTGTTTACCCGGCTGCATGGAACCCGTGCCTTTTGCAATACACCGAGCACTTCATCAACCGTCCTCTGTGCCACCCAATCTTTAAACACCTCATCGATAAGGGCGCCATTATCCCATCTAACCATGTCATTCTCATTGAACCTGGGGTCACTAGCCATGTCTTCTCTTCCGATTGCCGTCACCAGCCTTCTCCAGATGGAATTAGTGGTTCCAGCAAATATGACCCACCCATCCTTAGCCTCAAAGCAACCTATATAGGAAAAGAAACCGCGATTCCCCACCTGCTTGCGTATCTCACCATATACTTCATAAAGTAATAGAGCACTCATGCACTGGGTATAAAAGACGGCTATATCAAATAAAGCAACATCAATCGCTTGTCCCATACCTGTCTTTTCTCTGTGGTAAAGGGCAAGGGCAATTCCATAAGCAGTAGCCATTCCGGCACCGTAGTCGTTATAGGTAATGGTTGTCTTTAACGGGGGGTCACCGGGAAATCCGGTGAGTATCATACCACCTGACCTTGCTTGTGCCATATGGTCAAAACAGCTTAGCTCGGCATCTGGTCCATTTTGACCATAGCCTGAGATTGCGGCGACGATGATTGCCGGGGTAACCTCCTTGAGACGCTCATAGCTAACTTTCGCCGCTAAGGGAGCGCCAGGGGTGAAATTATGGAGAACAACATCGGAAAGTTTAACCAGCTCATCAAAAATTCTTTCCCCCTCCTCAGTATTCAGACTCAAGGTAATGCCCTTTCTATTTCGCCCCACAATCTTATAAGACAGAGTCTCACCGTCAGGTCCCAACGCTCCCCATGTTCTATCGGGTGCCCCCTGCGGCTCTTCAATTCTGATTACCTCTGCTCCCATATCACCCAACAAAGTGCCACAAGTGGGGCCGGAGGCAAAACGGGAGAGGTCGAGAACTCTTATACCATCTAATACTCCCATGGATGTTTAACCTCTTTTAGCCTTCCTTACTTTGACTCGGACAGCGGTCTCGATATTTAAACTAACCGGGTCAGAATGCTTAAGGTCCAGTTCTAACAGATTATCAAAGTTAGTCCCCTTGCCTTTGGCGATAGGCAATCCCTTTGCCCAGTGCCCACTACAGGCAGCTATACCTATCGTCTGGGGATGTTGTCCCTCTATTAACTTAACTGTTCCCTCCACCTTACGTCCAGTCGCAGTCTCTATCTCGATAATATCCCCATCCTTTAATCCCTTTTTCCGAGCGGCATCGGTATTCATTGTTACATTGTAGGTATAGGGGTTCATCTGGCTGACTTCATCCAGCCATGGCTGCTCCATAGTAGCTGAACCGGTGTGGAGGGTATCACGATACGAGAAACAATACAGGTCATATTCAGGGTCATCTACACGGTGAATGGAACAGGGAGCCCATGAAATTAAAGGAGTATATTGGGTAAAGTCAACTTCAAGACCTATCTTCTTAGTTATTTCACTCATCTTCTCCTTTATATCTACCAAAAACTCAAGGTAGACCGGCACCCGGCAATCAACAAAATACCGCCAGTATGCCTCCTCTACCTTTTTCGGCCAGCGGATAAACCCACGCTTCTTGAACCACTCCCAGTCATGCTCAGAACCAAATAGGTACTTCAATCCCCTGTCAGCTAATTCTTCATAAGTGAACTTTACGTCTGGCTCTAGTTTATGTTCTTCATCGAAACCTACAAAAGTATTTATAGCATTGTTTATATTTGCCCGGTAGCCTAGCCTGTCAGCCAGTTCCCACATAACCTCTATGTAACTTCTCCTACTACCCTTTGGCTCAGCTACTGGCTGGGTGATATGATAGCACCAGTCTTCCATACCAAAGGGGTAGTTGAAATTCTGCCCCCACCCTTCCCACCAGGTTGCTTGCTCCAAATAGCAGGAGTCAGGCAGGAGTATATCAGCAAAACCCTCGGCCAGTTCGGTTGAGAAGAGTTCAAAGACAACAATAAACGGTATCCTTTTAAGAGTCTCAGCTATAGTATCCTGACTGGCAACACTCATTGGTGTATTGCAGCCCCAGCTAATCATCATCTCAAACCTGTAGTCCAGTCCAATCTTCTGCCATATCTCCTCCTGGTCACTTGCCCCAAAGACGCCCGGGTCGAAAGCCATTGCGAAAATATCTTTCAATTGGGCATCGCCCCGCATTTCAGGCTGCTTGCGCGGCCACGGTCCATGCCTCTCTGGATGCAGCATACCGGGGCCAAAATAATTGGTTTCCAGAAGCCCATCAACGCCCTTATACGGGCCAAAATTAAATTTACCTGTTCCCGGATAACCCAGACTCCTTGCCGGCCAGCCTAGGGTTCCCCCAGGTACATCAGCCGAGCCAACTATCTGGTCAAGTAGTGACACGGCAAAACAGGTTTGAAACGAATTCTCGTGACCCTCGCCACCACGGAAGAGGACTGCTGAAGCTGGCCTAAACGGTAACTCGTGACCATCAATGGTGATAGTGCTGCCTATCCTAGCTGCTTCAGCAAATTCAGTGGCTATCCTGCGGATTGTTTCCCCAGGGACAGTGCTTATTTCTGATGCCATCTCGGGAGTATATTTCTTGAGATGCTCCCTAATTAAGTGAAACGCTGGCTGGCACTCAATTCCTTCTGCCTTATATTCTCCTTCCAGGGCATAGTCCTTAACACTAGGGTCATCATAGACCTTGGCTTTGCCCTCATCAGCGTCCCAGACCAGTGGCTTCTTGGTCTCCTTATCTCTTACATACCGTTTATCTGGACCGACAAGATAAGGAGCGTTGCTCTTGGTCTTGAGATACCTCTCGTCCCACACCCCTAATTCATTAACAATAATATTGCACATTGCTAGAATTACAGCACCATCAGTGCCGGGCAGTATAGGAATCCACTCAGTTGCCTTACCACCAGCAAAGTTACAAATCGGGTCAAAGACAACAAACTTCATACCCCGAGCCCTGGCCTCAGCCGCCAGTCTGGTGGTTATCATTGCTGAATGACCAGAGCCACTACCCTTATTAGCCCCAAAATATATGGCATAATTACAATATTTAAAATCAGGAACTATTGACCATGAGCTATTTACCATACCAGCAGCGGCGTGGGCTCCGGAACCGCAGTGAAGGCCACCACCACCCACCCATACATTGCGTACTCCCAAATGATACCAGGGTCTTATACCGAAAGCAGCATAGAAAGGCCGGATAACTGACATTTGCACAAATATTTTCCTCGGGTCATCCTTCAGGATTTTCCCCAGCCTATCAGCAATCTCATCAAGGGCTTCCTCCCAGGAAATCTCCTTCCACTTTGGGTCAACAAATAGACCTTTTTCTGGATTTGTTCTCCTCAGTGGAACATTCAACCGGTTGGGGTCATAAAGTACCTGTAACCCAGCCCCGGCCTTGGCGCATACACCCCCGGCAGCACCCATCATGGTGTCAGGCTCCCCATCTATCTTCACTGCTACCCCATTTACCCGGCGAACTCTTATCCCGCACCCGGCATAGCACCTGCCACACATAGTAGGTATCAAGACATCTTCAGAAACTTCCACTTCTGCTTTGCCTCCTTAAAACGTTAGGTATTTTTATTCATTGTCTGTCGTATAGTACATTAGCTCTTCGCTATTTTTCGCTTTCAGTACAAGCTTATTTCGACCAACAATGTCTTCAGATACCTCAATAATATCAGATATTTCAGCAAAAACATCGGCCAAGGGTTCACCCGGGGGTGACTGTCTTTTCTGCCACAGCTCCAGAGCTCTGGTTGAATCCCAGGGTATAACCTGCTTTCTGGGGTCAGCAGGTTTGAAGACAACTGCCGGCCTAGTGATGGAGTCTTTCGGCATGTCCTCAAGCCTTCTGAGATTACCGTATTTCTTAATTAGTTCATCAAGCGGACCGAACTCCAACGCCCTCATTGAACAGCTTAGCACACAGATTGGCTTTAATCCTTGCTCCAGACGGTCAATACACATGTCACACTTTGACATTTTCCTGCCCAGCTCATCTCCATCAAACTGAGGTGCGCCGTAAGGGCAGGCTTTCCAGCATTTTCGGGTTCCCTGACACCTATCAGGGTCTATCAGAACGGCACCATACTTTTCTTCCTTATAAATGGCTTGATTAGGACAGGCCTTTATGCAGACAGGGTTTTCACAGTGATAGCACGTAACCGGCAGAATATGAAGCCTCGTGTTGGGGAAAACACCTTTCTCCCATTGGTAAACACGCATCCACTTCACTGAGCCTGGGGGAATATCATGCCACTCCGTGCAGACAATTGTGCATGAGTTACAGCCTATGCAGCGGCTCTGGTCAATAAAGAAACCGTATTGCATTATGATTTCTCCTGGTATTTTTCTACCTGGACTAGGTTTGTTGCCTTTGCCGGAGTTATGCAACTCTCAAAATCACCACCGAGTAAAGTTGATGGCGATGCCCCGAAGTCAACGCCGGACTCATCAGGGATATACTTTCCTCCGTGGCGTATCACAACTAAGCCCGGCATTATCCTTGAAGTAACATAAGCCGGCATAACCACCTTCCCCCGGTCATTATAAACCTGAATCAGGTCTCCTTCTTTTATTCCCCTTGCTTTGGCATCGGTGATGCTTATCCAGACCCTATGCCGGTAAACATAGTCTCTAAGCCAGGGGTTTTCCCAGAGGATGGAGTGAACCCGATACCGGCCATGCGGTGCCAGCAGCATCAGGGGATAGTTCTTTACCAGCGGGTCGTCCATCCCTCTAACTGCTGTCTCATAGATTGGATTGGGGGTTAAAGCCCCCCAATCAGCGGCCAGATTATCATACAAACGACCAGAGTAGTCGTAGTGTGCGCCCTTACCCCTGTTGGCTTCATTGGCAACATAATTGGAATAGAACTCTATCTTGCCCGATTCTGTCTTGAACGGTTTACCCTCCTTAATCTGCTCATCCCAACCGGTAAAGGGCTTATCATCTAGTTCATCACAGTTAATAAATTTTCCTTTAGTGAACTCTTCCCAGGACGGAACATCAATATTTCGTTTCAGATAATACTCAATTACCCCCTGGTAGCAGTCCTTTTGATACCTTTCCCAGTCTTTATCCCAATTCTCATCGGTGGTATAATATTTAAAGAACTTCTTGGGGTCGATGCCGAGTTTCTCAGCCAGCTTGGTATAAACCCAAATCCGAGGTTTAACCTCACCCGGTGGCTTAACTACCCCGGCACAGTAGTTTATACACTCAAAGCCACCATAGGCAGCACTTAGGGTAACATTCTTTTCTTCCCACATCCAATCCTGGGCAGGAAGGATTATATCGGCATACTTGGCAGTGGGGGTAATCATGCTATGCATGGAAGCAATAAATTCCATCCTCTCCATGGCTGGTATCTGGTAATTGGATGTTTCACAGGCAGTAACCAGATGATTGGCGCCATGTGGTGAATGTCCGCCCCAGAAAAGCACCCTGGGATTGAAGTCTTTCAGTATGGAAGGGTCAGCTCTCCAGCCTACCATTCTCATATAGTCTTCCTGACTAAGTTCGCCACTCTTCACCTTGTCTAGAAACAGAACCGCCTGAGCCCAGTAATGGCTTCGATACAGCTTGGGGACACTGTAGTCTCCAACTGGGCCCAACGAGGCTGGCACGGGGATGGGGCGCGCCGGACCGATATGCAGTACCGGACCGGCTCCAGGAGTCCCCCAGTAGCCTAACATCGCCTGCAAGGCGGCGAAGGCTCTTACCGTCTGCTCACCGCGGCTCTTGCGGCTTACTCCCCAGTGACTCCAAAGCCAGGCAGGTTTTACCGTCCCAATAAGTTTGGCTAACGCGTATATCGTCTCAGCCGGTACAGCGCATTTGCCCTCCGCCCACTGCGGTGTCTTCTCAACCCCATCCTCTACCCCCAGTACATAGTTTTTCCATTTCTCAAATCCCGTAGGCTCAACATACCGGGCAACGAACTCCTTGTCCCATAAGTCCTCTTTGAACAGAACATGAGCCATCGCCATAAACATAGCACTGTCTGTCCCCGGCTTTATCGGTATCCACTGGTCGGCTAGGACTTCAGCCGCCGTCGTATACCTTGGGTCGATGATAATAACCGGTTTGCCCCTTTCTCTGGCTAGCTTCACGAACCAGGCAAATTGATGTCCGGGGCCACTCGAGCCTGTAGTTGGGTCAAAGCCCCAAATAACAATTAATTTCGAGTTGGCTAGCATATCTGCCGCTGAGCCTGATGCATAACCAGCATGGTGCCAGCCTTTCTCCCCAGCTACAATGTGAGCCATCATCCTAATGGCATCATATGAACACCAGCCCCAGCTATCTACCCCTGCCCCCCAGAACGAAAAGAGGCGTTCTGCCAACGCGTTAGGCATGTAGGGTATTATGACGGAATAAGGTCCGTACTTCTCCCTAGCCTCCTTCATCTTATCGGCTATAGTGGTTAATGCCTCATCCCAGGATATCCTTATATACTTCCCCTCCCCACGCTTAGTATTGGGAGCCCTCTTAAGCGGGTAGAGAACCCGGTCAGGATGGTAAATATACTTGTGGAAGACAAGCCCTTTGGTGCACGGTCTCCTTTGAAGGCGTGTTTTTATGAGGTCTTGCTCAGACAATACCTCATCCTCCCTGCCGACGCCGGTATTATATCGGTCATCCGGTTCCACAGCGACAACCACGCCGTCCTTGACGTGGGCCTTGAAGACGCATTGGCTATTGTTGCCACAGTTACATAGGCAAGTAGTATAGACGGTTGTTTCACCTTGGTGTGTTGCCTTGAGGTTCTGCACGGTAATCAGAGTTTAACTGGCTTTCCTGCGATTGTCAATCTCTCCCCTGCTCTAACCCATGAATCGATTAAATATCCAAGAAATATGCATCATAATATTCTTAGTGGGAACATTGTATGCTATAATAATAGGTGGCTGCGTTTTAAGTGTCTAACCAAGAAGTTTTGTTACTGATTATATGGAGGAGGCTATTATGGATGTAATAGAGAGGCTAGCACACAATGCTGTCGCCTCACGATATGAGACATTGCCTAAGGAAACGGTGGAGATTACCAAGCTAAGCATCCTAGAAATCTTAGGGGTGTTAGTCGCTGGTGCTACCGCTCCAGGGTGTGAGGCAATAGTTAACCTGGTAAAATACTGGGGAGGGAGAGAGGAAAGCACAATTCTTGTCCATGGGGGGAGGGTTCCCGCCCATAATGCTGCCCTGGCAAACAGCGTGATGGCTCGGGCTCTGGACTTTGATGACGGTATGGACAAGGGGATGCACATCATTTCCTCGGCTGTTCCCACTGCCCTGGCGGTGGCTGAGATGCGGGGAGGGGTGAGGGGAAGGGAGCTTATCACCGCTATTGCCACTGGCACAGACCTTGCGGTAAGGCTCAATCTGGCAACAGATTATCACCTTGGTCACGACCCTACCGGGGTATGTATGGTTTTTGGCACTGCTGCCATAGCCGGCAAGCTGCTGGAGCTGGATGATGATGGGATGCTGAATGCACTGGGGATTGCTTTGAACCGCGCTGGGGGGACCTTGCAGAGCAATATAGACGGCGCCCTTGCCGTGCGTCTCGTCCAGGGGCTAACCTCACGCGCCGGCATTGAATGTGCGTTATTAGCCCAAGGGGGCATCACCGGGGTAAGAAATGTAATTGAAGGTCTTTATGGTTACTTCCACCTCTATGCCCGGGACAAAGGCAATTTAGCTCCTCTGACCCAGGAACTGGGGAAGCGGTTTGAGGGTGCGGGACATATCATGCACAAGAAGTATCCCAGTTGCGGTGGCACCCTTGCTGCCACTGAGGGAGCACTAGAGCTAGCCAAGGAGCACAATCTCAAGGCAGAGGATATAGATGGCATCACGGTGAGGGTTACGCAGCGGATATATAACCTGGTGGGTCACCCCTTTGTCGTCGGTGATAACCCGGTGGTAGATGCCCAGTTCAGTATAGCCTACACCGTAGCCAATGCCATCATAAGGAGGGACTCCAGGCTGGAGCATTTCACCGAGGAATCTATCAAAGACCCTCAGGTTGTGGCTCTGGCTGAGAGGGTTCATCCTGTAGTCGATGGTAGAGTGGGAGAAATGGGCATCCCTCAGTCTGCCATTGTTGAGGTGAACCTTAAGGACGGGAGAAAGCTGGAGAAGTTCATCAAAGAGCCCAAGGGTTTCCCAGGAAATCCTATGAGCACAGAGGAGATTAAAAGCAAGTTCAGCAGTTGTATGGCTGTTGCTTCAAAACCGTTGGCAGCAGGTGCCGCCGAAGAGCTTGCTGACCTGATAGCACACCTGGAGGATGTTGATGATGTATCCAGAATAGTACAGGTTATAAGAGTAGCTGCCCCAGTCTAGCGCAGGCCGGGATTAGGGAGGCATGTGCGTCATCAGCAGCGTTGGCACAACTCACAGAATCCTAAAACTCTATCATCTTGACAGCCAGGGGGCAGAGGTTTTAATATAGCCACAGTAGTTGAGATGCTAAATCCCGGATTACTACAAGATTGTTAATCCTTTTACGCCAATGATGAATTTAAGATACCATATAGGACTGATTCCCGACGGAAATAGAAGATGGGCAAAGGAGACAGGCCTTGAACCCTGGGAAGGACATAGAAAAGGGGCCGAAAAGGGTGAACTATTTATAGAGTGGTGCATCGACCATAAAGAGATCTCAGAAATAACTGTCTATGGATTGAGTGAGGAGAACTTTAAGAGAGCACCAGAAGAATTAGAAAAGCTCTACGAGCTTTACCAAGACGAATTAACAAAGCTCATCAATAAAGAAAAAATCCATAAGAACAGAGTAAGGATTAATATTATCTCCACCAATGCAAGACCTGTCCCCAGAAGCCTCATCCGCCTTTTCAACAGAATTAGAACCGAGACGAAGGATTATGAAAATAAAGTACTGAATATGTTGATAGGCTATACCGGACAGTCAGAAATACTTAGCGCCGTTTCCTCTCCACTTAACAGGTTCAAGAATTTGTTGTTTGGTCTGAGTGAACAGGATTTAGAAAATAGCTTGAAGGTGAAGACGCCTTGTGACTTCATTATAAGAACGGGGACAGAAGAAAAGAAGAGGGAATCTAGATCCGGATTCTTGCTCTGGCAGTCTGCCTATTCTGAGTACTACTATATTGATAAGCTTTTCCCAGATGTTACTGAAGAAGACTTCGAAGAGGCGTGGAACTACTTCAAAAATACCAGAAGAAGAAAGGGTCTTTAGCCTATCCTCCTGTTGCCTCAAAAGCAAAATTAAAGCCATAGGCAGCAGTGACGCTTGACCACTATTGCTACCTCAGTGGCATGTCATCCTTGGGCGTGCACCCCTCTTTTTTCTGGTGTTCAAAAATTTGTCTGCCCCGGCGTAGTTATTGAAATATGCGAAAACGATGTATCCTTAGTAGCCCCGTGCCAATGGAGTTCGCCCGGCGGTACACATATAATTGCACCCGGTGTTACCATATGCTCCTCATTCTCTGTGGCTAGTATCCCCTTTCCGCCAATTACGTATAGGACTTGTTCAGTGGTATGGGTATGAAGAACAGTCCTCGCCCCCGGACTGAAGTTGACGATGTTGATTTGAAGTTCTTTCGCCACCTTTTCGTCAATCAGGCGCTGTGTGTGGACTTTTCCTCTAAAGATAGCGCTGGTACTTTCCTTAACTTCCACCTCGCTGGTCTTTATGACTTTCATTATTGCCTCCTGCGACTTCGATTTATAGGCTCTGTTTATTGCTCTGGTGAGCGCACCTGCACTCCGGCCAGTTCCTCCAACCGCAGGATTAGCGCCTGTATGCTTTTCTCACCAAGACCGGCAGCTTTCGCCTCAATAAACCCCTGCTCCACAGTAGCGCCTACCGGCAGCGGCACGTCGTGTTCTTTGCCCAAGGCTAGAGCCAGCCCAATATCCTTAAGGGCAAGGCTGAGGCTGAAGCCGGGCTCAAAGTTGCCCTGGAAGACTGTTCGTGGATAACTATGTTCTACCACCCAGCTATTCCCGGTGCTCACCTTAATGACCTCCCAAAGTTTCTTAACGTCAATACCAGCCTTTGCACCCAACACGAAACCCTCAGCGGTGATAGCAGTACAACAAATGGAGAGCATATTGTTGACTAGCTTAGTTATGTTGCCGCAGCCGATGTCCCCGACGTGAAATATCTTGCTGCCCATAGTCTCCAGAACCTTGCGTACCCTTTCCAGAGAAGGCGCGTCACCACCCACCATAATGGTTAGCGTTCCCTGCTCAGCGCCACTCATGCCACCACTCACCGGCGCATCCAGCACAGCCACCCCTATAGCCTTGGCATCATCCGCCACCCGGTGTATGGTAGTAGGCGAGTTAGTACTCATATCCACGTATATGTCGCCCTTCTTCCATCCTGCCATAAGCCCGGTCGTCCCGTAAACCACTTCCTCCACTTCACGGGGGCCGGGTAGACAGGACAAAACGACTTGGCAGGACTCAGCCACACCCTTGGGGGTATTCATCCACCTAGCTCCCCCTTCCAGAAGATGCTGCGCCGCTTCCTTCCTCAGGTCGTGGACGATGAGGTCATAGCCAGCCTCCAGCACACGCCGAGACATATGCCTTCCCATCTGCCCGATGCCGATAAAACCTATATTCATTACCTCCTCCTTGAAGCCCGGTTTTTCTCATTGTAGGTCAGAAAAAAACTCTCGTCAAATCTTCTCGTTCCTTCAGAAGATTACTCTGTTCTCCCTTTCTAATATCACCCAAGCTGTTTCACCCATCTTGACATCACAAGCCAAATTTATTCTTGATGATTTCAGAAAGCGCCCCTAGATAAGTAAATGCCGTCTCAACTAATCGTTCCTCAACTGTCAAGCTGGGGCTTCCTCTGGTTTGAGAGACTGCCGAATCATCACTGGCGCCAACCTGCCCTATATTCTTGAAACGGCGTCTCGCCGGCGCAATTAAGGCTTGAAAGAGTGTTGTCGAACTACTTGATTGCCGAGCTGGATTGAGGAACTGTGCCGCCCCTACACAGTTCAGCACAGACCCCTTGCGGTAGCTTGGTCTCAGTGAACTCCACGCTATACAAAATAGTTGTGCTGCATGGGAAGGAGTTCGAGTCCGCCAATAGATTGTGTTCTTTTCGAATCTGGGCAGAAGTATGTTATTATTACTGGGAGGGGAGAATGGAAAACAAAAAGGAATTGGCAGCGCCTTGTGGTTTATACTGCGGTGTCTGCGGCATATATATCGCCCACAGAGACAATAATATCAAATTCAAGGAGCGATTAACACCAGTCTATGGTGTAAGTGTAGACGAGATAAAATGCGAGGGGTGCCTATCTGACGAAGTATTCGTACACTGCCAGGTCTGTGAAATCAAGTCCTGTGTAATTAATAAGGGTATAGAGGGGTGTCATCAGTGCAGTGATTTTCCTTGCAAATTTATCGAGGATTTCCCTATTCCTGTCGGGAAAAAGGTGATATTACGGGCTATTCCAACCTGGAGAGAGCTTGGAACCGAGACATGGATGGAGGAGGAAGAAAAACGCTACCATTGCCCCTATTGTGGTTACAAACTATTCAGGGGGGCAAAAAGGTGCCGGAACTGCAAAAACCCAGTTGACGTTGATTGACCTATGTGGTCTCATTGAGTAGTTCGGAAGCGAGAGGACAGTGATAGAGATAGAGGAAGTGGGTGAAAGGATATACCGACTCGAGACGCCGGTGCCGGGAGTGGACACAGTCTTCTCGGTATATCTCATACAGGAAGGGGCTTTGATAGAGCCCGGCCCTACCGCAGCTATTCCTTCCATTCAGGAAGGGATGAAACGCCTGGGGATGAAGGAGTTGGTCTATATCATCCCAACTCATATCCACATAGATCATGCCGGAGGGACAGGAAAACTGGCCGAGCTTTTCCCGCAAGCAAAAGTGGTGCTTCAGCCCCAGGGTGTAAAGCACGCAGTCAACCCATCCCGCCTGATTCAGAGCACCAGGATGGCCTTCGGCGATGACTTTGAAGTTCGCTACGGCCCCATCCTCGCTGTCCCTGAACGCCAAGTAAAGACCCCTGAAGACGGGGAGATAATCTCTGTCGGCGGTAGGCACCTCCAGATTATCTATGCCCCGGGACATGCCCCCCACCACATAGCTATCTTTGACCAAAAAGTCCAGGGGCTTTTCTGTGGGGAAGCCCTAGGGATACCAAGTTATGGCGATAATCTTTTCTCAGTGCCTCTGGCTGCTCCGCCAAGCTTTGATATGGAGGTCTACCTTAAGACAATGGAGAGACTGAGGAGACTCCAGCCCAGAATCCTTTTCTATTCCCACGATGGGGTAGGAAGAGAGCCGGAGAAGCTTATCTCTAGCGCTATGGAAAATACTCGAATGTTCGGCGGTATAATCCTGAGGGCTCTCAAAGAGGGAGTGGCGCCCGAGGCCATCGCCCACAGGATTAAGGAGTATGTCTTCTGTCCTCTGGGGCTAAAGGCGGAGGGGATGAATTTGGAGATGACCATCGCTGGATACACCCTTTACTTCAAAAATAAGGGATTGATATGAGGGAGAGCCAAGAAGAGCAAAGTGTTACGATACCAGCCTGAACAATATGTCCAACCGAGTGCTTAAACGAGTACCCAAGTTTGACTGTTGGCTGTCCCCCATATACAATTAGTTGTGAGGGGCGACGAAAGGTTTAAGGTTTTCTAGGGGTCGAAGCGCATGATTAGGAATAAGGAAAGAATTTATGAAAAGAATATTGATGGTTTCCACTCACGGATATTTTGAGGGCAAGCCATCTTTTGGCCGCGCAGATACCGGAGGACAGGTGGTCTTCGTAATCGAACTCTCAAAAGCGTTGGCAAGATTCGGGCACAAAGTGGATATTTTGACGAGGAAATTTGAGGACTTTGACCAGATTGAGCAGCTCACCGAGGATGTGAGAATAGTCAGGATTCCCTGCGGCGCTAGCGATTTTATTCCCAAGGAACGCCTCGTGGAATACTTGCCTGAGCTAGTTGATGGCTTCGTTAAATATTGCCAGGAAAACCGTTTAAGATACGATTTCATAGACTCACATTACTGGGATGCTGGTTTTGTGGGAATTAAACTTGCTGGCATTTTCAATATTCCTCATATCTTCACACCCCATTCTCTGGGAATGTGGAAAGAAATGCAAATGAGACAAGCCTTGGCTGAGGAAGGGGTGGAAATAGAGGAGGTAAAATTTGAGAGGCAGTACAATTTCAAGCACAGAAATGCAACCGAAAAAGCAATAATGGAGAGTGCCAATCGAATCATAGCCACCACTCCCGAACAGAAGAAGATCATGTGCGAGAAATATGGAATATCCGCGGGGAAAATCGCCATTATCACCCCGGGGTTCTCCTCAGGCAAGTATCGCAGGATAGATAAGAGCAGCTTATCGGAAGTAATCAAGAAGTATAATCTTCCGGCGAGATTTGTGTTTACTGTGGGAAGAATAACCGCCTATAAGGGCTATGACCTTTTAATTAAAGCGTTCAAATATGTGTCTCAAGAGATGCCTGAGGTTAAGCTCGTCCTCGCAATTGGTTCCCATGAGCCTACCGAAATAGAAAAGAGGAATGAACTATCACGGCTGGCGGAAGGCCTTGGTTTAGCTAACCATACCCGGTTTTATGCTTACGTTGAGGAACTGGAGGCTTTTTATAATGCAGCTGAGGTAATGGTAATGCCCTCGACGTATGAACCCTTTGGTATGGTTGCTATCGAAAGTATGGCTTGTGGCACGCCAGCCGTTGTAACTGACCGGGGAGGGTTGAGAGATTTCTTGGTGGATGGTCAGGATGCATTGATCGTTGACCCTCTTGATATACAGGCGCTGGCAGAGGCCATACTCAAACTACTTAAAGACAAAGGCTTGTACGACGAGATTTCCCGCAAAGGGTACGAGAAGGCTCATTCGATGTTTACCTGGGAGATGATTGCAAAAAGTACCCTAAATATTATCGAGCAATTGTAGGTATAGAATGAAAGCCGTACCTAATCCAGACAAGAAGATGGTATGCACAGACTTGGATGGCACGTTTATTGGCGATGACGATTCAATGCATGAGCTATTGAGGGTAATAAAGGATAAGTATATCTCGTTGGTTTTCAGCACAGGAAGGCACCTGCGCTCAGTGATGGCATTCATTAATGAAAAAGGAATTAGAAAACCGGATGCCTGCATCTGTTTGGTTGGCACAGAGATTTATTTTCTCTCAAAAGGAGAATGTGTCCTAGATAACAATTGGAGCCAAATCATATCTCAAGGTTGGAAGAGAGAAGAAATAGTGCGGCTACTTGCTGATATCAAGGAATTGGTCTGGCAGGACGAGGAGTGGCAAACAGAATTCAAGGCAAGTTACTTTCTGAAAGAGAATCAAACCAAGGTCTTACAAGAGATTAATCAGCGTATGCAGAAGGCACCGGTAAAGGCGCATATGATCTATAGTAGCGGTCAGTTCTTGGACTTTCTTCCTCCCACGGCTGGCAAGTCTGAGGCTGTAAGATATGTCGTAGACAACTTTGGCCTAAGGATAGAGAATGTGATAGTTTGTGGCGATTCCGGCAACGATTTAGACATGTTCAACATCGGATTTAAGGGGATAATTGTAGGTAATGCCCATGATGAACTGAGAAGCTTTGAGGGCGAAAATGCCTACCACGCTACTAGGGAATATAGTGCCGGAATAATTGAAGGGTTAAGGTATTTTAATTTCATCTAGATGGCTATCTACCACAGCTTATACTGTGGGGAGGATGCTGAAAAAGGATGCCTCGCCTTCCTTACAGATTACATGAGATAGGACATTCGATAGAGCTACTGTCACGGAGGATTAGGCTTTTTGCTTGAGAGTCGGACATTCGCCTTCAGGGAGGGAAAGGGCTAGTTGTTTCATCAGGTTCGTCGTATGTTCTGGTAGTGCGGTATTTATATAAATACCCGAGCCCATTTCAAACCCGGCAATAGTAGTCAGCCTTGGAACTATCCTGATATGCCAGTGGTAGTAGGGGTCGTCTTCATCCAAAGTAGTAGTAGTATCAATCATAAGGTTGAAGTCTGGGTTATTAAGCCCGTGATATAAGCAGAGGAGGCTATCCTTTAGCACCATGGCTAGTTCGGGGAGATGCGTGTCTGGAAATAAACCAAAGGAGGCGTCGTGTCTTTTGGGGATAATCCAGGTCTCCCAGGGTACACGTGACGCATAGGGATGAAGGACGACGAATCGTTTGGTCTCGGCAACAATCCTTTCCCCTTTCTCTAGCTCCTCAGTGAGCAAATCACAGTAAAGGCACCTGCCAACATCATCATAGTAATCCACGGCGACATCAAATTTTCGGCGGTAGTAAGTAGCGGTAATGGGTGTGGCGACTAGTTGGGAATGAGGGTGTGCCAATGATGTCCCTGATGCCCAACCATGGTTCTTGAAAATAGTAATGAACTTGAATTGCCGGTTTTTCTTCAAAGCGTTGTACCTTTCCTGGTAAGTTATCAGCACCTTCTCCACCTGCTGATGTGACATCAACGCTATAGGGGTATTATGGGACGGGGTTTCTATAATCACCTCATGCGCCCCAACGCCATCCATTTTGCGGAAAAAGCGCCCGTCCTCTCTCCTGATAACATCCCCGTTAAGTGCTAGTGCCGCGAATCGATTAGGTACTACTCTTACATCCCAGGCTGAGGCTTGGCTCAATAGGGGAAGCCTGAAGGTTTCTGGAGGTGTTAGGCTTTCGTTACCCGGACAAAAGGGACAGGACTCCTCCCAGCCGGGTAACTCCTCTGCAAGCCTTCTTTTAGGCATATGCTGAGGGCGCTTAGCTCTCTCCGGGGCTAATATCACCCATTCTCTGGTGGTCGGGTCTTGTCTTAGTTCTGACATATTATTTTTATCTAACGTTCATACTACATTTGTTGCTTGCCATATGTCAAACGTGTGTATTCACTCGGTTCTCTGGAGGCATGGGTATAAGATACCGTTTTAGGCATTTGATAAATTGAAGTAGCTAGGCTATGATTTACCCGATGGTGGTTAAACACCATTTGCACCGTAAGGCGTGTTAATGTACCGATTAATAAGTAGAGAGGAGGAATGTCTTACCGAGTGGACTTATCCTTTCTGGACCGGCCAGAGATACTAGAGGTTGTTTTTCCAGTTGTTTACTCTCCTTTTTATTTACCTGATTACCTCCAGTTCTCCTCCTCTGATGTACCCAGTTATTCCATTGAGGTCGAAGAAGGAATTAAGATTAATTGTGGGTTCTGGGTAAGCAGTAAAGAAGACCCCTCCGTCCTTTATTTTCATGGAAACGGCGAAACGGTAGCTAGTCATGACTGGGTTGCTCCCTTTTACAACCAACGAGGAATAAACCTTTTTGTAGCTGACTATCGAGGCTACGGTTCAAGTAACGGAAAGCCAACCATTTCTAACATGATTGGCGATGCTCATACTATCTTTAAAGGCTTTAAGGAGGTAATCGAGAAGGAAGGCTTTAAGAGGAGCTTTTTCCTGATGGGTCGTTCTCTGGGTAGCATGCCTGCCCTAGAGCTGGCGTTTAATTATCAAAATGAGATTCGTGGCTTGATCATTGAGAGTGGTGCAGCTACCAATTTCCGTCGCCTATGGAATTATCTAGGGGTTACCGAAAAGGAAGCCATTTTGAACGATAAAAGCTTGTTCCTAAACAAGGTAAAGATTAGGCAGGTTCATAAGCCGACCCTTATCATTCATGGCGAATACGATGAGATTATATCCGTTGAGGAGGGGAAGGAACTTTACCAAAGTTCAGGAGCCAAAGACAAAGGAATCCTAATTATTCCTAAAGCTGGTCATAACGATGTCATGGTGGTGAAACCAAGCCTATATTTCGACACGATTGAGGAATTTGTTAAGACTTATGGCTGAACAAGTAAGACAGGATGAGCCATGGAACAACCAGAAGAGCTTAGCTGACATCAGCTACATCGCTTATGTTTATTTCGAGCATCTTAATGCTTGCCAACATGCGGTCAACATTTCTGTCAATAGCTTGGATACCACCTGACACTTTTTTTAATTCAATAACTTCCCGCTTGATACTCTCAATCCTTCGGGCTATTTCCTTTAAATCAGCTTCTACCATCACTAGGCCACTCCTTTCCGTAAATCCTTAAATCTCTTGGCTTTTACCTCGTATCTGGGCAAAGTCCCGTACTTGTGAAACTCCAGGTTATATCTAAGGTTGGTCTTGACCCTGAGCTGCCTACTTAGAGCCTCTTGCACAGCATCAATTTCTGCCTTATGCTCGGGTAGCAGTTCTACCCTTAAGGTAATATCGTCTATATCGCCTTTCTTGGTCACCACAACTTCATACTCATCGCCCAGTTGTGGTATATCCCTGACCACTTCCTCGATTGCACCTGGCGCCAGGAGTACTCCCTTGACCTTGGTGATGTCATCGGCCCGGCCTATGACACCACCCCGAAGGAGCCGGAAGGTTCGTCCACACTCACACTTCTCTATGGGACTCCACTCGATTATGTCCTTTGAATCAAACCTAATGCAGGGGTGAGCCAAACGGTCAAAGACAGTAACCAGCATGGTACCTCTTTTTCCCGGCTTGGTAATAAGCTCCCCGGTATCAATGTCCTCTATCTCGACCAGATACAATCCCTCATTAACATGCAACCCACACTGAGCCACACATTCATAGCCCCAGTGACCTATCTCAGTGCCACCGGCAGTGTCATATACTTTAGCGCCCCAGGCTTCTTCCATCCGTTTCCTCGTTGCCGGGACACTACCCCCGGGCTCACCAGCAACAGTTATCTTTTTAATATACAAGTCCCCAGCCGGGTCTATCCCCAGCTTATTTCTGGCAGTGTCAGCCATACCCAAAACATAGGTCGGCGTTGCCATGAGGGCGGTGGCTTTCAGCTCTTTCACCTTTAGTATCCTGGCTTCGGTGTTCAGTACACCCCCAGGGACAACTTCACAGCCTATCTTCTCAGCGGCATAGTGACCAACCCAGAAGGCTATGTAGAGGCTGTAGCCGAAGGGGATGAACACCCTATCATAATCCCGATAGCCGTGAGCATATAGGATGTAAGCCCATGACTCGGCTGACCACTCCCAGTCCTGCCAGGTCTCAGGATGATACACCGGCTGCCCCGTCGTGCCGCTGGTCTGTCGGTATTCGGTCACCTGCCGCAGGGATACACTGAGTATGTCACCATAGGGGTATGGCTCCTTACCCTGTGCCGTTCTCAGCATTGCCTTATCTGTTTTGGGCACTTTCTTGATATCATCCAGGGTCTTAATGTCGCCGGGCTCAAGGCCAGCCTCCCGATACAGGCGACGGTAGAACGGTGAGTTCTGGTAAGTCCAGCTAAGTATCCGCTTGAATTTCCTTAGCTGCAGCTCTTTAAGCTTCTCTTGAGGTAGTGTCTCAAGAACCGGATTCCAATACTTCTCAGTATCTAACATCGTATCTCTCCTTCAATCTACCTTTTCGGCCTGCCTAATGGTTAAGCCAGTACGTTTACATGGAAGCTAACAATATCTGGGCAACTTACGCCGTACCGCTTTGGTTATACTGCAAACTTTTTCACATTGTCAAGCTCCAAAGTATAGCATTTTATTATAGCTTAATTGATGTAGCCACACGTGGTTAGCTATAATCTTTACGACGGGAATGTAATATTAAGCATCGCCAGATTTATGGGGTCTCCTGACAGGTTGGGCAAAGCCGGTGGTGACACAATAGTTTGTGTTCCCGACAATTATCATATAGACTATTCAGGATACGGAGGATACAAGAATTGAGAGCCAAACAGATACCTGGTGGTTATAACGGCAAAATCCTGAGAGTCAACTTGTCTGAAAACAGTATATCTACGGAGTCAATTGACCAACCCTTCTGCAGGAAGTATTTGGGTGGCGCCGGTGTTGTTTTATACTTTCTGTGGAAAGAATTACGGCAGGGAATTGACCCTTTAGGCCCCGATAACAAACTAATCTTTGCGTTGGGACCGGTTACTGGAGTTCCTCTACCGGGGAGCGGTCGCAACTGCATTGGTGCAAAATCGCCCTTGACCGGGGGTATTGCTAAATCAGAGGTCGGGGAATTCTGGGGTGCGGAGCTCAAGCGAGCTGGCTATGACGCTGTTATTGTCGAGGGTAAGGCTGAGAAACCGGTCTATCTCTGGATTCGTGATGGGGAAGTCGGTATAGCGGATGCCAGTCACCTTTGGGGAAGGAATACAAAAGAGACACAGCAGACAATTAGAGCCGAGCTGGGCGATAGGCGAATACGTGTAGCAGTAATAGGACCGGCCGGAGAAAACCTGGTACGCTATGCCTGTATTATGAATGGTCTGTTTGATGCTGCTGGTAGGGGAGGTTTGGGAGCAGTGATGGGAGCGAAAAATCTGAAAGCAATCGCCGTTAGGGGTAGCAAAGCCCCACGAACATCTGACCCTGAGCGAGTGAAGGAATTCAGACAATGGTTGTTAGCCAACATGCGCTTGGTCCGTGGTTTCCATGAATTTGGCACTGGTGCACCTATGGAGGCTTTCGAGGTTATGGGGAATCTACCGATTCGGAATTTCCGTGACGGTTCATTCCCCGGAGCAAAGATGATAAGTGCTGTTACGATAAAGGATACCATCAGGGTCGGGATGGATGGCTGTTTTGGGTGCCCGGTGCGCTGCAAAAAAGTGGTTAAAGTTCAGGAACCATATCCCGTAGACCCTGCCTATGGTGGGCCTGAATACGAAACATTAGCGGCACTGGGGTCTAACTGCGGCATAGATAACCTCAAAGCTATCGCCAAAGGCAACGAGCTTTGCGGTGCCTATTCACTAGACACAATTTCGGTGGGCGGTGTGATTGCCTTTGCCATGGAGTGCTTTGAGAACGGGCTACTGAGTATCAAGGACACCGGTGGCATCGAACTAAGATTTGGCAATGATGAAGCTATGCTTAAGGTCATTGAATTGATTGCTAAGCGCGAAGGTATTGGTGACCTATTGGCCGATGGTACAGCCAGCGCTGCACAAAAGATCGGCCATGGAGCCGAGGAATTTGCCATACAAGTTAAAAGATTGGAAGCAGGAATGCATGAACCGCGAGTAAAAGCCGGGCTCGGCCTTGGTTATATGGTCAATCCTCACGGTGCTGACCATTGCTGTAATATGCATGATACTATGTATGTCACCGAGGCACAGTTGAAAGAGCTAAGACCCTTAGGAATACTTGAGCCCTTGCCGGCTAATGATATAAGTCCTCGTAAAGTCGCCCTATTTAGACTTATACAGCTTAAGCAGATTATACTCGATTCTCTGGTGCTATGTTTGTTCCTGCCCTATACGTATAAGCAGCTTGCTGACATCACCACAGCAGTGACAGGATGGGATACTAGCGTAATGGAGCAACTGCAGGTGGCGGAAAGAATTTTGACCATGGCCAGATTATTTAATATCCGGGAGGGATTTACCGCCGCTGACGATAGACTGCCACAGCGCTTTTTCCAACCTACAACCAACGGAGCTCTGGCTGATAAGCCTCTCGACCCCGTGGAGTTCGAGAGGGCTAAGAGCTACTACTATACCCTGATGGGCTGGGATGCACGTACTGGAATACCTACACCAGAAAAATTAAAAGAACTGAGCATCACATGAGCCAAGGTCGGTAGAACCTGAAGGAACTTAGATTCTCTCCAATATTTCTTTTATGCCGGGGGCTTCCCGCATGATCTGGTCTAGCGAGACTTCTTCTCCAGTTATTCGGAAAGCTCTCTTCGCTGACGGGGAGACCACTACAATACTAACCGGCCGCTTAGCGCCCAAAAGTGAAACGCCGCCATTGCTGCGCCAATGCTTCAATGAAATCTTTACTACCGGAATTAGAGTTACTCCGGCGACAGCCACCGGATTATCAACTACTACTTCTTGCCTTTCCATTTACTTAAAACAAGTATCTTCATTGCTCTTATCGCAGCTAACGACAAGGCAAATCTTAAAAGAGGTACAACAAGTCGCACAGGCTGTGACCTTACCGCCCCATGTAAATAGCCTTCACAGACAGCCTTATCACCAAAAGAGGGCTCTATCCTTATCTGGTGAAAGCGAGAGGAACCAAGAAAAAGGGTGGTAGGCCCAATAACGGCAAAAAGAAGTCCGGCATCAGCCGGGTTATTAAGTCCCACCCTGAAATTTACTCTGAGCTCTCTAATTCTAAGACTACTAATGACATCCCTCAGTAATTCCCTCAACTGTCTTGGCAGACCTTTGATTCGTAGGATTTGGAATAAGGCCTTGGTCCTCCTTCTTTTCTCTTTGGGCTTTCGTTCATCCATCCCCTTTTTCTCTTCAGGCTTCTTCTTTCCTCTTCTTACTTCCTTACTAATCAGACCGAAGAGCCATACCAACCGCAGGCTAAACTTTGGCCTGCCCCGCACATCTATATGAAATGTTATGTCAACCGGTACGCAGAGAACAAGTATTATGAGTACAGCTAAGCCAGCTAGAGTAGCAATGACCCACAACTACCTTTATCCTTCCTCCTTCCGCTCTCCCCATTTTTCCATACATTTTTCCATCATGTTAGGTATCATCTCACCTATCTTTTCTATCGCCGCTGCCATACCTCCCCTGATTGGCTCTATCCGCACGCCCTCCTTATCAATGATGACCATTGCAACAGGCTTTACCCAGGCACCACCTCCAGTGCCACCTCCAACGCCCTCCCCTTTTTGTTTGGCCTCTCCCTTACCCGAGCCACCACCAGCACCAAAACCAAAGCCAACACTTATCAGGGGAATCAGGGTGACACCTTCGACAGTTATTGGTTCGCCCACCACGGTTCTGGTGCTAAGCACCTTCTCAATTTCCCCGAGAGTTGTCTTAACCAGGTTCTCTGCTACTTCCATAACTACCTACCTCCTTTGAGAGTAATCGACGGTTAGCCTTTCACCATAAATAGTGAGCCAATCGCTAACCAGATAGTAGCACCCAAAAGGGAGATAGTCAATAACTTCAGCTCCGACAACCTATATTTTGCCTCTGTATTACATCGGTGGGCAGACCCCAGCCTCTTTTTTCCTGGCTCCAAGCAACTGTTACCCGGCAACTGTCAGCCATGACAGTGGAAAATTCTAAAGTCTCTTTTATCTTAACAGGATTTTAGTATTTGGCTGCTACAATATTAATTAGAATTCTAAATAGAAAGGAGGTAAAACAGAAATGTGGCGAAGCAAGAAGTTCATTATTGTCGCCCTGTTGGCTGCTGTGGTGCTGGTCGGGAGTGTAGGTGGGGTAGCCCTTGCCAACACAGAAAGTGGGGTTGACAGCCAGCCTAAGGCTCAACGTGGGGCTCAGCTAGACAGAGTCTGTGAAATCTATGAAGCGAACACAGGCGTCGCCATCGACTGCGAGGCACTAAAAGCTGCCTTTGCTGATGCCCAAAGCGAGATGCGAGAAGCAGCTCTGGACAGCTATCTTCAGAAGCTGGTAGACGAGGACAAGATAACCTCAGACCAAGCGACCGCATACAAGGAGTGGCAGCAGGCAAGACCTGACGTCCCGATTAGATTTGGCTTCCAAGGTCATGGTAAGTTCCGTGGTATGGGTGGAATGCCCGGCTTTGGTGGCCCATGTGCTCCCTAAATAAGTAGCAGAACTGGTACAGATACTTTGGCTGACCATTAGCAGGAGAGGGGGGAGTGTTCTCCCCCTCTCTTTTTTAAGGGGTATCTGGGTGAGAGGAAAGCCCTCATATTAACAATTCCTTAACATTTGTGTTATAACATTAGATAAATATGACAAATCGTTAGGGGACTAAAAGATGGCAGGTAAAAGGGTTCTGGTGGTTGATGATGATGTAAAAACAGTGGAACTGGTCAAGCTCTACCTGAACCGAGATGGCTACCGGGTGCTTACTGCTTATGACGGCGTCGAAGCCCTGCGCCTGGCTCAGGAGAGCCTCCCTGACCTTATTGTTCTTGATATCATGCTACCCGGTCTCGATGGCCTTGAGGTCTGCCGTACCCTCAGGGCTGAATCCGATGTGCCCATCATTATGCTTACCGCCAAGACTACTGACCAGGATAAGCTAACCGGCCTGGACTTAGGTGCCGATGACTATGTGACCAAGCCCTTCAGCCCCAGGGAATTGGCAGCCAGAGTCCGGGCAGTACTCAGGCGACTCCCCGGGGAACGCGGACCTGCAGAGATTAAGCATGACGAGCTTGCCGTGAACTTCGTCAAACACGAGGCATCTCTTGCCGATAGACCCCTAAATCTCACCCCGGTTGAGTTCAAGCTACTGGGGGTTCTCGCCAAGGAACCGGGCAGGGTTTTCAGCCGGGCACAGCTTATTGAAAAGGCCCTTGGCTATGATTTTGACGGCTTTGACCGCACCATTGATGTTCATATCCTCAACCTGCGCCGAAAGCTTGAGCCAGACCCCAACCGCCCCAGATACATAAAGACAGTATACGCAACCGGCTACAAGCTTTCAGAGGTGAGCAGTGATACATAGTTTGCAGCTTCGTCTCCTTGCGGCTTTCACCCTGGTGATACTGGTGACCACTGGCACAGTATTCTTCTTCATTAACCAGGCTACTCAAGATGAAATCCGCCAGTTTGGGGAACGCATTGAGCAAATGCGTTCCCACAGGATGGGAATTGAGCTGTCCCGTTATTACTTCCGTCAAGAGAGCTGGAAGGGCATTCAACCCTTTGTGGAGCAGTGGGGTAACGTCTACGGACACCGAATTATACTGACCGACGACAACGGAATAGTAGTTGCTGATTCTGAGGGAGACCTCTTGGGGAAGTCGTACCATCCTGATTCACCGGGCAGACCTCTATTACCTCCGTGGAAAGAAGATGCCATTGGTACACTTTACATCGGCCCGGAATTACAGCAGGGGATGTACTTTACTTCACTACATATCCTTTACAACACAATAGGTCGCTTTTTCCTCTGGGGAGGCTTAGTGGCAGTTGCCATTGCTCTGGTAATCACCTTTTTCCTGTCGCGGCGAATTTTAGCCCCGGTTAAAGCTCTTACCCTTGCCGCCAGGCGGCTAGGACAGGGGGATTTTTCTCAAAGAGTACGGTTTAAAGATAAAAGTGAAGTGGGAGAACTAGCCCAAACCTTTAACTCCATGGCCAGCGACCTAGAACGCACTGAAAAATTGCGGCGCAATATGATAGCTGATGTCGCCCACGAGCTGAGAACTCCGCTGTCTAACATCAGGGGTTACCTGGAAGCAATCGGCGACGGTGTGGTAGAGCCAGATGCAGCCACTGTTCGCTCCCTGGATGAAGAGTCCTCCCTGCTGTCACAACTGGTTGACGACCTTCAGGAGCTAAGCCTTGCCGAGGCAGGCGAACTAAAGCTGGTTTGCCAGACAGAAGACATCGCCAAGTTAGTCAAACACACAGTGGCTGCGGTGCAGGCTCAGACGACGGCAAAGGGATTATCGGTATCCATTGACCTGCCCAGTAAGCTACCACCGGTGAACATTGATTCCCACCGGATTGGCCAGGTGTTGCGTAACCTTCTGGAGAATGCGGTGGCTCACACTGCTAAAGGTGGTGTCATCACCATAGCCGTCAGACAGCAGGATAACTGGGTAGAGGTAAGCGTAGCCGACACCGGGGAAGGCATTCCTGCTGAAGAACTGCCCAATATCTTTGAGCGCTTCTACCGGGCGGACAAGTCCCGCACCAGAGCCACCGGCGGCAGTGGTCTAGGGCTTACCATTGCCAAACGCCTGGTGGAGACCCATGGCGGCAAGATTGAAGTCCAGAGTGAACCGGGAAAGGGCAGCCGCTTTTCTTTCACCGTCCCCATTTCGTAGTAGCTTACTCCTCAGTAACTAACCAGTCCAGACTACCTACTTGTCCTGACTATCAGGACAATCAGAGCTATAACCGGTGCGGTGCCAATGCCGATTACCACCCACCATATGTAGGATGGAATCAGTGGCACTGATTCGGGTAGAGGGGGTGGAGGAGGAGAGGTTTGAGGGGGTGGAGAAGAAGGGGGAGGAGGAGAGGTTTGAGGGGGTGGAGAAGAAGGGGGAAGAGGGGAGATTTGAGGAGGAGAAGGTTCAGGTGAGGAGTGTGCCGTGGGTGCTGCCCTAGTGGTAAAGGCACCAGCCCCCCACTTACTGTAGCTGGTAGAGGTGATAGCCCTTACCCTCCAGAAGTAGGTGGTGGAATAGTCCAAATCTTTAGCACACCCCCAGGCATTGGTGGGCAAGGCATCAGCCCCAGTCCTGGCAATAACCACGTCAGTGAATTCGCTGTCCCTGGCCAGCTCAAACCCGTAGCCGGTAGCTCCGTCGGCTAAACTCCAGGTAAAGACAGGTCGTATGGACACATTGGTAGCGCCGGGTGATGGAGCTACTGTAGCAATTGTCGCCAGTGGCGACCACTGGGCAGTGCCAAGGGCAGGGGTGAATGACCAAGTATCAGACCACGGGCTGTTCATAGGTGCAATAGACCTCACCCGCCAGTAGTATGTGGTGTTACTAATCAGTTGCGCCGGGCTAGCACCATCGGTGGCGGTTACGCTGGTAGTGGTGCAGTTATCTGACCACACCTTTTCAGTAGCGTCTGAGTCCAGGTAGATAGCCACCTGGTATGTCCTGGCTCTGGCTTGCTCCTCCCAGCTCAGGGTGAGGCTGGTGGCATAGCCTGAAGAGCTAATCGGTATGATGGCTCCAGCCCCCGGTGTTTGAGGAGCCGGCCCAACCTTGCACAGGATATCCTGAAACTGATAAATAGTCGTAGCGTTATCAACAGCCCAAAGGTCATTCTGCCCGGATTCGCCTGATAGCTTGAGGTAAGGGAGGGTGTTGGGGAAAACCACGGTGGGGTCAAAGGTAGTGCCCGTGGGCAGTGCGTAGTTTACGAAATCAAACTCGACCTTGGTATGGTCTGGGTCAGAAGGATTTACCGACCGGGTCATCCCGCCAGTAGTGCCATTGGCTGCTTCCAGTCTGACGGCATAAAGTGTTCCCTCGGAGCCTAACACCAGCCCGCTGATGCACTGTCCTGCATTCAATGCTGTAATAGGTTCATCAATCTGTTCCCAGGTGATATAAGAGCCAATGACCCAGCGCCAAATTCCTTCATCAGCGATATTGGTGGCAGCGTAGATGATGCCGTTTTCTTTGTAGTTGACATCGGCTACCACCTGGACATCGCCGGTACCACTACCAATAACCTCGGGGATTCTGGTAAATCTAGTGCCACCATTAGTGGAGTAAGCCACCTCGCCCTTTCTGCTGCCGACAACAATGATCTCGTTGTCAATAATAGCCATCATGTTAATGTCAGGCAGGTCAGTGGGCGCTAACTCCAGCCAGGACAAACCTCCGTCAGTGCTCCGGTGGATACGGCCACCAGGCAGAACAACATAGACAGTATCCTTATCTGTAATCACCATGTCAATCACCAAACCAGGGGCACGGCGCCACTGCCACGAGTTGCCTCGATTATGTGATACTGCTATTTGGGTACCACTAACCTCAGCCACGTAAATAGTGTAGTCTGAGGCATAATCAGGACTCAACCTGACAACAATATTGTCGGAAGTAGTATCCATAGTCAACTGTCGTGACCAATATCTGCCCAGTCCTAACCGGGTGGTGGTAGTTCGCCACACACCCTCAGGGCCAACGAGACTATAGGTTGCCGCAAACAGGTTTTTAGAGTCAGGGGTTGGAGCTACGTCAATGAACCTTATGATAGTATCCATAAGACTCAACTGCTGCCAGGCGTCACCGTCAGAGCTGCTGGAAAAGGCGCTCTCATCTAAGGCGGCTCCGGGGCTCTGGCTGGTGCCGCAATAAGCTACCTTGCCATCCGGGCTCCAGCTTACCTTAGCATTTCCCGGACCTGATGGTGGCACGGTGGCTAGATACCATTTTGGAGACGATTCAAAGGGGTTAGATGTCCGCCGCACCTGGACGGTTCGCGAACCAGGGATGGGACTCACACCTCCGGCAAGAAGCTTGCCAGAGCCCACCCTCCCATAGTAGGCAATACTGCTTATATCAATGGCATTACCGCCGTCGGCGTTCAGCCGGGTTGGTATGGCGTTATCAATGCGGTAAACATCCTCCTCATTAGCATCAACCGGCTCTCTATCGTAACTCACAAAGACCTTCCGTAACAACTCCTGACCCTGACTACCGGAGTAGTTAGACGGTAAAGACAGTGACGAAGTAATCCGAGATACTCCCGGGGCATCGCCGGACGAGGGGGAAGACACAGTAGCAAGCTCTACCGGATAGCCCGGATAGCGAGTCACGCTATTCCATGATGTAGTCCCGGCTCCGGTATCCCGTTCACCGATACACAACCAGGTCCTGTTCGCGGAGGCTGCGACTACATCACTACTGGTAGAAGCCACGACCAGTATTATTCCATCCCTCCGATAGTTAGGCGAATAAGCAATCGCCGATACTTCACCACCGGTAACATTACCTGTAACATTGTCGACAGTCAGGCTCTGGTTTCGCCACGATAACCCCATTGCCCCCCACCGAAGTAGCCAAAGCTGACCGGTGGTGGTGTTATCGCCCCATTCAGCCGTGCCAATAGCGATTTCCTTAATTGACCTCCCGGCTTCACCATACTGTCTGGATATAGTAATGGCTTGAATCGTACCAGCCAGACCGGGCACATTGGTATTATCCCAGGTGTCACCGCTATCGGTAGATATGTAGACTCTTTTGCCAGCATTGGTTACTGCTACCACAGTGCTCGGTTCACCCGGGGCAACGACGACCTTGCTGGCGGGCAATCCGGCACCGGCCTTGGTCAAATAAGGGGCTACATCTTCCCAGGTTGCCCCATCGTTTAGGGAGCGGTAAACCTTGGAGCTTTGGTTGTCGGTGGCATAAAAGACTCCGCGGCTCCCGACGGCAATTTCGCTTACCTCTGAGGGGCTGACGATAACATTGCCAACCAATCCCGGCTTGTCTACCTCTGTCCACTCAAGGGCTGTCGGCTTAGCTTGAGCTGGGAACGCCACAAGCACAGCAGACAGCAATAATACTGCCAGCAATCCACAAGCATGCCTTATTTTCATATATGAGTTCATTATACGGTCGAAATGTTAATTTTCTGTTAATTTGTCTTACTCAGGTTCTACCCAGCTTAATAACTTCTTAACAATTTCCTGCCATACTCTCTGGTGAGAGATAGTATTTTCATCTTACTACCCCTATAATATAATATTGAAAGGCATTGGTGAATTTAATGAGACTCTTAAAGATAACGCTGATAATCCTGCTGATAGCCGTGCCTGTTACTCTCTTGCCAAGCTGCGCTTCTAAACCGGACTCGGAAGCGGTGCCTGAAAACCGGGTGGTAACGGTGCAGCGAGGCAATCTGACCATAGATATTACCGCCAGCGGTAATCTGGAGTTATCCCGCAAGGATGACCTCGCTTTTGAGATGTCAGGGACGGTGGAAGAAGTTCTGGTGGAAGCGGGAGACACTGTTGAAGAAGGACAGGTGCTGGCGAAACTGGATACCTCAGAGTGGGAAAACCAACTGACAGCATTGGAGCGCAAGGTAACAGCCGCCGAGCGCCAGATAACAACGGCTGAGCGCAAATTGACAGCCGCCGAGCGCCAGCTGACAGCAAAGAAGCGCGACCTGATTCAGTCACAAATCAATCTAAACAATGCCGAACTGGCTCTGGAGCAGGCTGAAGAACAGACCACTGACTATCTGGAACTAGAGTCAAAGAGGCTAGCCTACGAGCTAGCCCAGGGGCGCGTGGAGGATGCCCAGACAGCGGTAGAGGATGCCCAGACAGCGATAGAGGATGCCCAGACCGGAATAGAGGATGCCAAGCTGGATTTGGAGGATGCCAGAGAGGAATTAGACGAGGCCAAGAGTGGCAGTCCAGTTATTACGGCTCCCTTTGCCGGTTTCATTACCAAGGTAAATGTTGAAGGTGGTGATGAGGTATTCAAAGGCACGGTGGCAGTGACCCTTGCCGACCCGACTAAGTTTGAAGCCGACCTTATGGTCAGCGAGATGGATATCCTGCAGGTAAAGCTAGATGGAGAAGCCCAGGTGCAGGTGGACGCCATGCAAGGGTTGAGCCTTCCGGCTAAAGTCACTCATATTTCGCCGACAGCTACTATTCAGTCAGGCGTAGTGAACTACGAAGTGAAGGTCGAAGTACAGTCACTGGAAACGGTAATGCAGGAACAGCAAGAGGCAAGGCAGGAGGCGATGGAGAAGATGGTGGAGGGAGAACTTCCTGAGCGCCTCAGGCAGGCAATCGAAGAGGGACGCATTACTCAAGAAGAGGCGGAAGAAATGATAAAGCAAAGGCAAGAGGGACAGGGGGGGCAGCAAAGACAGATGCCGACGATGATACCTGAAGACTTTCAGCTCAGAGAGGGTCTCACCGTCACCGTGAGCATAATAGTAGATGAGAGGAACGACGTGCTGCTGGTACCTAACGGGGCGATTACTACCCAAGGCAGGCAAACCTTTGTGCAGATGCTCGCTGCGGATGGCACGATTGAGGAGCGTTCGGTACAGGCTGGCATCAGCAACTGGCAGTTTACAGAGGTAACCAGCGGGCTCAGTGAGGGCGAACAGGTGGTTCTCCCGCAAGGGACTACGACTACACCGGCGACGCAGCAACAGGGACCTCCAAGAGGAATGGTACCGGGAATGGGGAGAATACTGCGATGATCCGGTTGCAGGATATAACTAAAGTCTATCCCATGGGAAAGAGAGAGCTGGAGGTGCTGAGAGGGATAAACCTGAATATTAAGACAGGTGAGATGGTGGCGGTTATGGGTCCCTCCGGCTCGGGCAAGACGACGCTGCTTAACCTTATTGGTTGCTTGGACAAGCCGACATCCGGTAGCTACTATTTAGAGGACAGAGAAGTCAGCCGCCTCAGCAGCGGTGAACTAGCCGGGGTCAGGGGGCAGAAGATTGGCTTTGTCTTCCAGACTTTTAATCTGCTGCCCCGGCTTTCGGCACAGGCTAATGTGGAACTTGGCCTGAGATATTCCGGCGGGGGCGACCCTCGCCGTGCTGCGGAGGCACTAGCGAAGGTTGGACTCTCCGACCGGGCTCATCACCGTCCCACTGAACTTTCAGGAGGAGAACAGCAAAGGGTTGCCATCGCCCGGGCTCTGGTGAAAAACCCACCCCTGATTCTGGCCGACGAGCCGACCGGCAACCTGGACAGCCGCTCCGGCGAGGAGATACTCACCATCCTTCTTACTTTACATACTGAGCAGGGCATTACCCTGGTCATAGTCACCCACGAGGCTGACATTGCTCGCCACTGCCAGCGCATCATCCATCTCAAGGATGGTGAGGTAGTGGCTGAGGAAACGGCATGAAGAAGTGGTTTGACCCCTTATCCGCTGCCTGGAGCGGGGTGGTTACTCACAAGCTTCGCAGCTTTTTGACCATCCTCGGAATCGTTATCGGCGTAGCCGCCGTGATTTCCCTGATGTCCATCGGCAGAGGTGCTGAGGCAGACATCATCTCACGCATCGAAAGTCTCGGGTCAAACCTCATTTTCATCCGCCCCGGGTCGACTTACTCCGGGGGAGTTCGGAGTGCTGCCGGCAGCGCTGCTACCCTCACTCTGGAAGATGCGGCGGCAATATCGGAACAGGTCCCCTATATATCGACAGTGGCTCCTTCCTACTCAAGGTCGCTCCAGGTAGTAGTCGGCGGTGAGAATATGAATGCCCGGGTTACCGGGATGACCCCCGAGTACATGCAGGCATACAATTTGCAGATCGCCGATGGCAACTTCATCTCCGAATATGATTTTCAGCGTGGCACCAAGGTAGCCATGCTCGGCTCCAATGTAAAAGAGACCCTGTTTGGAGATGTTGACCCCTTAGGACAGCCGCTGCGGATGGGCAATAATATCGTCCGCGTTATCGGCGTTCTTGTGAGCAAGGGGGCTATGATGCGCTCGTCTGATGATGCCATCCTAATTCCGTTGACCACTCTGCAGCAGATGGTTGCCCAGCCGCGAACCAGCCACGGCGAGCGCAGGGTATCAGACATAGCCCTCACGGTAAGCGACGAGGGGCAAGCGAGTTACGTCGTTGATGAAATCACCGCACTGCTCCGCTCCCGACACCAGCTTGGTCCTGGTATGGATGATGACTTTAGAATTACTTCCATGGAGGAGATAGCCAGTACCATGTCTGAAATGATAGGCACCATGACCCTTCTTCTGGGTGCTATCGCTGCCATTTCATTGCTGGTGGGGGGTATCGGCGTGATGAACATAATGCTGGTGTCGGTACTGGAGAGAACCAGAGAAATAGGCATCCGTAAGGCGCTAGGAGCCAGGGAGCATGATATTTGGATTCAATTCCTGATTGAAGCAGCTTTCCTGACGTTTGCTGGTGGTATCATCGGGGTTACCCTGGGCTGGGTAGTCTCGTCAGTCCTTGACAACATGGGGCTAATGACGACCGTGGTTACTGCTGATATAGTTATCCTTGCCGTTTCGGTATCGGTTGGCATTGGTCTGTTCTTTGGCTTTTATCCCGCCTGGCACGCCTCTCGCCTCAATCCTATTGAAGCACTCAGGTCTGAATAGAGACCATGTCCACCGTTGGCCAGGCAAAAAGAATATCGGCATGTACTGAAAAGGAATCATACCTTCGGGTATAGGTTACAACATCAGTTTGGTTTCCGAGATTACACATTCCGCCCTTTTGTGTACTAACGAAGCAGAAAGGGGATCTTAAACGGTGAAGCTAGCCCAGTCAAGCACACTGTGGAAGGCAGAGCCGAAGCGACAGCGGAGACCAAGAAAGAAACCCACCATGAGATCGTTTGTCCTAATCACTCAAGAAAGGAAAACGTAGGAAATTTGATAAGCTGTGCTCAAAGAGATTCAGATAGCGACATCTGTTCTTTTGGGGGCTTGAGCGTCACGATTAGAGGTATTGAGAGAAATATTATGATGGTCAAAACAAGCCAAGCCCATTGATAGCTGCTCCGAATGTCATAAATCCAACCAGCGAAGACTGGGCCAAGTATGCTTCCCACCATATGGATTGCCTGCATTACTCCCTGGATAGAGCCAAAGGCTTTACGCCCAAAGTAATCTACCTGAATAGCAAGCCTCAAGGTAATCACACCGCCGAATCCAGGACCGAACAACGCCAGAAAGACGATGGCGTAGGCTACGCTATTGGTATAGGCAAAGATAAGTAAGCCCAGAGCCTGCAGGAAAAGAGCTGATGCCAGAAGATACCTCTTGTCCATTCGATCCCCCAGCCATCCAAAGCCCAGCCGCCCGGCTACACTGCTTATCACCACTGAGGCTGCAATGGCGCTGGCTATTTCCCGGGGCATCTGAATGCTGATGAGGTAGGGCATAATATGTACTGCCACGGCGTGGGTGGCAATGGCGGAAGCAGTCGCCACTATGGCAAGTATCCAGAAGGCACGTGTTTTAGTCGCTTGCCTAACGTCAGAGCCACTGTCCTCTCTATCCAGGTGAGTCTGCCTTTGGCTGGCCTCTCTCTCGATTTCCTTCCCCGGGCGCTCCGCTCCATCTGGAAGATAGCCGTATTGCTCTGGTCGGTGCCTGACCACCAAGGAGAGGGGAATGCCAATTACCCACATGCCAGCGCCAGCGATGATGAAGGTAGCTCGCCACCCGTATTGGGTGATGAACCAGTTGACTAAGGGGATAAGGACCCCGGAGAGACCAATGGCAGCCATTAGAATCCCCATAGCGGTACCCCTCTTTCGAGAGAACCAGTTGGTAACAGCAGCCCAGCCTGGTAAAGGAAACATCATGCTTGAGCCAATAGACAGGAAGATGAAAGTAGCGTAGAAGCTCCACAGGGAGTCTATCCGGCTCAACAACATGCATCCTATGCCAGCCCAGACTGACCCTATCAGGATGAGCCTTCTCGGTCCAAATTTGTCGGTGAGAAAACCAACTACAGGAGCAGCGATACCACTCTCCAGACTTCGGAAGGATGAGGCAAAGGAGGTAGCTGTATAACTCCAGCGAAACTCCTGCACCAGTGGATTAAAAAAGGCGGTGAAGCTATAGAAGAAGATTCCCGCCCCCCAGAAATGTATTAGGGAGGTGGCTAATACTATCCACCACCCATAGAAGACCCTCTTTTTCTGCATAGAGTCACCATCAGTTCTAGGTTATGCTATTCACAAAAGTATCATACGCCTGGGTTTTGTTCAAGTCTTTCTCGTTAAAGTGGTGGTGATGATTGTCCTATTTCGCCCTCACTACGCTTGCTGCTAGGGAAGCGGTGCCCTTAACCCATACGCCCTTCGAGTGGTTTGCGGTAAGCATCTCTCGGTCTGTAGGGAGGGAAGGACAATTGACATCATTCTGGCATAGAAGTACTCCCGATTTGCCCGGAATCAGGAGGATTCAATCCTGTTCAAAGCAATGTTGCGTAAAGCCGGCGTTCAGGTCGTCTCAATTACTGAGCCGTTCGAAGACACCCCAACAGGCAGGCTGCTTGAGGCCATGATTGAGAGCCTCGATGAGTTTTACTTGGCTAATCTCGGGGAAGAGGTAATCAGGGGAATGAGGGAAAGCGCCTGGCGCGGTGTTACTTGCCTATAATTTACCGGTCTCCGAAGGTAAGTTGGCTAACGAGACTTGTGTAGTTCCCCCTATTGTACACTATGGTGGGCCATTCGGAACAGTTCCCGAACTCCTGTTTGAGAAGAAGCAACTGATTCCAGCGTTGCAGCTGCTAATTTCCAAAGAGGTGCGACAATTATTGGGATAAATGGTTCATGCTTCATTTCTCACCAAAGTCAGTTAGATTAGCCTGCCATAGAGCCAACCCGCCAAGTACGACGCTGACATTTCCGCTGAACTTAGGCCTCCCACTTTTCTCTGCTAGTTTTTTGAGGTTACTGTTACAGTTATGATCAATCAGATAAACTATGATCTCGGCCGACTCTAATTTCCTGTCAATGGCATTATCTAGACATAATCGCTTAAGCCATTCGATACGTTCGGGGGATCGCACGATCAAACCAAGGTCTAATTTTTGTTTCAAGACTTCAGTCATATCGGAGCAGATATTGGAGAAATGTTTCTCCAAATACTCAGCATATCTTTCGACTTGTAGCTTAATCTCTTTTATATCGGGATTCTGAGCATACTTAACTTCTATTATTGATAAGTATCCTTTGGGATTTCCTTTAGGTGGATATCTTAGTGCTATTAAGTCCCATCTTTTGCCGTCCGGTAGTCTATATTGACGGTCAAGAATAATGTAGTCAGAATTATTTCGCCTTTCAAGGTTATTTGCACGAATTAAAAGTTGCTCAAATTCAGCCTCTCTACTTCTGGAAATTCTTTTGTTCTCAGTTATTTCTTGAGGGCGGTAGACAACATTATCTTTGATTTGCGGTATTTGGGCTAAAAACAAAGAGACATCATTCTTGTTTTTGAGTTTCTCCGGTGAATTATCAAGATTACGCTTAAATTCGGGGTCGATTTTAACATTGCCATTGTTATCTAGATTCAGAATACTGTGACCTTGATAGTATACGTTTATTTTGGTACCACGGAATTCAAGATCAAGATCCTTATCAAGCCTGACTCTATCCACCAGTGGTTTAAATATCCCATCTTTAAATTGTTCAAAAAAAGGTTCTGATAATGCCCTGCTCCTGACTGCTTCTTGTTTTTGTGTTTTAGAGGTAGAATCCATGTTCATTGCCTCATTCTCCTTTAACAAAGACTAACGGTTTCGCCATCCTTTAGCTGAATTACGTTCGGGAACATTTCGTGGAACTTCTCTGGATAAAAGGTATGAATAGGTATAATCCACCGTGGCTTCAAAGCATTAGCCAGCATCTGCAATTGACGAATGTAGGCGTGTCCGCTGGTATGTATTTCTGTAATCGGAACACCGTTCGACTCAAGAAATTCCCCGAGATTACTTTCCTCAAGATAGCCGTGCCACATCGAATAAACAGCTATCGCCTTACCACTATCTTTCAGCTTTGTGATTATATTGCGGAAATAGCGGCTCTCTTTGGCAAGAAGCACCTTGTCATTTGGTTTATCGCGGATTTCTTCAAACTCAATCTTAGCACCTTTATATTTATATAGGAGAGACCTGTCCAAATCCGCTAGTTTCTGCGCATGGTAGTAAGAATACAGTACTCGGATGCCTTCCCAGCCGAATTGCGGAATGCTTGGGGATATGACACTTAGTTTATCCAGAACGAATGCGGTGTAGAGGTCAATAACCAATGTCCTACCACTGCGCCTTGTCGCACGGTAGATAGACACCAGTCGGTCCAGGTTCTGGGAAGAGGTGAATACGTAGCAAAGTTCTTTCTGAGAAAGGATAAGGTCATATAATGCTTGCTCAACAGAAGTCTCATCAGGAAATAGTCCTTCATCTCTGCCCAGCATCGAGCCTTCCATAACCAGGTAGTTAATACGTGGAGGAGGGTCTTTTGTAAGTCTATCCAGTAGTACGCCTTTACGACCGTGACCACGAAAGTCACCGGTGTAGAAGATACGCTGTCCGTCAGCTTCAATGAGGAAAGCGGCGGCATCAGGAGCCGAGTGGTCCATCAGATAGGGAGTGATGGCAAACTCACCTATCCTGAATGTTTGCCACATCTCAAAGGTCTTAACCCTATCAAGTTTAACACTAGTATTAAGAAAGGCATTCGATACTTCAATCAGAGCTTTCGTTCCCATGCTCATATAAATTGGTATATCGGAATGAACGAACCTTAAAAAGCCATAATGGTCAATGTGGGCATGAGATAATAACACTGCCGCAACCGATGGATTATCATTTTCATATAGACCATCAACTGACGGCAAGATTTTTTCAGCAAGTAATTGGGGTAGAGTGGATTTACGATGAGAGCCCCAGTCAAAGGGAGACGTATCAGCATTCACCAAAGGCATTCCAATATCGAGAATTAAGCGGGTATTTCCAGAACTGGAACATAGTTCTACGCAGCTTCCGCCGATTTCGTGGGTGCCACGGTGAATAGTAAAGTCTGGAGAGTCAATTCCAATTCCATCAGAAATGATGGCAACTGTGTCGCACTTAGCGAGTAATCTCACCAGGTTGTCAATTGTGTCCGCTATATCTTTGTCTGGGCTATGAACTGCTTTGAAACCAGCAATAAGTTCTTTCGTGATGGGTGCATACCCTTGTTTAAAAAATTTCTTAACCTGTGGCTCGTTAGTAACTTTTCTCGCGTAGTCAGACATAAGCTTCAAACC
>SDBU01000606.1_pt1 | contig 50411 bp, 83 predicted proteins | sample 2277071 | NCBI WGS metagenome assembly SDBU01 (sample SAMN10397929, study PRJNA504765) | marine sediment metagenome | isolation source: marine sediment core GS08_GC12, 126 cmbsf | place: Arctic Ocean: Gakkel Ridge, Loki's castle | collected 2008
TTTGTTGAAAGGTGGAGTGCTGCATTTTGGCGGTTTATAAAAGCAATGTCATTATGCGAACTTGCTGATGTACTTCCGAGATACCAAAGCTGTGTATTTCCACCAAAAGCATTATGCCCTGTAATAACTGCACTATAAAATTCATCAGTAACTGAGCCAGTAACTTGAAGCTGACCGCTTTGCCAACCGCCGACCTCTCCTGGTTTAGCACCTTTGACTTCCAATGGAGCCTTTGGAGCATTTGCCCCTGTCCCAATGCCAACTTTGCCATCCTGTAATATTGTTAATTTAGGAGTTCCCAGTATTGAGCCTGTTGAAATTATAAATTCATCATTTGAGGCATCATTTCCAAAAGTCCATTTACTACTTGCACCGTTTCTTAATCTTATTGTTGTATCTGAAGTCGCTAATGATTGCAGAAGCAACTCCACAGAACCTGTTGAATCTTTAATATGAAGTTCTGCTTCTGGACTATCAGTCCCAATACCCAAACCAACACCATCAAGCCGCATAGCTTCAACCAGCCCAGACCCAGTATTAACTGACCACACACCCTTACCTAATTGGTTATCTGCTGCCCCGTCATGGGATGCTTCAAATTGGAACATACTCGTGGCTTCGCCACCGCTTTGTTCACGAATGTAAATCTGCTGTATTGCTCCACCACCATCAGCATCAGAGTGAGTTGGGTTGCCATAAGATACAGAGCCAAGATTCAGCCTAAGTGATTGACTTGCGGGAGTAGCATTGAACACGCCATAAATCAGAGTGTTAGTTAATTCTGCTGTTGCACTTCCTCTGTCTTGGTTATCTATTATCAATAGATTGGAGTTTGTTGTTTGGTTGCAACCTGACCTGTAACCGATAAATAAATTATCTTCACCCGATGTATTAAGAACACCTGCACGGTATCCTATTCCTACATTATACTCTCCTGTACTGTTGTAGAGGGCGTAACTACCAATTGCTGTGCTTTCATACGATGCAGTATTGCTATAAAGAGATTGATAACCTATTGCTGTATTAAAACGTCCTGATGTATTGGAATAAAGAGATTGATAACCTATTGCACTATTCCAATGGCCTGCTACGTTAGTTTTGAGAGATTCCGCACCAACCGCTACATTACGCTGCCCTACTTGGTTAGCATTAAGTGCCCGATAACCAAATCCCATATTGTCATACCCTGTACTGTTAGCACCAAGAGCATAATAACCCAAACCAAAATTATTATACCCTGTAGTGTTAATACCAAGTGCCCGATAACCAATTCCTATATTGTGGTTGCCAGTGGTATTATTTAGCAAAGCAGAAGCACCTATTGCTATATTTTGCCGTCCTGATATATTGGAATAAAGAGTATTATTACCAACTCCTATATTTTGATACCCAAAGTTTTGGCCAGAAATGCCATAACCAGATTTGTAACCTATATAGGTATTACCATCTCCATAAAGCACATTTCCAGTCGTATTATTATTATACCCAGCCTGATAACCCAATCCTATATTATGCTGACCATTATCATTAACAAAAGCATCTGTTCCCAGTAAAATGCTGTAATCAGTATCATTAAACTTAATAACTTGACTCCCAGCCATTGTCATAGAACCATCGGCGATTAAATTTATCTGAGAAGTACCATAAGTAGCTCCTGTGAAATCTATCCCGTAATCAAAGGCTTTATTCCCCGCTGATAAATTTATCCCCTTGAAGTATATTCCAGCATCATAAGCCTGCCCGTTCCCGCCGACAGCTTCATTCTCAATATAGATGCCATAACCAGTGCCAAACGAACCAGCACCGGCAGCATTGAGGGAATGCCCCCGGACGTGTAGGGTTTTAAGGTTAGTGACAGTATCGAATGCCCCCCACTCTGTACCGATCAGAGCACCACGCATGTTAGTGATTGTAGCAGCATTACCCGTTGATTTGCCTATGGCTTCTATCAAAACACCCTGGAGCACACCCGCGTTTATACCGTCATTGTTGGCAGCTTGGAGCACTGCACCCTGTGCCGAAGCTGTGGTATCTGTGGTCACAAGCTGTGCTCTTGATCTTAGAGCAGTTACGTTGTAATCATTACCGGAATAATGTAATTCAAACCCATATTGTCCCATAGCGGTGACATCAATAGGAGATGCTTGAGAGCCAGCAGTTAATTTACCAGGCAGGGTTACTGGATCAGGTAAAGATAGTGTGATTGTGCCGTCACTATCATTAGCAACAGCTATTTGATTAGAAGTGCCAGCGATCCATGAAGTCAAATCTGCTACACTGGAGAGCACCTTGCTTGCATCGGTTACCATTAACCGACTTGCAGTGAGACCAGATATAGTGATGTCTGTGAATGTCGGGTTGGAATCTGGGCCAAGCCGTGAATAGAGTTTCTTGAAATACCTATTTACAGCACTCCAGTCATCTTTTCTGATATTTGGTGTGAAAGCGATTTTTATCTCTCCAAATATTTTTGTATATCTTTTAAAGAAAGGTTTTTCTTTTCTATAACACCAATACAACAATTACATCTGGCACAAAGCAAACTCCTAATTTCACCCGTTTTATGATCGTGGTCAACAGACAGTCGCCTGTGCACTTCTGGTTCACCACAAATAGCACAGACCCCATTTTGTTCTTCAAACATATTGTCATAGTCTTCAAGAGTCATACTATATTTTTTTCTAAGGTTAAATTCTCTTGCTTTACGTTTACCATGTTCGCTTTCTCTATATTTCTTTTTATTTTTATCAGTTGTTTCTTTACCTATTTTAGTTTTACGCCATTTTTTCATATATTCCTTCATATATCCTTTTGGTATCTTCCGCCGTCTACATTTGCCACAAATATAGCGTATACCAATTTTATTCTTATATCTAAATTTTCCAAATTTAGAAATTAATTTAGTTTCGCCACATCCCCGACATTTTCTTGTTGGTGTAAACGCCACGTTATTTACCAGCTACCTGATGCTCCATATCCTCTAAAAGTTCCTCCCCCACCACCAGGGAACGTACCAGGACCAGCAGTTGTCTTTTGTTGTTTAGCTTGTTTCCACGCAGCGAGATAATTTCGATAAGCTCCCCAGCCCCCTTTTTTCTTAGCTCTTTGTGCACCTTCATTACTAAAATCTTGTGCTTGTTCTGTCTGTGGTATGATTGGTTCGCTAATAGAGAAACCACCACCAGGAGCACCAATTCCGCCTGGACCCCACGTTTCACCTGTATACCCCCCAGCAGGACCATAGCCCCCAGTTTGACCTCCAGCACTGCCGCCTGTCGCAGAAGCTCGTGGAGTAACGCCCCCGCCAGCAGAAGCTACAGCTCTACCACCTGGTCCTTTAGTAGCTGCATATTCAGCACTCTGTTCTGCTCTGGACTGTGAAGTACCAGCCATAGTTTGTCCAAATACATCAAGACCCTGCTGTGCTGTAGCACTAAAACCACCACCACCTGCTGTAGCTCTACGAGGATCAAGTACTCCACCAGGAGCACGCATTGCTTCTTCTTGAAGCTGACCACTAAACCCACCCGTTGCCAGGTATGCTTCTGTCTGTGCACCAGGGAAATTAGCCATATATTCAGCAATATTTCTACCTGCACCAGCTCTGGCCTCTATACGCTGGCCTTCAAACCCAGCCTTCATTCCAGCACCTACAGCACCAGGACGTGTAGTACCACCAAGACCACGACCAACCATGCTTTGCTCCATCCCAGCTAATGCTGTACGTTCCTGACCCTTCAAGTAATCAGGACCATACATATCTGCTACTTTCCTGAGTTCACCGAGACCAGCTTCATATCGTTGTTTACGTTCTGCTTGTAAACTCTGTAATAGTTTTTCAATATTAATAGCCATATCATTTAAACCTTCCTGCCTTGTCTATTCCGAGCAATAATTTTTCCAATGCCCATGCCTGGGATAATGTGTCATTTCCCACACGTATGCCAACAAACATCCCACGTAGTTTTCGTGCTGTCTTACTTCCCCTTCTTCTACCAGGGGCTGTTATTGTGCCACTTATATTAGGAGTGGTGTTTGCTGCCAGCTTTTCAACAATCTCGTCTGCTGACAAACCAAGCCATAGTTTCCAAACAACATCAGAGGAGTCAGTTACACTACCTCCACTGACCCCACCACCAACTGGAATACCAGTTAGTGAAGTTACCTTGCCTTCATTGGTTTCACTGGAAATCTGAATAGGTCCGTGTGTGTAGTAACTATCTATTGCTGTATCTGATGCTCCAGCATTATCGTCTTTTATAGTGTCACCTGCATATCGAATGTACCCGTCATTGCATCCATATAGCAAATCAGTATAGGCAGGATCAGTTGCGTTATAAGCAAATATTGAAAATGGACCACATGCTGTTGGATAGGATTCTGGGAACAACCCTTCAGTTCTGAGATCATACCACCAACAAGAATTAGCACCAGATGATAGCGTGGTTTTTACAATAGTAATGCCGTGCCGCTTACGATCATATCCCATTGTGATTCTATGTAATGAACTGTCATAAGCCAAATCAGTTATGAACTTAGGGTATGAAAGCAGTGTTAGACTATCTGGTGCAGGAAATCCAGGTGCTATCCTAAGCAACCCAGTTGTAGCCATTATGTAAAGATTGTCTTGATTATCCCAGCACCATGCTCTTGCCCCAAGTATACCCGCTGTCAGGTCAAGTTCAATAATAGACCCATGCTCTGCTGCATCACCTGCCATATACCACAGTGAATTAGCACAGCCATGAATCCAATAGTCATCCTTGAATGGTATGCTGGCTATAATTATGTCACCTACTTCACCTGCATCTGAATCATTACCTGCAACTGGAGATTGTGCATCATCTGCTAAATAAATCCAGTCCCAAGGATTCTTCTGCCGTGATTGATACCACTGGTGGGGGTAATCTACATCACCAGTAAGACACAGACGCCCTCGATAAAGGCTCACAATAGTTGCCTGAGCGGGCATCACTCCAAATGCAGAGTCATTGCCAAACACTGTCCAGTTATACCAATGTGGCGGTGCAGTCTCAGCAGCACTTGTTACGAATGTGATAGTATTGCCACCATCATCTTTTCCAGTTACTGTTTCTCCACTTGTAAATGTATCTGTTGTAGTGCGTTTTCCATATATAGTACATGCTGCATCTGCTGTAGTAGACGTTATATAATCCACTACCATTTTAGCACCAGATGATGCACCTGTAAGAATAGTATTAAAATCAGGTGCATGTGTGTTAAGATCAGCAGTAGCAATTTTTGTATTACCAAAATCTGCTACTCTTAATTTTGTCTTGTTTGCTATAAATATTTTCTCGTAGGCTTCAACTGCCATAAGTGGGTCATCAGTATTTATATTACCGTTGGCATCAGTTAATTCCTCCATAGTTCCGGCAGAAGATTCATACCATACCTCACTATTACCTATAGCAACTAAGTTTTTTGAGTAAGTTTTATCAACAGGGACGCGGGTACTTCCCCAACAACGGAAAGGAAAATCAGTAGCTACTACACCCCAAGTGCCCCCGGAATAAAGACACCCTGTACCATTAACGTAACCTTCACCAGTATCCTCCCTGAAGATCATGTCTGCCGAACCGCTTACGCCACTTGTAGTAAAGACAATAGCATAGGTTGTAGATACTGTTAATTCAAGTGGAGAAGCAAAAGTAAATGTAAACCAGATGTCACCGCCTTGCTGTAAATCTGCTCCTGTTACAGTTTTACTGGCTAAGTCTAATCCAGTAGGTAAATTACTACCATCAACTGCTTTAATACTTATAGTTAATGTAGCTGCATCGCCTACAAAGCCATCTTTTGTAACACGCAGTTCTACATATTCAAGGAAATAACTCTTGGAAGCTAAGAAAGTTTGTGCCTGCGGTGTAGCATCATTTACATTAGCTACACCGTCACTATCTTCAAAATAATCAATCTTTGTTGCCATATCAATCCACCGTTGTAACAGACACTATTTCTACAACAGGAGCAGTTGCCCCACCGATCAGCTGACTGTATTTCTTATCAAGTCCTGGGCGTTGGCCACCAACAACACGGCCGTCAAAGTATGGCCTCACGTTGTTAAGTTCACGCGAAGTTCCTTCAGGTTGTTTGCTACTTGGTAGCCCTTTGTTAAGTCCTTTGATTGGAAATAAAAGTTCGATTTTGTCACCGCATCCTTTCTTGGTCAATATCCATGTGTACGCCTGCTCGTTTAAGGCTGCGTTGCACAGATTTAGTTCTTGTCGTTGTGCTATCCTTCTTTTTTACAACTGTTCTGGCCCGTATTTTCTTAGCTTCAGCTTTGCTCATGTAGGCAGCATCACCTTTTAAAAGTTCACGTATTGTACGCTTAAACTTTGCTACTTTACCAAGTTTCTTCTTTGGCTCTTTCTTCTTCTTTGGGGGAGCAGCTTTTTTTAAGCCTGCACTAATACTCTGTATGTTATTAAAAATTCTGTCACGTTCTTGTTTTGAATACACCATAATAACTCCCAAGTGTGGTAGAGTGGCCACTCACTTGTAAGAGTGACCACTCGCCAATATAAAATCCCCAGGGGTATAAACTTACTGATCCAATTTTATCTCTACACTGAGGTTAGTTCCTGATCCTTTATTAATCAACCAAGTAAGGGCAGTTGCCTGTTCCTGACTCAGTACTAAATTAGACAGAGTTATATTATCTCCATTAACTTGTGTAGAGAATAAAAAATGATCCGCTGTAGTTGTAAATTTACACTCAGTTTCCATTATTTAAAAACCAGTCAGGTTAATTAATGGACCATTACCAGCTTTACTACCAGCCATAACAACGCCAGCTGGTTGATTCATACTATAAGTAGGAACTGAATCACCACGTGAAGTTTCAGTATTGTCTATAGAACCATCGTGTCTCCAGCAAACTGCAATACCACCATTATCTGCACCTACAGTGCCAAAGGGATTAATAAACTTCACACCCTTTATCTGAAGCCAGAAATGGGTTGCCGCAGCAGTGACCGAAAACATAGGAGCACCAGCTTTAGGGAGCGTTTCACTGGTAGATTGTGCTATAGCACTCCAGGGATTACTATAAACTTCACAAGCATCAGAGGTTGTAATTGTCACTGAAAGTGGAGTGGCCAACCTAACCTTAAACGCAACAAGGGCGGCCGAAGCATCATTTCCAACTATCTCATGCGTCACATCATTGATTCCAGAGCCGTCAAATATGACGACATAACCACCCCTTAGAGCATCTTTAGCTAAAATTGCATGTGTTGAATCAGCAGGAATGGTTATCTCAATGTCACCCTTTGTCGCTGCAACAACGAAAGATGTATATGCAATGTAACCTGTATCAGTAAAATTACAACCCATGTTTGGCTGCATAATCCCAGCACCAGTAGACTTACTATAACGAAATTCTCTACCGTCTGGCAGTTCTTCTTTAGCACCAATGTCATAATTCTGTGTGAGGTCTTCTTCGTAAAGAAGTTGTTCTGCACCACCAGCGAGTAACGGTGACTGTCCATTTAAACCTCGGAAATCACAGCTATTAGACTCGCCACGATTAATATACAACCCAAGACCTATACGACCAGTTGTCTTGAAACATGGGGCACCAGGAGCATAACCTTTCTCTCCTCGCCTCGGCACATTGTCTCCACCTATTAAATTTCTTAGATGCCAGTTAATATTACTTCTATTTGCGGACATATTTACTCTCCTTTATTTTAGCAGGGAGAAGACCTGCGTTTAAAAATATTACCATTCCTGAGCAATTCTCGCCCAGTCTACATCAATATAAACAGTTGCATCACCGACAGCACCCTGTACGCCAATATAAAGTGCCAGTTCTATCGCATTCGGAAAATCAACAGCAGTTAGAGCAACAGAATCAGCCAGGCGTGATCCATTATTATAAAAGTAAACAGTTGCCCCATCACAATAAATACCTAATTTTTGGAAGGTTCCTGCTACTGCGAGAACAACGTCACCACCAACTTCACTGGGAGATGTGCCACCGCTTTCAGTATTGAACCTGGTGTCTAACATATCTCCGTCACCAAATATCCTCTCGAACCCTACCCAGTCCTTATCAACCATTTGTCCTTCATTAGCTGCCAAAAGCGCACCAGTAGACAAAAGTCCTTGTTGGGCAAAACCAAAGAATGTAGTACCCTCAGAATCACCAACAACATTCTGAGCTATTCTCATTTCCATCCACAATTTCTTACCAGCAATAAATTTAAACATACCAGCAGTGTGTGCAGTCTTTGGGTAAGCAATCATAGCGTCCGTATTATCATCTGTAGTAGATATTCTAACAACACCCTGATGATTATCAGTTAACGTGGTGATCGTTGGGTTAGTAGCTGTAAACGCAGCCCAATCTGAAGTAGTCCCCAGTGCTGCTGCAGCTGCTGTACTCTGTGTAGAAGCCACTACAATGCCGTCAAGAAAATCAGTAAAGTAGTGCGTACCCAACTGCGGGTTCAATGTATAATCCAGCACAGGACAATTGTCCCAAATTGCAGGACTCGGACCACGACCAGCAGTAGTACCATAAGCATTAGGTACATTCTTCATAGACCTAAATTTACACAATGCCGCAGTGCCTTCGTTCACATAGTATACATCGTCTCCACTTCCGTCAACATGGCGAAATGTACAACTTGGTACATACCCGCTGTTATCATCAACAGGTACTGTTTTCCCATAACTCTCAAGAATTCCATCAGCGTTCTTTCTCAGCGTTTGCGGAGTAAATGTAGCTGCTGGCCACTGTGTATTTTGTAATGTGTGATAATCTATACTCATTGTTTTTTCCTTTCTGGATCAAAGAGCATTCTTTGCTCTCTCCAACTTTATGATGTGTTATATGTTACGTTTTCTTGGCCCCTTCTATCATCATAGTAACCCCCACCATGGAGCATCTTACCGAGTCTACGAGGGGCTGTACGTGCGTCTGCTTCTTGTGCTCTTGGCAAGTCTACACTATAATATTTCTGTGCATGACCTGACTGAATATCATCAAACTGCATCTCTGCCTGTGCTAAACATGCTGAAACAACAACCTGGTCAAAAGATATACCAGCAGGATGTTTATTAAATGCTGGCTCAACATAATACACACTGTCTGTACCTGGGTCTTTTCCACCAGCGGAACCAGACCTACTAAGCCAATCTGCTACTGTAAATATTCCAGTAGAGTTTGCATAAGCTGTCACAGGTGCATAACTACCTTTACCAGTCCCGCTGATTATTCTTATAATCCAGGTTTTAAAATAGTTATCAGGGTAAAGGTCAACTAAGTCTACATCAGTAAGTGACGCAGTAGCACCAGCATTAGATGTACCTATCTCCATCTGAAGTTCATCAAATCCCACTTCATAGGGGAAGTTTATAATATCAGCTTCAGTGGGTGACGGGTCTACAATAAGCTCCCACCGCCTTTGGTTTCTATATGGCCTGACCGCAGCGTAGATTGGATTCCCAGAGTTTACTGTAATCTCACGTCTGACACGAATAGCACTCTCATTTACCCAACCCAAGAGATGACCTCGGTTTTCATCTTTGGCATAAGTAATCTTGCCAGAAACCCTACCAAAATCTTCATCAAGCCAATAGCGTGCTTTGTCACCCTCTACTGTTTTGAGGTTGGTGATAGAGTAGCTATCCCCATCTGCCGGTGTTAAACTACTAACTACATCATCATAATCCAGCCATTCAACTACTGTCACAGTTCCACCTGATGCGGTATAGCCAGTAACCAGAGCATATATCTCTTGCGTCAAATCATAGACATAGTAGCCATTTATATCACTGTCAGCAGTATGGGTACTCTCAAGTGCGTCATCTACCAGAGTAGTAGAACTACCACTATCAACTGTTCCAGTAGTTTCAACAGTAGCAAAAGTCACTGCCATGATCCGGTTTTTCCACCGCCAGCCAGTTGTAGGAGCATCACCAATAAACATCTTTACTCCGTCATTGACTACACGTTTGCACTTTGCAAAGTCATGTTCATCAATGGGAATCAGTGCTTTCTCAGCACCACCTGAACCATAGAATGCTACACCAGCAGTTTCCGCGACTCTTAGCAACAGATCATAATGTGAGTACACGCTCGTGGGTTCGGCCATAGTCTACTCCTTTTGCTCAGTACCAAATGTTATCTCTATATCTTTCACATTTATGACAGAAATCACCAAAGCGATAGATTTTCCAATCATGTCTACAGAGAAGATGTTTTAAAAATTTTCTAAACACTAATCTACTCCTTCTTCTTCTTTGGGGGAGCCTTTTTCTCAAGTTCATCTGCTTGTTTACATCGTTTTGCAACCAACCCAATAGATTCTGTTAGTGCAATATGTTCCTGTCTATTCATGCGAACACCAGAAATAACTCCATCAAGATTAGCAATAGCTTCTTGAACTGTCATCATATACCTTTCAAAGAGTGGTTAGGAGCCGTCTCCTCGGCCCCTAACCCGGTTAGAAAAATGATTCTAATATTCGATTGCAACTCTCACCCAGTCTATTTCAAGGTGATCTGCATCACTTGCACCTGAACCGCCTATCAAACTAATAATAACATCCATGTCAGTATCACTGGGGAAATTAATTGTACTAATATCTATTTCAGCATCAGCTCCCAGATCAACACCATTGAGATAAACATGAATCTTATCTGAATCTACATCTAAACGCAAACCAACACGAACAAATGTATCAACAGCTAAAGTGATTTCACCAGTATCAGATTGTGCTGTTCCTGCACCAGCTTCATTGTAAACGATAGTAAGATCATCACCATCGCCCTCAAGAACAGCGAACCCAAGATAATCAACAGCAGCTAAAGCGGCAGCATCACCACCAAAAACACCACCATTATCTTTAGCCTCACCAGGTTGGGCAAGACCAACAAATAATCCGAGGTTACCAGTAGTAATAGTGCTAACATTAACACGAGCTTCAAACCAGAACCGCTTGCCTTCTCCCTTTTTCGGCGTGTTGATTATACCAGCTAAGTTGTAACCAGTAGTAATAGCAGTTACATCCTGGTCTTGACCATCTGATTCAAGTTTCAAAATACCACTATCATCGGCTTTAAGTATGAGGTCAGCTACATCATCTGTTTCAACAATACCCATCCAGTTAATATCACCAGAGACATTAAGCCTATCAGTATTTGCCATCGCAGGCGATACAGCCGAGTTCTTAAAGTCATCAAAAAGGTGAATGCCCTTTGACGGGTCACTCAAAAAAGTTAACACCGGGCAATCTGCCCAAATCTTAGGGCTTGGCATACGGGCTGTTACAGCCGCAGCACTCCCATAAGTTACATTACCTGTACTCATAATATTCTCCTTTTAATTTCTTCTACGAAATACATCATAGGTTAGGATTTATCTATATATTTGATTAACTTGTGCAAGAGGTCTGTGTTTTCATAAACACGCCCTAATACAGTATTACACCTTTGACAAAGCAATTCTCTATTCTTACCAGTCTTATGGTTATGGTCAGCCGCAAGTCTACGGTGTGTCATATCAACTTCACCACATATTGCACAAAGTCCATTTTGCTTTTTAAACGCCCTATCATATTCTTCAAGGGTCCAACCTATTCTCCTAAGACTGCCTCGGCGACTGGTTTCTTTATACTTCTTCCAGTTCTTCTTAGAATAGCGGGTAACACATTGTTTACATTCACCGCGAAACCCGTCTTTCTTACCCCTATCTTTATGAAATTCAGAGATTAATTGCTCTTTGTTGCATGTTCTACACATTTTAGACATAAGATTATAGGGGTTATCATTTTGAAGTTTGCAAGAATCTTGATATTGCTTTTTAGACTTATGAGAACAAACTTTACACCAATAACAATGACCGTCTTTGGACATATTACTTTTCCAAAAATCAACCAATGGTTTAGTTTGTTTGCAATATGTACATCTTTTCATAAGTCTTTACCTACAAAGGATTAAGAAGTAAGGGCTTTGTGAACAACAAACCCTGCTTCTCGTCTATTTGTGCAAAGGTTATTATGCTCACCATCCAGGTACACAGTAAATACAGTATGCTGTCCTGGACCAGTCATGGCTTCAGATTCCTCAAGCCAATAACCATCGTGCACGAACGGGATGAACTTCTCAAAGTTGATACAATAAATACTATCAGGACTATCACCAGTCTCAGGATCAGTCTCAGTATTCAAGTCGGGAATTGGAACAACTGGAAGCCTGTTAAGGAAAACAAGACCAGTGTCGTCCATACGAAGATTACCAAGAACTTCTTTGCCAGAGTGGTTATCATCCTTAGCATCAGCCAAATCCTGCAACTCAACCACATTATCAAACGTGGTATAAATACGCTTTGCAGCATTACGTGGCTGAGACGGATCGTTAACGATTAACGGAGCCTTAAAATTCGTGTAAAGAAACGCTAATCTAAAGGTCTTGAGCATGGCATTATCAATAGTCGTGTAAAGTGCAGCATAGTTTCGCCACAGTACCTGAGCCGAAGCATCAATACCTGCACAGTTCGTCCCAGTATTGCCATCCTGATACCTAATCGTCTGGCCAACAAAACCATCAGTCGTGGAATCAGCATCCATCCAGTTGATGTAATAAGACACACCATAAGGATACAGATCATCAGTCGAGGTTGCTGGGGTCTTCCAGGCACGCTCCTCGATCAATTTAGCCAACGACCATAGGCCATCAAGTCTACGAATTTTCATCAACTTGATAAAACCCTTTGCAGAGTTCATCTGCTTGTTAATTTCAGCACGATCCCAACTATAATGCGTGCCTATCTGACACCAAGGCACACGAATCCGGTGCATCACGTCCTGTACTGACGGGGAATCAACATCGTAATACCTGCGATACCTGGCATTACCCGTAGGATTCAACATGACCTGCCGCTGAATCTGCTCACCACCATCAATAACAGTTCGCTCCGTCTGATAAATACGACAGAATTCATAATCCTGACGATCCCAAGTTACATCAAAATAATTCCTTGGCAGATCATCCAATGTATCAAGGATTAAGTCTGCTAATTGTGAACCTCTAACAGCCATAATTTACTCCTTCCTTCTACCCCCTCTACTTCCTGATGAGACTACGTTTAATCTTTGCAAGCCGCCCTTCTGTTTTCTTTTCAAGGGCCTTTTCTTCTTGTTCAGGAGTAAGGGATTTATTTGAACTTTTCCCAGTTGATTTTACTGTAATTCCTTTATTACGCTTTTTGATCTCCTTGTGAATCTGTTCGCGTGCTATCTGTGATTGCATCTTACTGCTTGCAACCAGATGAGCACGACTCAGAGCCTCAGCATAGTTCATGTCCCGGCCCTGTAGTTTTGCACCGCCCATAATCAAATCAGCTTCGTCAATGATCTCCATCCGTGTTTGTGCCTGTGCTCCTGTAAGCGATGTATTCCAATCTTTACCTTCACCAACAGCACCATAAGCTTCAGAAAATACTTCCATACCCTTATCGCTAAAGAAAGTATTAATTGTCCCCCAAACCTTCTTGTCCTCATCTGAAGGCTGCTGTGACTGAGGCGTAGGAGTTTGACGCTGTTCTTTGAGCATATCAAACATCTGTTTGTTCTGGGCATTAAGCCCCTCAAACAGTGTCACAAGACCAGGATCATCTTCACTATACGCCTTTTTGATTGCATCTATATCTATGCTTTTGTACTCTATTTCTTCAGGCTTACTCTCTGCTTCTAAAGCCTTTTGCATTTCTACACGCTTTGTTCTACCAAGGGCAGAAGTCTGCTCAGAAATAAAGTTAGTAGAATTATAGATACTCTCAAATAGTTTCAAAGCTCCATCTGGGTCTGCATCGAATATCTTTTGGATATTCTCTGGTTCCATCCCTTGGTGTACTGCTGCCCTGAAATAATTTTCAGGTAAGGCAGGTGCTTCTTTCTCAGGTTCCTTTTCAGATTCCTTATCTTCTTCCTCCACTTCTTTTACTTCTTCATCTTCTTGCTCTTTTACTTCTTCTTCCTTTTCCTCTACTTCTTCTACTTCAGGGTCTGGCTTAACTTCTTCTGACTTAAGCTCCTTTGCTTCTTCAGAGCCATTAAATTTAGCCAACCGTTCTTCTACTGTCTGTTCTAATTCTTTTGCCATCATGTTCTCCTAAAAATAAGTTGCTGGCTATGCCAGGGTAAGTTATCTATTTTGGAGTTATATCTTCACTATCTGGTTTAAGTTTACCAGGTGTTTTTTGCAAATTACACTTTTCTAAATAAGCATCGTGGTCCTTGTAGTTATCGAAAACTGGCTGTCCTTCAGGAGTTACTGCTACATTCGGAAACATTCTCTTATGTTCAGCTATTTGCTTTGGACTTATTGCAAGACTATCACTTACGATAGCCCTCCTGTAGCCACCACCTGATCCTGATCCACAACTCCTCACATGGAAACGATAATCACGGTACATCTCTGCTTTGCATGTACAGAACCAAGGCTCACCAGATTCACTCATTGGGCGAACTACACTCACATGGGCGTCACAACTATCACAAATGTATTCGTATCTGGGCATCAATACCCCCCACCTAATTTATTTGCCTGTTGTGATCCAGCAGCAGTTTGCTGGGAATTACTATTCTGCTGTTGACCTGGTGTTTGCACAGTTCTCTGTATTGGCGAGCCGCCATTCTGTCTGACAGCTCCAGGGTTCAACATACTGGCTTTTCCAGTGTCCTGTGGTCCCATTTCTGCCATCAATTGCATCTTCTGCTGGAACTCAGGATCATTAAATACTTCAACCATAAAGTCATTAATGCCCATCTCGTCTGCAAGATTCGTCAAGAACCGCTGTAAATTAAATTCTATGCCCATTTGTAAACACGCCTGAGCTGCCATAGCAGCAGCGGGTACAGCATTAACAGCAAATTCTTTAACATTATTTATTCGCATCTGTGGGTCCATCTGACCCATAGAACGCTTCTTTATTGTAAATATATACTCAAGAAAATCACCTTGACGCTGTTCAGGTGTCAACCACAGTTGGACTTCCTCGCCGCCAGTTTCTCGTTTAGTCTTGGGTGTCCTAATTAAAGGATCAGTATGTAAATACCAAGCATGTTTACCACTCAGTTCACCAGTTGCATCACTTATAATCTCCTGCATATCGGTCAGAGTCACATTCGCGTTAGACTGCATTATCTGAGCCTGTGTAGCAGTCTTGGATTTCTGTTGGATACCAGCTATCTGATCTACATTACCAGCTAAGTAATTAAACCAACCTTGAATCTGCCCAACTGCTTCTACATTATCTCTGTTCTGTCCACCGAATGATTCTTTAACTATACCACCTGGATCGTCAGTTGCAATACACTCCAAGTTATCAGCGGTGCGAACATCTTCCATTATATCTGCAAGAGCTGGCCTGTAAAACACTATGTCTTTCTGTGCATCTATTTGATCCATCATCTTCTTGAATACTCTATTTGCCATAGCGTGCAAGTCATACCAGATACTCACTGGTGCAACTGGGAACGGATTATTAGGTACAGGTGGTGTCAAAGACAAGAAACTATAGGGTCCAGATTTAGGACCATAGAACTGTTTCACACCAATAAAATCATCAGATGTACTCACTCGTGGGTCAGGCATATAAACAATAGCATCAGCTTCTGGAACCCACACCTTTACTACTTCTACATAATCCTCAATGTCCTGCATTTCATGGTTATTGATGTTAGGTTTACTAAGTTTGTCTACTCCGTCACCTTTTGCTCCCTTGCCTTCACTCATTGCTCTTGGGAGATTATTTATAAGATCAGTATCAAGATCACTAATTTCGTGCAATGCTGCCCTCGGAGTTAACACCAAATGCCCCATAAACATAGCAGTATCAAGATTGGTACAGTTCGGGTCAAGTACAAAATTATCAAGATCGACTATCTGACTAAAAATCTGTCCAGGGTCTACGTCAATGTCATCTATACCCACGAGATTATCAGAAGCTGCCAAGCCAGTCTCAATTATACCAAGACCAAAGATAGCATCCACTATCCAGGCACGCAGGATTTCTTTAAGTTTTATTTGTCTGTGCAGATTGTCCAAGCCATATCCCAATAGTTCTGCATACTGCTTATGTTGTAAAATTTCAGTTGTTACTTTATTTATAGGATTCCTCATCACCAGATTCGGCACATAAGTACGAATCGTAGTGAATAGTAGGTTGATTGGTTCCTCTGAAGTTAACCCTTTTACAGCCTTAAAATACTGCCCAACAAATTCCTTGATGAACATTGCTCGTGCTTCTCGATAGCTTTTTACCCTCTGGAAGCCTTTCTTCACGGCTTCCTGGAATTTTTGTGGTGAGGCATTTATTATCACAATCTACTCCCCGCTTTCGTAAAGTCAAACACCCTTCGCCAGCCAGTAGGTTTAAGTTTTTTTCTCATTGTTTCTTGTTTTCGCCATGCAAAACTGTTATATGGTGCTATCGGCCCTTCATGTTTTGTTTTAGGAATATGGTCGTTCTCCAGGGTTAGAGCATCTGCAATTGTAATATCACCATGCAATAAGCGTGCAGATTTTGATTCACGTTCCATCTGAGCAGGACCGCATCCACCGCCAGGATAAGTGATATACAGTTTACACTGGTTAAGACCTTTTTCATCATGGTTAATATATCCCCCATGAGCAAGAAACTTGTTATATAGCCCAAGTAATTCACTCTTTGCCTGTGGGCTGGATTGCCAGCCGTACTTCAATTTTCCCTTTGCTACCCCACTACCAACCACACCGACTTTTTCCTGTGTATAATAGAATGGGTATTTAAAATCTTTAACAATTATTTTTCCTAAGTCCCACCCTGGTCCATTTTGTTCCCACTTGAGGAAAGGGAGTTTTCTGGGGTTGGTTCCTCCGCACCAGAGGGCAAGAGCAATAACAACTCTGGCAAACTCGTATGGGGGTGTGTTGGCACAAGACCATCTGGCAATTTTTTCTCCAGTTTCTTTACATTTAATTGATATAACTGACTCTGAAGCTCCTTGCCCTTTGCTGGTGTCAATTCCAAATATATACTGTTTAGATTGATCGGGTCTACCCAAAATGAGATTTGTCCATACATGGAGTTTGCCATTCTTTGCCTTTCGTATATCATAACACCTTATGTCTTTTCGCTGAATATAATTTGGAACTTTAGCATTTGGTATATCTTTCTTCAACAGGATATTATATCTGGCAATCGGTGGTCTTGCAAATAACTTAATGTGCTTCTCTACGTTAGAGATTGTAAACACAGTCTCGCCAGATTCAATATCTTCAGCCAAAATCTCTTGAGCAACTTCTTGCGGTGACCTGACACCTTCTTCATGGTCGAACCAAGGCGACCTGATATGATAACGCCCAAGGTCATCTTTGCGTAAATACCTACCCCTACCCTTTTCAGGGTGGTCCCAGAACATCATTGGGAACACTGTAATTGTACCTTCGTTTTTCCATCTGGTGTACTCTGTGCCTGCCCCAAAAGGAGTGGAATTAACCAACCTACATGGGGCAACATCTCTGGTAGCTGACCTAATTTGTTGGCCGTTTTCAACTTTAGCAAATTCATCAAGAAAGAGGATCGCAGCCCTGCCACCTGACAACGATACAGCGGATGTTGCTTCTCCAGCAATTGTGCTTCCATTGAGTTCATTCCTTAAATGAAGTTTCGTTCGGTTATCCCGACCTCGTGTGAGCATACCTGGGGGTCGCATCCACTGGGGGAGGAATCCATTTAAATAGTCGTGCTTCCAAAAAAGCGAATCTGCATTTCCATCTACAAGACCTTCTTTACGTGACATTTCTCTAAGTTCAGTACCAGGTCTAAACAACCATATCCAATGTAAAAATTCGAGGCAACACCAACTCGCCCCCATATAACGAGATTTTTTTACCAGAAGATCATCACCATTTTTAAAAGCTAATTGTGCTAAATTAAAAAACTCATCCTGAACTTCCCAAGTAATCATTGGCCAGTCAATTATTTCCGCTGGTACATATTTATGCGTCTCTGGGTCTACATCTGACTGGTGGTATGTCCAAACAAAAGAATTAACCCAAAATAGCAAACTTTCCTTGCAAGCAGCAAGTAAATCCTTCTGCAAAATGGGGTCTTTCTCTGCTTCAGTCAAAAGTTTCAATCTATATTCTCTATTAGGCCCATTGTGCTTTGGAACCAGCAATCCAGTGATGGGGTCTTTCCACATTTCCGGTAGATTTGGAAATGGTTCAGATAGTTTTGGTTTAAGACTGAATCCTTCAGGCATCATGTTCCTTTAAATAATTCATTGCTAATTCTACAAATTCTTTATCTTCTAAGAAACCAAGTTTTTTATTACATCTTGCACATAATAACCCACGAATTTTACCTGTTTTATGATTGTGATCTAAAGCAAGTCTTTTTATAACACCATGTAACTGTTCCTTCTCCGGTTCCTTGCATATAGCACAAAGGCCCCTTTGTAATTTAAATAATTCATCATACTGTTCAAGAGTAGCCCCAAGTTGTCTCAAATTTCTTCTCCTCCAGGGATCAGGATTATTTCTATCATATTCTCTCCGAACTCTATCTCTACGCTCTTTGTTTTCCACAGCCCATTTTTTAGATGAAACAAGTTTACAACTTTTACACCAAGAATAATAACCATCCTTACTTGTTTTAGCTTTGTAAAACTCAAGAACTGGCTTCGTTGTTTTACATTTGCTACATGTTTTTCTTTGTATCGCCTGTTTCATTAGCTATCTTATTCAAGCGTTCTTTATTTTGCCTACCTATTCTTGCCGGGACACTCTCAGACTTCTGTTTAGTATCTTCTGCTGACCCTGCTTTTCCTTCCATCCTATCAAATATAAGCGTTATCATATCCTTATCTGGTGCGTGATGTTTTATTACACCAGTTTTTATATCAACAGTTTTATATGCCCCTAATGCTCTATTCCAAATCTGTCTCGCCAGAGCTTCGGCTTTCGTAATCTTTTTTGGATCTTTTCCTAATTCTTCTTCTTCTACTAAAATCTTCTCCTGAGCTATTATCCTGATGAACGAACTCAGAAGAACGCCTGCTCTTGACTTGTCTCCTGCTTCTTTGTCTTTTTTCTTCATATGCTCCAGGGCATTTAAACTCAAACCTGTGTAGGTTCAGTTCTCTGCACTCTCCTTTGCACTCTTTTCCTGTGCTTGCACATAATAGTTTCATCCAGATGTCTCTTTAATTAATGGCAATTGTACCCCTGGAAAATCTTCAAAAATCTCAATCAAAGAATCTTCCCAAGATTGTTCTATAATAGCTATTTCAACTTCATATTCATCTTCAACAAATAGTAACCGGATCACAGATAAGTCTGGCACTGCAACATCGAGAGGTACACAGTATGATAAACATTCCTCACCACCTTCGACTACATGTCTGGCTGTAACCAAAATATCAGATGTAATAGCAAATGCACTACCCTGCCAACTTTGTGTAACATTAACTACATGTACACATGAATCAAGTATAGCCTCCACAGCATCAGGAAGGCTCTGTACCTGCTCAACAACCGGAGGCTCTACAGGAGGTCTATTTATTACTAAAGCACCTGCTATCCCTAATACCACTATCAGCAACCCTATCAACAGCTTCTTCAACATCACAGTCTCCTAACCTTCTTGGATTACATATAGATTTATTGTACCAGATGCAACAATAAATTCCCTTGTGCTTATTGTGTCAAATGAAACATTTAACTCTATTTGAGTCGTAAGCATGTCAGTAGAACCTGTAGTTGCTGTTCCATCAGCCCAGAATATTGCAGTTGCATGAGGGATCAATATGATTCTGCGAATATTGGGCTCAATCTCGACACCCAGATCATGCAGTGTGGTACTGGTAGCATTTACTATTGCAACATCTGGTCCAGCTAAAAGATCAAGCTCAGCATTCGATGTCTTGATGTGTTCCAGCAATTCTCTTACTTCCCGCTGCAAATCAGCCGTAGCTGGGTCGATTGTTTCTCCGTCTTTCCTACTCACGTAATTAGTGCTGGCCATAAGGTCTCCTACTCTAATGATCGGTCTATGATTGATTTATTTGCTATAATCTTCTGGATAGCCGCCAAGTCTTCTTGTGTTTTTTGCTGGCTTGTAAGGTTATTCAGTTCCCTATAGAACTCCCCAAAGGGCATGTCACGAGCTGTTCCTTCAAATTGGTCATACATTTTTCTTGCGGTTTCTACACTTACCATCACTCAACCTCCGATGAAGGATTTGTTAATAGTCTGATATTACGGGTACGCCCGATGTCTGTGATCCTAACCAGTTGAAGTTTAAGCCCCCAGCCTTGTGCAGCCTCACGCAGTCCGTTCAGTACCTTATTAGCAAGGTCAACCCCATTGATGTCTTCTAACCTGTGCTGTGCAACGTGTTCCTGGATGATCCCAAGGGCAAGTACCTGAATATTCTTGTCATAGTCCAGGACATCAAGGATCGCTTTGCAGACATCAACCACTTTATACTTTATTGCCCCAGATATAGTCATGTCCTGGCCATCTTTGGTCCTAACCGACTGTGGTCTGAGGTCTACAACTTGCTGTTTCACATCAATCTTCTCTACTGTCTGAAAAAGACCCAGATATAAGTACCAACCAGGGTCAAGCAACTTAACCCGCGTCCCCAAAGTCACCCTGATACCACCTTCATTGGGATTTACCAGGAAAATCCTGGGAAAAAGCTTCAGGATTCGATCTATCAGCCTTTCGATCCAGCTCATGCTTAAATTCTCGCTCTAAACAATCTATTTCAAGTAAAAGGTACTGAAAATAAATTCTCAAATCTGAGAAATTATCAAAAATTTGGATTACTTGTTTTTGTTGGTCTGGGGTCATGGTTCAAACCCTGTTTCTGGCCTCCTACGTGTGGTTTGGGTATAAAGACTATCCCGACTCTATATATTGTAACATATTTCCTGGCCTGTGTCAAGTTATTTCTCTAATCTCTCAATATCTACTTCTATAAACTTTTTCAAATCCTTGAGCATAACCAATATTCTGTCATTAATTGCCCCCTCATTATACCCCCCAAACTCAAGGAATATATGACTACCAAGGTGAAGAAAACAAGTTATAACTTGGGGGTGGCTGCAATCTATTCTCGCGTCCATGTGCAACCCTGAGAACTTCTTATCCAATATTGCTTGTATTTCGTCAACTTCGTTCATTTCTCTATCCCCTTCATCCAATCTGTTACAGGTGCCATTGCTTTATACCACTCTGGGTACTTGATCTTAGCCCGGTGCAGAGCCTTGTATGTTATTTCCATTTTCTCCATGCTAAGAGGTTCAAACAGCATTTGCACTGGATTATACCCTGCTGCCTCGATCTCTTTCATAAGAGGCAACCAGCCCTCTATATGGACCTTCACGTCCTGCTTCTCTGTGTCTGTCAGACCCATTACTTAGCCCCCTTAAGCTTATCCACAGCGTTCATACAGGCGTCTGTGACCATCACAGCAGCGTCCTGGACGACACGTATGGTATCAGAGTTTGCAAACTTAGATGCTCCTGTAGAGTGATAGACATACGCAGCTACACCACAAGCTGTCTCTATGCTTCTTATTGCACTCTCTATGGCGTTGGTTCTCTCTATCATTTCTCTAACCTTTCAAGTAAACACATCTCTCTATTTAAAGTATACACTATTTTCACCCCTTTGCCAAATAAAATCCCCAGGAAAAATATAATATTTTCTGGCTGGCTGGGACCCCTAACGGTTGTAACGATTGTAAGGATTAATACCCAGGGGGTGTTTTTGTGCTCCTCTGTGTTGCTTAGTAAGGGACTCTAACATATAGGAAGCCCAACCCCAAGGGTACTACCCCCCGGTCCGATAACATTGCCTCAATGCGTGGTCGTGTGGTGTGTAGTCCGATAACACATGCAGGTGTGCCGCCATACTATGTGAATAAATATTTTATTTTGTGTTTGCATGTATGTTATTATAGTGTATACTTTGGTTAGTGGCAATAGTGCTACATTAAGGGGATAGATGATGACATGGGAATTAATATGGCGTGTAAGAAACATGATCGTATCTGGCATCACAGACGGCACCTGTTCATTTGAACTTGGAGAAAACGCGTTAGATGCATTGTGTTATATGTATCTCAGGAGCTAAAACATAATGAACTACTGCATATAGTCTATTATAGTGTATACTTTGGTTAGTGGCAATAGTGCTACATTAAGGGTAAACCTGAAACAGTAGACGTCATCACAAGCGGGTATGAATGGTATTGTTCTGGATGTGATGCTCTTAACAAAGAATATGAGCATCGTCAACATTACTATTGTAGTAAATGTGGACAGTTCACAGAGACTAATGTGCCAGAACACGCACTGGGGTAAGACACTATGAGAAAGCAATGTGAACAATGCGGCAGACAGTTTAACAACACAGCATATACAATAGCTTGTGGATGCGATACATGCTGTCCACAATGCTGTGAACGTAGTCAGCCTTGCGATGGAGACCGAGATGATGAATAACCTATTCAACAACATACCGACCAGATACATGCTACTGTTGTGTGTATGGGCTTATGTTAGCTTATGTTAAGGAACAAGACTATGCTAAAACAACGAATATGGCCAAATGATGAAGATAGAGAAACACTATATGTGGCAATTTTGGAGCTTCGCACCACCGTAGCTGATACTGCATATGATGCTGGTGTTGATAAGATTTATGATGTTATGGTTCGTATACAATCTGATTCTGAATGTATAAATGCGTTAATGGAAATCAAAGACTTACTTGGTATAGAATAACTGCAACACAAAGGCCCGGCCGCGGATTTTCTTTGGAGATATTGTTATGAATAAAACTTGTAAATCTTGTGTATACTTCAATAGTGAAGAAAAACCGTTGTATAAATTTGAAAAAAATGGTTATTGTGAGTATTGGGGTCAATATGTAACAGATAGTAAACAATGTAATGAATATTATAGAGCAGACACATAGCGGATTTTCTTATGTTGTGTGTATAGGTTTCCAGGTAAAACTACTATAATTGAAAGGATAAACTATGTTTACAAAACAACACTACAAGGCAATAGCGGAGATAATTAAGGAAAAAGTAGAATACGCCAAAGCATTTACTGGAACAGCATTCACTGTAAATACTTGCCTATACATTGCAGAAGACTTAGCCGACTATTTCACCAAAGACAACTCACAATTCGACCACGACAAGTTTCTTGAAGCTTGTGGACTATAAGCTAAACTAATGCTACTATAAGCATAGCTTATACTGTAAAATTCCCAAAACAGGCCAAATTTTCAAAAAATTGTACAGCTCTTTAACATCCAGGTTTTACATAGCATAGGTAGTTTTAGGTAGCACGGAAAATCATTGTTTTTGATAGTGTTAAGACTGTATTGCTACCTATACTACCTATCATAACTAAATAAAGTAATATGTAACAATAGTAAATAGTAGTAATGTAATGGGTTTTGTTATAGAATGTATATATATATAGGAGTTTTGAAATTAGGTGGTTTAGTTAGCATAGGTAGCAATGATGGGTTATTGAGCTAATAACAAGGTTTTCGTGGACTACCTATGGCAACTAAACTTTTTTTTCTGCATTATTGAGCTAATAACAAGGGTTTTAGGTAGCACGTTGAAAATATAGTAAGAATATATTTGCATTATATGTTTTATGTGTTATACTTTGGATAGAACAGAATAAGTAATAGAGTGTTGGAGGTAATACTATGATACTACGCATAACAACAGAACGTAAACACATTAAATGGCTATGTAAGTTAATAGGCAATTTCTTTCCAGGATTTACAGTCTATAAGACCATCGGTTACTGGCAAGGCAAACGCGAAAAATCTATCGTATTTGAAATAGACACTATTGGCTATATTAATGCCCATTTGCTCGATGCTAACATAAAGCTAATAGTCCGTAAGATATGCGGCTATAACCGCCAGGAATGCGTGTTGGTTCAGAAGATAGAATCAGACAGTCAGATACTAAGTGGAGGATGCTAATAATGAACAACTACACAGCAGTAGCGAGAGCAGAGGGGAATGAACCAGCAACAGAAGACCAGCAGATAGAAGCATGGCAGCACTTGATAGATACTGGTCTGGCCTGGACACTACAAGGCTGGTTTGGCCGAACGGCAATAGATTTGATAGAGCAGGGGGTTTGTAATGCACGATCTTAAAACCATAAAGCGAAAGAACAAAGAGGCAGCAAAGAAAGAATTGGCAAGAATCAGAAAGATTAAGAAACAGAAATGAGGTGAAAAATGTGTATTGCAAACAGACTAAACAGAGAACAGTTGCGAAAATTGAAAGCCAAACTACCTAATGAATTTGATGTTTGGCGTGTAATGGAGGAGCGAAACGGGGAGATTCGAGGATTATATTCGAGTAGTAACAAAGACGAAACGAGCCTGCCTGGGTTACATAAGGCAAAATTCTTGTCAGTACACAAAATGTTTATTGACTACGCTCCCGGCTTCCATGTATTTGGAACACGAGAGGGAGCAGGTGCCTTTGCGGAGGACTTCTTGAATTGCAGCACTGTGATTGTTATGGCGAGAGCAAAAAAAGAATGGGTAACAGCGGCGGGGAATGCAGAGATTTGGGAGGCCCATTCCAGCCTATTGGATTATCGAGTTTTCGTATTGTCTCATGTGTTGATGCCAGGATAGCGATTCCAGCTCCTGTGAGGCTCGTCAGTAGGTGAACTGTAATTAAACACATACTATTAGGGGGTAACAAGATGAACAAGAGTAAGAGCAAAAATGACAGGCAAATAGACGCCGCAGATGAATTTGTTGAACAACTATACCATGTTCACAACACCACTGTTAATTTGGTAGAATGCCAGAAAGACCTAAAACAGGCCAAAACTAAGTTAGTAGTAGCAAAAGTGCATTTACAGAAACTGTTAAAGTAAATTGGGAGATATGATTATGAGCGTAAAAGTAACACCAAAACCGAAGTTTAAGACGCAAGGCGTGGATTTTGCAGATGTGGAAGTAGGGGGTTATTTTTTGGGGGATGATACACTTCATATCAAACTGGATAGTATAAATCAAACTGCTGTTGATGTTGCAACAGGCAAAATTTACAAAGATATGTGCGGTATCTATGTCCGTCCAGTAGACGTAGTAATAACCTGGAAGCAACAGTAAAACCCACACTACCGCACTGTATATGGGGTATAGTGCGGGGTTATGGGTTTTGTTTAGGAGAGTGAGATAATTAATTTGCAAATAGCTAAAAATGGTGTATGCTTTAAATAGAGGCTCTGGCGATTCGTCATGCGAAGACGAGACGAAATGGTGCTTGGAATAGCCATAGCTGCGGCGAGCAAGAAATCCTGAATCGTCTATGGTATCGCAGGTAGCCAATCCTGCCCAGAGCACATTTTATATAGGAGAACCAGCATGAACGAATTGACACTGATAGAGCAAATATCGAAGTTTAGCTTAGGTGAGTTGAACGGGCAACAGTCAATAGAGCTGTTCAGCCAGCTTGTTAAGCAAGATAAGACCCATCTACTGAATGGCTCGTATGAAGGCACCATTAAGTATATGTTGACTGCAGGGGTACTGGATGCCAATGGAAACATCCTGGAGCGAGTGATATGAAAATTGATCTGAGCAAACTTGAATATGGGAGCGACCCACTTGTAGAGGGTGAGATAATTGATCTAAATGATTTGAATTGGGTTTATCATTCTATACTGGAGCTTGAAAGAGAAGGAAAGCTGGGTATGTTTGCTCACATGTTTTACTATCACAACTTGAGGGGCGAAACCTAAGATGAGAAAATATAACAAGAATGAAATAGATAGCCTTGCAAAGCGTACAATTGATAACTGCGTTATAGCCCATTCAATTGTTAATACCGTTAAAATCCTCAATAAAGCTTGGCATCTGGCTATTGAGGAAAAGAAAAGGCAGAAAAAAGCTAAATAGTGTTTGTGTTTTGCTGAGAATAGTGTATACTTTAAGTAGAGAGACAATAGCTAATTTGAAAGGAAAATGAAATGGCAAAAGAACTGAAAGTAGGTGAACTAATAACAATTGGTGATTATTCGTACTCTTTACGCTTTGAGCCTGACGGAGTAAGGACTTATGATGCTACTGGACCTGGTGCAAAACAACAGTTTAGAGTGTTGATTACAAATTGTAAAGTGCCAACTTATAGCTTGTATGCAGGTACATCACAGCGTTTTGCAGATGTACTTGTGATTGGCCAGGGAGATAATGTTGTTTGGCTCGTAGATAGTGATTGTGTGGATCGTGTCGCCAAAACAGTCGAGGTACGATACTTCACTGATGGCAAAGATGTTACTGATAAACTAAGCCAGACAAGTAAGCGTGAAATATCGGAGGCACAAAGATTATGGCAGCAACAATAAGATTCAATGATGGTAAAGAAGTAGAGCTTAGTGAAGAAACAACTAAGAAGCTTAGGGCAGAACTGGTTAAGCCAGAACACCCTATAGCTACTGTTTGTAACTTTCTTGATGGTGACAAACGGCTGATTTTAAATCTGTCTGAATACCTTTTAATAGATAGATATAAACACCAACTTATAGTTTTAGATGAAAATGGGGGTAGCTGTTATAACAGTATATTGAAATCCGAACCGCTTCCAAATTATTATAAAAACCATAAGAAAGTATTTTAAGGAATAAACTATGAATGAAGCTCAAGAAATAATTAAGAATATTAAAGATGCAGTGGCAGCTGGGAATACAATCATTGAGCTGTTGGAGAAGCAGCCTGAGCATGTATGGAAACATGGGGATGTTGGTGATAGTACAAAGTATAATAGTGGCTTAAGGTTGTTTGTAAAAATAAATGGTATACTAAAAACTTTTAATGGTGATGGTAATGAAGTTGGTTTAGACCTTCCCATGATACTACAAAAAAGAGCTGAAAATTACAAGTATAAATTCCTTGGTAATATCTTTGATGGAACTTATAAGCCATGACTCAATACGCCTATGACCAATATGGTATCTACAGGTGCATCGTCTGTGGTAAACAGTATGAACCAGGACACAGCGTGACGTGTAGAGGAGAGGTTGCAGTGATGCAGCCACATAAGGTTGCTGACTTCCGGGATGTAGACCTTGTGGTAGGGATGGAGACGCTACATGCAAACGAACGAGACGACTAAACCAACAAATCCGAAAGATGCTCTGGGTATAAAGAAAGCACCCCTGTCAACATTACCAACCGGCCCTATGTATGAAGTAGCTCTGGCTATGCTGGAGGGTGCTCGTAAATATGGCAGACATAATTACAGAGTGATGGGTGTTAAAGCATCTGTTTATTACGATGCTGCAATGGGTCATTTAACAACATGGTGGGAGGGTGAAGATATTGATCCAGCGAGCGGCATTCACCATCTTGGTAAAGCAATGGCGTGTCTTGCAGTTGTACGTGACTCAATGATGGTGGGTAATTGGGTTGATGATAGACCACCACGCTATCCTGATCCCGCCAAATTAATGAGAAATAACCCGCTGGTTGAAACTATATTAGAAAAATATCCTGATTGTATTGATCCTTTTGTTGAAAAAGAAACAAACCGAACAGAACCTATGTCTGGAGAGTCAAAATGAAGGTCTACTTATCACATAGTATAAGGGGCAAGTCAGGCTCAGATGCTACCTACGTAGAGATGGAGAAGAATTGTCAAGCAGCTATTACCATAGGTGAGCTTATCAAATACAAGCTATTTATGGTGGACCTGTACATACCAGGAAAACATGAAAATTTCATAGGAATAGCTCTTAGAGACGGCTATCTAACAGAGAAACAGGTCTTAGAAATAGACTGCAAGATCATCGACACTTGTGATGCTGTAGTGGTTTATGTTCCTGAAGATGATGAGTTACAAGGGGGGCGTTTGATCGAGCATGACCACGCTTTCAAGACTAATAAGCCTGTGTTTGTGTTTAGTGACTATAATGCTGCTATGAGCTGGTTAAATGACTTAATTTTGAGGAGGGGTTGGTTATGACAGAACGAAATTTACAAGAAATGACACTAAACCAGATTTGGCGTGAGTGTCTACGGATGTGGAAATGGATAGTTTCTGTGTGGGGAACTTCCAAATATGAACACTTATGTGTTGAAGAACTTAAAGATATATGGCTTGAAAGAAATAATTATTTAAGAATTAATTATCCTAACGAAAAATGTTTTTTTTGTGACTGGCAAAAAAGACATAGTAATTTTAACAAAAATTTTGATGAAAAACATTGTGATAATTGTCCTGGGGAATTAGTAAATATACAATTTTATTGTTGCAACAAGAGCTACCATTATTCTGATCACCCAAAAGCTTTCTATAACAAGCTTCTTAAGTTGGACAAAAAGAGGAAACAACAATGAGCAGAGTTTTAGACATAGGTGATCCACATGAACCTGTATCACATCCTGGGTATCGGGCATTTTGCCGAGACTTACGGCGTAAATTCAAGACAACTAAGACAGTTATAAAAGGTGATATTTGCGATCACCACGCGATTAGTTTTCACGCTGCTAACCCAATGTGCTCTGGACCCAACGATGAATATTTATTGACCAAACAAAAAATGAAATTGTGGCACAAAGATTTCCCGAAAGCAGTTATTACAATAGGAAATCACGATATGCGTGTTCTGCGGCTTGCAGAATCAGTTAACATTCCGCCTCAGTATATGCGTAACTTTAATACGGTGTGGAATACACCTACTTGGAAATGGGTTGAAGACATTATCATTGATGGTGTATATCATTTTCATGGTACAGGCAGAAGTGGTCTGTATCCAGCATACAATGCTATGAAGGATCACTTAATGTCTGTATCTATGGGCCATTGTCATACGGCTTCAGGTGTTAAGTGGTCAGCAAATCCAGACCAGAGGACGTTTGGTATGGATATTGGTTGTGGGATTGATGTCGATGCGTGGCAGTTTGCGTATGGCAAGCACATGAGGAAACGTCCCATATTATCAGCAGCGGTTATAATTGACGGTATACCCCAACACTTTATCATGCCGTGCGGACCAGGAGAGAAATTTCATAAGTCGAGGTTTTAATTATGAGCACTGAAGATAGGCCGTGTCCGAGCCAGATAACAAAACAAGAACGTACTCTGAGGCACAAGTATGCTTTCAGTAAGGTAATGACGTTCAAGCAGTATCAAGTTGAGTATGACAAACTCAAAGCACAGGGGCTGATTAAGAGGGGTGGAATAACAATACCATGACATCGCAACAACTTTTAGCAGAACTTGAAGAAAGGGCAGGAGATTCACCAGTAGTTACAGAGGATGGTGCAGAGGTTGTTAGTATTGAATTCGGAGATAATGGAACATTAATACTTATTACTGAGGGGTAATGTTATGACAGCAACAATAAGATTCAATGATGGTAAAGAAGTAGAGCTTAGTGAAGAAACAACTAAGAAGCTTAGGGCAGAACTGGTTAAGCCAGAACACCCTATAGTTACTGTTTGTAACTTTCTTGATGTTAAAGATAATAGACTTATTTTAAATTTACCTGATGATATTTTGGCAGATAGATATAAAGGAGATATTATTGTAATAAATAAACAAGGACATAAATGTAATAGGTGTGATAAAAATGGTAGTTTTGTATCAACTTACACTAATAAACGAAAAGTATTTTAAGGAACAAAACCATGCCAGACCTTAAAGAAGCGGCATCAGAACAGAAAAAGAAAACCTATACCAAGAAACTATTCAGGCTCTTGCAGAGTTTCTACAAGACCTTCTCAGGTGACGCCAAGAACATACAGATGATTGATGCTTATATGGCGGTGTATAAACGCAACACAAACATAACTGGCGTAGCAGTGTTGCCCGTCAAGGCAGCTAAGAAACTACGACCACACGCACAGTGTCGGAATCCGAAAGTTGATGATGTGTTCTTCGCCTATCTTAGTTATGTCGTTGAAATATACTGGGCATTCCTGGATGATGTTAGCCAGGAACCTAAGCTGCTTGATGGTATAATGCAGGTGCAGTCAGTGAGTGAGAAAGGCTTGGGCGGGTTTACTATAGTTGGCACGCCTGATAGTGGGTATGTATTAAAGGCCGTGTAGCTATGAATAAACACATAGATTTAACTGGACGACAGTTTGGATTTTTAACAGTAGTAAAAAGCTTAGGAAAAATAGGAAAAGTGGGAAAACGTTGGCGTTGGAAATATCAAGTACGTTGTCAATGTGGCAAAGAATGGGAAATATTTGATGTTAATTTATTTGCAAAAAACCCTACACATGGTTGTCATTCATGTTCAAGAGGAAATAAAGGCAGAAATATTACTCATGGCATGAAACACCACTCTATATATAGTGTTTGGCATAATATGAAAGCCAGGTGTTTTAATCCTAATAATATAGGTTGGAAATATTATGGCGGCCGAGGAATCAATGTCTGTAAACGTTGGAGAAAATCTTTTATGAATTTTTGGAATGATATGAAAGAGGGTTATTCCCCAGAGCTTACAATAGATAGAATTGACAACAATGGGAACTACGAACCCGGTAATTGTCGTTGGGCTACTCGCAAAGAACAGGCTAATAATAAGAGAAATAATGTCTAACAACCACCACCAAGTATTACAAAAAGCAGGATACCCGACTGTAGCAGTCACGCTGGATTTTGAGACATTTTTCAGCAAAGACTACTCGCTGTCTGACCTCAGTAATATCGAGTATATATTTGATGAGCGATTCGAATTTACTGGCCTGGGGGTTTTTGAATCCAAGCTACCATCTGCTGACCCAAGGAACTGTGCGTTTTGGCCTCCAGAACACGTAGAGCGAGTGATTCGCAGGTTGCAAGGAGACTATGGCCCTAACTTTGAGAAGTGTGTCTTGGTAGGACAGAACCTGATGTTCGATGCCCTCATACTTAAGGAGAAGTTTGGGATTATTCCTGTGTATACCATAGATACCCTTAATCTTAGTCGGCACGAAGACAGCAGGCGTAGGAATGGTTTGAAATATCTATGTGAATACTACAAACTGGGGGTACAGAAAGGTGACACCAAACAGTTCAAAGGCTTACGATGGGGTGACATGTCGCCTACGCAGCAGATCAGCATGGCGAAATATTGTTGTGATGACATTATCGCCACAACTGAGCTGTTCAGGTTGTTGTTACCTCTGTTGTCTAACCCCTTGGTGGAACTGAAGTTACAGCAACATACTTTAAATATGTACTTGGTTCCGCAGTTTGCTTTTGACTTTGAGTTGGCTAAGAAGTTGCAGAAGGGAATGCAGGAGAAACTGGATGAAGCTCTTGATAAGGTAAAATGGGTTTGGGGATACCGAGATGTTAAAAAACACAAAACCATAATAAAAGTTATTCGCTCTGCTAAGTTTGTTGATGCTTTGCAAAGTGTTTTACCAAAGGGTGAACAAGTGCCTATGAAAATGGGTAAGAATGGTAATATTGCAGCACTCGCTAAGACGGATGAAATGTTTCAAGCATTACTACAACACCCTAAACAAAAAGTGCGTGAACTATGCAACGCTCGTGTTGATTCTAAGAGTTGGCCCAATTGGATTAAGCGTTTACAGTCTATGAGTAACCAAGCAGCATTACGTGGCGGTAAAATAGCTACTGCCCTGAACTATTATGCAGGGCATCTTGGGCGTTGGGGTGGCACTCAAAATACCAATCAGCAGAACTTGCCTGGTTCTGGTCGAGGGGGGGCTGGTATAGATTTTCTGCTTCAGCAAATACGCTATTGCCTTAAAACCCCTGAAGGCTATATCCTTGGTATTGCAGATGCGTCACAGATAGAAGCACGCATTGCAGCATGGCTTGCAGGCCAAGATGATTTAGTGAAGGGATTTGCTGATGGTGAAGATATTTATTCTGAATTTGGAACCGAGTTATTTAAAGAACCAGTGTGGAAACCAACTGGTGAAGAACCACCAGGACTTTATAAAATAGTTAAGGTGCGAAGGGAGTTTAGTAAGGCCGGAATATTAGGGTTTATTTTTGGCCTGGGAAAAGATACTCTCTATAATAATTGTTTAGCTAATCCTGACCTTAAGCCTGCGTTTGATTCTGGAGAACTTGATTTTAATTTTGTTGCGGGATTAATTAAACAACTGCGAATTAAGTATTACAAAATACCTGAATTGTGGAACACAGTAGAGAAAGCTTTTCGGTTTGTCACTAAGTATCCAAGAGAAATAGTGTCGCTTGATAGGGGTTTAAAGTTTTATAATGATAAAGGCACAGTGATTATTGAGCTACCTTCAACGCGACAACTTAAATATCCACACGCTAGAGTTGTTAAGCGTGACATAAGTTGGCAGTGGGGACACCTGTGGGGCGGTGCTATTGTCGAAAATTTGTGTCAGTCGGTTGCGAGGGACATCTTTGGTAACTGGATTTTGGAATCAGAAAAAAATAATATTCCGGTTATACTGCACAGCCACGACGAATTAGTAGTGCTGCTCCATAAATCCAATGCTGACAAGGAGTTACAGACAGTAATAGATTTGATAAAAGTGCAGCCAGCGTGGACTGCTGGACTTCCATTGGTGGCAGAGGGTGAGTTAACTATTCATTATAAGAAATAATGGATAAAAAACAAGAACAAATTTTTAGAGTATTTTTAGACGGAGCATTAACATCTATCTGTACATGGGAAATGAACGGGTTGAAAAGAATGAAAGAACAATCTGAAAGGGACAGAAAAATGACAGCAACAATAAGATTCAATGATGGTAAAGAAGTAGAACTGAGTGAAGAAACAACTAAGAAGCTTAGGGCAGAACTGGTTAAGCCTGAGCATGTATGGAAACATGGGGATGTTGGTGACTATAATTCTAACATCAGGTTATTTGCTAAGGCAGGTCAAGAATTACAGGTTATAGATGAACGTGGGCTCATATTAAGTAGAAATGCACAAAGCTGGGCCAGAGATTTTGGCTATAAATTCCTTGGTAACATCTTTGACGGAACTTACAAGCCATGACAACAAGAAAAAAGCTCAAACAAGCTGGTGACTCTATAGCAGATATGCTGGAAAAAGGCTATACTATGGAAATGATACCACCAGTAGATGTACCACCTGACAAGGAGATGCTTAAAGCGATGGATGCCATACCAGTACCTAAGAAACACAAGCGGTATAAAAAACCTGAAGGCAAAGTTAAAAAAGCTTGTCTTATCTGGCTGAATGAGCATGGGATTTCAGCATGGCCACGAAGCACAGGGGCTGTGAGAATTGGGAGCGGGTTTATACGATACGGTAAAGTAGGTGCTGCGGATATTGAAGGCTTACTCCCTAATGGTATACACTTTGAAATCGAATGTAAGTCCGCAGTAGGTAAACAGTCTTATAAACAGAAAATATTTCAGAAAATGATTGAGCGGAACAACGGCTTGTATTTTTTGGTCAGGTCTGTTGGGCAATTAGAAATGCAAATGTTAACTAAATATGAGGTTAGATATGACAAATAAGGAAAAGATTGAAGTAGCTAAATTGAATTTAGAAGAATTAAATGGTAAAGCATCTGATGTAGAATGGAAAATGAGTGAATTGGGTGTTGAATTAATTGATCTGGAAGTTGAAATAGAAATTCTGGAAAATGAAATAGTTGATCTTGAAGCAAAGCTTGAGGAGCCAGAATAATGAGTAGAAAGCATGTAGACCTGGTCGGACAAAAATTTGGGCTTTTAACCGTTTTAAAGAGTTTGGGGCCAGGAAAAAATTGCCACTGGGAGTGGTTAATGAGATGCCAGTGTGGAAAAGAATATCCTGTGCGTGGCTCAAATTTAATTCATGCAGGGGTACGCAGCTGTCTTTCTTGTGCCCGCATTAAGCATGGGATGTGGCACCAACGCCCCTATAATATCTGGGCAAGCATGAAAAAAAGGTGTTATTGGCCTGCTGCATCGAATTGGAAATATTATGGTGGCCGTGGAATAACCATTTGTAAACGCTGGCGAAAATCATTTATGAATTTTTGGGACGATATGAAAGAAGGGTATTCTCCAGAACTTACAATAGATCGCATCGACAGCAATGGAAACTATGAACCAAAAAATTGTAGGTGGGCTACTTGGAAACAACAAAGAAATAACAGGAGGCCAAAATGAATATTTCTGCCAGTAGTTGTGATGCATTTAAAGCTTGTCCGATTCGTTTTAAAAACAGCTATATACTTGGGCTTAAAAAAATAGAAACGACTGATGCTTTAAGACAAGGTACAACATGGCATAGATTACATAATTTTGCTGGTGACATGGATGCTATTACAGAATTTCTGAATGAAGAATATGAGAATGTGCCTGAAAACAAAACTGCTGAGGAATGGATTACAGAGCGGACAATCTTGCTGTACTCCATGTCAGGATATAATTGGTACTATGCCCAACAAGAGCAGTTCGATGTTATAGCTTCTGAGCTGAAGTTCGAGTTTCTATTAATGGAGGGTGTTACTGCTAAAGGGTTTATAGACGAGGTAGTTCGTGACCAACATGGTCGCCTGTATATCCGAGAACGTAAGAGCACCAGCAGGCGGTTAGATGATGAGGATTACTGGGACAGGCTTGAGCTTGATGTACAGGTAAGTTTGTATCTGCTGGGGGTTAATTACTTACTTGATAAAGATAAGATACCTGGTGTATCTGCACTGCGTGAACCCATAACAGGTATCCTATACGATGTCTGGCACAAGCCAAGTATTCGACCAAAGTTCTTGACACAAGCAGAAAGTCAGCGGTTTGTAAAAGAAAAAGAATACTGTGGTACAAAATTTGAAGTTAAACAAGTTGAGGGTGAGGCTGAAGGCACTATTGATGCACTGATAGTTAATGAAACAAAGACAATATACAAGTATGGCAAAAAATCAGGCACGTTTGCTATCTATGAAACGCCTGAGATGTTTGGGGCACGACTACTACAGGACATAGTAGAAAACCCGCAAGCTCATTTCCAGCAGCATGAGCTTAGTAGGACAACACCCCAGATGCGTAAGTTCTGTACTGAGCTTGAGAATACTGCTAAAATGATGCTGTTCCAGACGGAAAACGAGCTATGGTATAGTAATGATAGATCATGTGAGTCACCATTTCGATGCCCATATAGACCTCTATGCTACGGCGGGATTGAGATTGACCCTGATGGTGAAGCTCCGAGTGGGTTTGAGTTTATTTATAAGAAGGGGAAATGATGAAAGCATTTGATGAGTGGTTTGAGTGTTATCAGAGCAGAGATATACGCGATGGGGTATTTGATATAGGTGCGGAAGCATGGCGTGCTGCTTTGGAATGGACTTTAGAAACTGCGAAAGAGCTTGACAAGCAGGATGCCCCTATCTGTATGAACGATATAATTGAACAAGAACTGAGGGAAATAAAATGAGCGTGGGACCACCAAAACTACAAAAGAAGAACAAGTTCAAAATAGCACCTTGGTTGGGCGACAATGAGGGTGACAAGGTGATTGTATATGGGCTTTCAGGCATAGGCAAGACCACGCTATGCTCTCTGTTGCCTAATGCTGCATTCATAGGCATTGATGATGGCGGTAGGAAAATCAAACACCCTGTCACTGGTAAGCCATTGATGCACATACCCGGTATTAGTACATTCAGTGATGTGCGTGAGGTTTTCAGAGAGCCAGGGGTTTTTGATAGTATTGATAACATCATCATTGATAATATCTCGGAGCTTGAACAGTGGGCATTGCCTTACTGTTTCAAGAAAGTCAAGGACCAAAAGGGTAATACTGTCAGTAACATCGAGGGCTATGGCTTTCATAAGGGCTATCGACATTGGTACGACCAGATGCGATTCATCTTGCAGGACTGTGATGGTTTAGTCAGACAGGGCAAGAACATTATTATGGTAGCTCAGAGCACCATCCAGAAATTTGTTCAGTCTGGTGCTGAGGATTTTGTCAAGGAAGGCCCAGAGCTGTACCACGATACAAAAGTGTCCATTATGAATCAGTATATCTCCTGGTCGGACCATGTGTTTAGAATTGCTTACAGCAGTATTAAAGTAGACGGTAAGAAAGCCAGTGGCACTACAGAGCGTGCTGTGTATGTTCATGGTGAGCCTCACTTCTATGCTAAGTCGCGGTCTATTACTGATGAGAAATATTCGGTCGTATCGTTCGAGGATAAGAAAGACGATAGTATTTGGAGGGTTTTGTTCAATGAAAACTAAACATGGTTGGGTGTTGCAAGCAGCGAATGGAAGGTTTATTATAATAAATGGGATCAATGAAACCAGAATAATTAGAAACGCTGGTGTTTACTTTATTCGTGCTGCTGCGAGAAGTGCTAAATACCTTTCTACTGATATAGTTCGCAAAGTCGAGCTAACAAAAACAGGAAAAGCTAAGAAGGTAATTCCTGGGAGATAAAGCATGACACTACAGCTAAGAAACAGTAACAAAGCAGGCAGGAATGATCCCTGTATATGTGGTAGCGGATTAAAGCACAAATGGTGTCATGGTGACGAGCTAAAGAAAGCTACATGTATGGACATTGCTAACAGGGCAATGGCTGAGTTGGTATTTAGAGAGCGTGTTAAGGGGGGGATAATATGTGAGCATAACGTGTTGGTGAGTGAACACTGTAAAGATTGTGAAATAGGAGATTGATATGGAAAAAGAAAAACTTCAAGAAATTGTAGACAAACTAATAGTTAATGCTGCTGAAATTTCTAAAAATGCTGTTATTGCGGCTGAACATGTTGATGCTGCTGCTGTTCAGGACGCTGCTGTTGCTGTTGAAGTTGTCGTTGCTACTATTACTAAACTTATGAATTTTAATGAGGAGATACAAACATGGGATTAATTAACAGAGAGGGTACATATCGTGGGATAACTGTCAGTGGTGGTGGGGCACGCACAGGAAAGAGTAAATACCCGCAGGTATTAGTTCAGTTACGAGCAATGGAGTTTTATGATGAGGAGGAGGACAAGTGGATAGATTGGTCTGAATATGAAGAAAACGAGATGATTGGCTATCTTCTGTTAGCTGGTTCAGATAAGACCAAAAGTATTTTTCACTGGGAATCAATTGAAAAAGTATATGGCTGGGACGGTGAATCTTTTAATTCTCTTGCAACTATTGAATACGAGAATGTTCAAGTTCAGTTTAGGGTAGGGTATGGTGAAGGTGACTATAGTGATAAGCTGGGGGTAAAAAGCATTGATCTTTATGATGCTGATCCCACTAATAAGCTTACTTTGCTTGACGAAGCAGGATTAACAGAGCTTACTGCCCAGTACGCTACGCTGTTCCGCAGCAAAAAGGGTGAGAAGAAGCCTGTGAAGTTAGCTGGTACTCCAGTGGTGCCTGGTAAGAAGACTGAGACTGCTACGGAGACTCAGGCTGCTACTACACCACCCAAGGCAAAGAAAGCAACTAAGAAAAACAAAAAGACCTGTTCACAATCACAGGCATGGTTAACTTGTCAGGAAGCCAAAGCTAAGTCAGTTGACAATGCAAAGCTGACAGAGATATGGCTGAAGACAGTAGAGATAAATGCTCCAGATGGTGACGAAGATAAGGTTAAGCCTGAGATGTGGGCACAGATTAGGGACCAGGTTATTGAGCAAGTTAAAGATGATATTCCGTTTTAGGGAGTAAACTATGTATGGGGCAATAGCTGTTATGGTTGGAATTTCTATCTGTTTAGCGTGGATACTCCTAAGAGGGGAAATGATGAAATTAACAGAATATGAAAGAACTAAGATTACTGGTGAAGCTGTTGTTGCTTCTCAAGCTGCTGCTGATGCTGCTTTTGTAAAAGTAGTTCTCCATGCTATGCTTGATGCTAAGACCGCAGCCAATCTTGCTTATGAAACTACTTATCATAGTATCCTTGGAAAATATGATGAAATCGCTACCTGATTTACTACAGACGTACCAATCAAATATGTACCCAGGGTTGCTCAATGACTTAGCAGCAACCCTGGGGTGCAGCACGGAAGCACTTGAAGCTCTGGGAGTGGGGTATCACATTAAAGACGCTGCTTATGTATTCCCAGAGCGTGATACCAAGGGTACTGTGATCGGCTTATTAAAGCGATACCCTGATGGTAAGAAGTATATGGTTGAGAGTTCTAAGCGTGGATTGATCTATGCGATTAATCCTAATTATGGAGAGAAATATGAGAATATTCTTAGTGGTTTTATTAGGGTTAGCGAGTCTGGCACTGTTTGTCCTATTTGCGGCAAGCGTGATTGGTGTCTTATATCTCGGAGTGGGGACTCTTCAACACCTGATAAAGTTATCTGTCCGAGACCAATTGCGGAACAAGGAGCAATCAGGCGAATAGGTGACGCTGGATGGTTGCACTACTTCAATGACACCAAGCCAGTAAAAAGCCACAACTTGCTACTTGACACTAACAAACCCTACTTAGTAGTAGAGGGTGCGACTGATGTCTTAGCAGCACACGATCTTGGGTTTGTTGGAGTGGGCAGGCCATCTGCTGAAGGCGGTATACAGCTAATCAGAAAACTACTTGCGGGGAAACGAGCCATCGTCATAGGAGAGAATGATAGTGGTGCAGGTGAGCGTGGGATGGAAGCCTGCTTTGAACAGCTTAAAAGGGTCTGCAAGAAAGTCAGTAAGGTAATGCCACCAGCGGGTACTAAAGACCTCCGTGAGTGGGTAGCTAATGGACTAACAGATAAGGCGTTTTTTGAATACCTACGTGGTCATGCAAATACTCACACTGATGATAAGCTCCTAAAGAGTGTCGCACCATTAGAGATAGCTGAACAATGGCTCACTGAGAAGCACACTAATGGCATACATCTGTTGTTCAGGGGACATAGAAATGAGTGGTGGCAGTATGACAAGGGCAGGTATAAAAAGGTCTATGAGGCTTTGCTGGATCAGGATTTTTACAACTATTTGGATGGGAAATACTACTTGGATAAGGATAAGAAACCAACAGGGTATTCACCTACCAAACGCAGGCTTAGGGACATCCAACACGCTTTGCTACGAACAGCACAGATTAGGAATGGGCCAAATACAGATGAGCCTTTTATAATCCAGGGGTGCAAGAGTGATATTGTATTTGATAGGCAAAGATGTATTGTATTCAAGAATGGAATCTTGAATATAGAAACAGAGAAGCTAATGTCACTGTCACCTGAGTTTTTTATTACATCTACCCTGCCATTTGATTATGATCCAGAGGCTATTTGTGCGTTGTGGGAAAGATGCCTTGGAGAATGGTTCAGTGAAGACCCCGAATCTATCAGGTTATTGTGCCAGTGGTTCGGTTATAACCTCATTGCTACCAATCACTTAGAGAAGATGATGTTTTTGTATGGGTTGCCAGGTTCAGGAAAATCTACGGTGACAATGATGCTTCATGCTATGCTTGGAATGGAGCGGTGTACCGTTGTTGATTTCAAGATGCTCACTGATAAGTTCAGCATGGAACATTTCATTGGTAAGTATGCTGCTGTGTTTTCCGAACAGCAGGATACAAAAGGCATTGACACTGGTCAGATTCTTCAGATAATCAAACGCTTTACTGGTCGAAACCGCTTGTCTATTGCTAAGAAATTTATTCAGGAGATTTATACAACCCTGCCGTATGTTCGGCTAACTTATGAGTGTAATGAACTACCAAGATTTAACGATAATTCACAGTCTTTACAGCGTAGGGTAGTGATGCTAAGTTTCCTGAGATCATTTCAGGACCACCCTAATGTTCACTTGAAGGATCAATTAATGGAAGAGCTTCCTGGCATTGCTAACTGGGCATTGAAGGGTCTTGCTGACCTGCTTAAGACTGATGTATTCACGCATCCTGATCGTTCAGCAGAGGCTGAGAAGGAACTACGGGCTATGACATGCCCTGTTGCAGCTATGGCTGATGAGTGTTTTAGCTTCTTTGATATTAATGCAGTTACTTCATGTGACCAGTTATTTGATTTACATCGTGCGTGGTTTGGTGAGAACGGGTTTAAACTGTATAACCGCACTTGGTTCTTTCGTGTATTTATCAATGCGTTTCCAAGTTTAAAGAAATGCAAGACTGCACACGGAGATCAAAAGTTGTATTCGTATCGTGGTGTAATTATTACACCTGAAGCTTATAAGAGGTATCTCGGACACCCCTAATGAAAAGAATTAAACTGACACAAGGAAAATATACTTTGATTGATAATTGTGACTATAACTTAGTATCGCAACATAACTGGATAGCTTATAAACAACCAAATAAGTATACTTATTATGCCAGTGCTCACATTTATCGTGATGATAAACGAACTTCTTTACGCCTTGGTCGTTTAATTATGGGTTTACATTTTGGAGATAAACGCCAAGTAGATCATATTAATAGAGACGGCCTTGATAATAGACGCGAAAATTTAAGGGTGTGTACACACCAACAAAACCAGCTAAATAAAAGAGTGTACGGAAAAAGTAAATACAGGGGTGTTACCTGGGATAAAAAAGCTAAAAACTGGAAGTCGCAAATTGTAAGAAACAATGTTCGTAAAAGACTTGGTAACTTTGATAGCGAGAAAGAAGCAGCAAGAGCATATCAAATTGCAAACTTAGTTTATATTGAGGGGGAGAGGTGAAAATATGGATAATTATAGCAGTGCTTTTTATATCCGGGTGTTCAGGATCAGGGTTTGAAAAGCACGCTACATTAATGCCTGACTCAGTGTCAGTAGGTTATATACAGGAAAAATATAAAGGAGATATACATGCTTGGAAAGGTGCAAGTATCTCCGCAACTTGGGAATTTAAATGAAAGGTGGTGGGTGGTGAAAACAGAAATATATACGTGCGATAGGTGTGGTAGTGAAAGTAATATTGAGATGATAGGGTTTAGGTGTCAGTTTGGTAGATCATTAAATGCGACTTACTCACTACCAGATTTAATTACTGGACATTTTTGTAGGAGCTGTGAAGCTGAATGGAATAATAGGTTTTTTAAAACAATGGGGAGTTTTATAAGGGGGAACAATAGATAATGGATAAACGGGAGTACCCATGTCCAAAGTGTGACACTGGTGGGTTGTATGATGCCGGTGGTATGTTTGTGAGATGGTTAAAGTGTGATAACCCTGATTGTGACTACGATGATTGTGATATGTGTGGATGTGTAACAGCTTAAATAGAATTGGAGAACTAAAATGAAAGCGTGTAAGAAGTGGATGGGCTGTAACGGGATAACATTACAAGAAGTGCATATAATAGAAAAAGGATGGCGAGCTGCTTTGGAGTGGGTTAAAACACAAGAGGCTTGTTGCGGCAATAGCTCGCTACCTTGTGCAACAGAGGGAATTATTAATCAAGAACTGGAGGAGAATTAAAATGAAAGCGTTTGAGGAGTGGCGAAAAGAAAACACTTATTCTGAAATATGTGGACATGAGTGGCACAGTGGAGCAGAACTTGCTTGGCGAGCCGCCTTGGAGTGGACTGAGAATTTATTTACTGTAGACTACAGGTCATGTTTTGGTATAAAAGAAGCAATAAACAAAGAACTAAGGGAGAACTAAAATGAAAAAGTTAATCGAAATGTTATTTGGTGTCAGCAACAAGAGAACAGGGACCGCTCGTATTAACAAGGTGGTGTCACATTTCCAAGATATGTTGGATGACTTGGAAAAGGGTAGCTTGGAAATCAAAGCAGATATGGCTGCTAACCAAGAGTCTGTTAAGGAACTCCAGGATGAGATAGCTGGTATTAAAGCGGGCAATACTAAACTTGGAGCTGCGTTTGATCGTGCTGCCTGTATACAACGATCAATTTCAGCGATTGTTAATGATGTATAAAAACAGGAGGTTAGAATGACTATTGAAGGAGTCAGAGAACAGTTAGATGAATGGGCTAAAACAGCAACAGGAGTAACGCTATATGAGGGCGTGCATTTACAGGATTTTACTAAAGATGAATTGGTGATACTCTTGTCAAAATTAACAGATGATCTTATGAAAAGAGAGGACTAAAATGTTAGAATTATTATCTGAAAACAAAAATTCAATCTCGGTATCACATATGAAGGATGGTGATATAGCAGTTATTGTAGACTGTTCCCTTGTATCAAACGAGAGCCGCATTGTCCAAAGATATAAAGACTCACTTATAAATCTTGGTGCTGCATCTGGTGAAGGTTGGACTGATCTATTTAAATACTCTGGATCATGTATGAGAGTCCACATTCTTGAAAAAGGTGAAACGCTTATAGTAAATTAGGAGAATTAACATGAACATCAAACAAAAACTTATAACAACATTATCTGTGTTGGGGTTGGTAGTTCTTGTGTCATGCTCTGCAATTCAGAATAGTATAACACCCTGTTACATAGACGCTGATGCTGCTGCATTTGCACATGAGCCACTAACAGAGATGATGCCCTGGACCACAGTACAGGATGCACTGCGGATAAACTCCAAGATGGATTTCATATACCACTGTGACAAGCTTGAGTACAGATACCTGAAAGATAATTTGGAGTCTTACATTGCAGACGCTGAACAGTTCAAACAGATTGTGTTCTCACCCAATGGTCCGTTGGGTTTGCTCCTTCCTGCTGGGATGGGTTTGGTAGCCGGTAGTTATCTGGTGTCTAAACCTGATGATAAGAAAAAGATTCTGGAGCTTGAGAATGGTAAGGCTAAAGCATGAGCAGAGTAGGTGGACACAAACGTAAAGCTTGGCGGCTGAAGAAGAAGTATAGGAAGTGGTTTCACAAGGCTCTGCAGGAACTGATTCTTGACACTCTTGATGATGTGCCAGCCAGTTATTTTGAGGAAATGTTCAGTGGCCAGGATTATGATTTTTCGAGGGTATTCAAATGAAACGCAGAAATTTTTTAAGGACGGCTATAGCGTTGCCAGTAGTCTTGCTATTACCTATAAAATTGTTGGCTAAAGAAAAGACAAAGATTAACTACAATAATATTAAAACTGATGGCAGTTTCAATGAGTGGGGCCGATCTTTTGCTAAAGAGATAGACTCACTATCATACACTGACTGTGTAGAGTGTAGGTGTTCTGTTTCGTGGTATGTTCCAGACCGTGAACGAAATTGGCCATCGTTTACAATTTTATTTTCAATTGAAGGTTATCAAACTCACATTTCATTTGCTAAAACTGAGTTTGATAAATGTAGAAAAAGACCAGAAGGTTTGCGAAAACTTGCTAACATTAGGTTTATTGATGGGCTATTTAGTATACAAAGACTGAAGTTTATGGATGGACATCATTTTTTCAGGGGCCAGAGAATACCTTAAATGAACCAACGCATCCACAACAGACATAACCTTATCAACTGGCTTGCAGAAAATGCCCCTACGCATACAACAAGACGGTTGATATGTACAACATCGGTAGAGCTGCTTGGGTTTTTTTCCCTCCTCCCAGGCAGCTCCTATCCTGGATGGATTGTTATAGTGACTTCACCACTTACTGGTAAAGGGTGGAAGATAGCTGTGTCTTCTCGGCCAAGTAAACCCTATCACACAAGTTGGCTGATTGAGGAAGTTCCTTGGATTGGTTGGGCTGGTGGTAATACTATATTGTGTGCAGGAGATAACTGTGTTAGAAACCAACAAAAACATGAACTGGTTATCCACAAAAAAAAGTCAGGCTTACATCAAGAAAAAAACGGGGTTTAGTGTAACCCGTAATACGTTTTGCAATTGGATTGTTTTGGGGTTGCTTTCTCAGAGCGGGTTCAGGGTTGTACTGAAAGCTCGTAAGCGGCGGGGCATGTGGTTCACTACTGTAAACTGGATTGAGGAGTTCATCGAAGAAACGGGAGGTTGATATGGATAAAGAAGTAGATAGAATAATACGGGTAGGCAAAATAATGTACGAAAAGTTACGTACTGTAGAAGTAACTCCTACAGATGCAGAGCAGTTGTGTTTTGAAGCCTGTGCTGCTCTTGTTAAACTTGAGGCTGAGAATAAGCGATTGAAAGAGAAGATCAAGAAAGTTTGTATAGGTCTACCTTGCCCAGATTTTGAGAAAGAAAAGAAGTCTGCGGTAGAAGGAGAAATAGCAGAAGATTTAAACAAACCGGAAATAGCATTCTTTTGGGCCTGGGAAATGGCTGTACTGGAATGTGGGGAGATTTTAAGCAAGCCCTAAAGGAGACTGGATCGTGAAAGAATGGGAGAAATACGCTATGTTTTTTGATTGTGAATTAATTAAATTGATGGCTGAGAACAAGCAGTTGAGAGACGCACTATTGCGATACCGCAAAATGGATAGGCTTAGTTACTTTATATGTGGTACTTGTGGCAAAGAATATCATACTGTTAATTTGTTTGACTGTCCTTGGTGTGAGAAAAATGATGAAAAAGAAAAAGAAGAAAAAAGAAATACCCATGCTCAAGATGAACCTGAAACAACTTGAAAAGACTGATACGATTAAGTGGGTTTACAGAGGTTTAGTTGGTGTAATCTGTAAAGAAAAGATAGCTAATGCAATTCAAGGTTTAAAAGATAGACAAAATTTTAGCAACTTATATTCTAAAAATTATGTACACACATTCTACTGGGAAGACGTGACAGTTAAGTATATAAAACCTAAGAGAATAGGAGAGTGATATGTTAATAGATGTAGAAATTGATATGGCACGTAGTGTCAGGATGAATGAACGAGAATTATTTTTACACCTGTGGAGAAAGGGTTTAGATGCCAGAAAAATATATACACGGTGGGTCAGAAATGGATTTTGGGAAGTTTACAGAGGAATAGCAAGGCCGCCAGAGATAGCCAGCTTACTTCACACTGTAGTAGGTGTTGTACCACAATATGAAAACTGGCCTGGTTCTTATCCAGAATCTAAGGAAATAGGGGAATGATATGAAAGTTATTGGAGTCTCTAATTTTGACAACGAATCACAATCTGATATTTTAATAGCAAGGGGGTTAACTTGTTTCGGTGCTGAAGCTTTGGCAAAAGAAAAAAATAAAAATGAAAGTGGTCACTATGCAATGGTTTATTATCGTGCCGTAGGTGATAGCTATGAGTTATATACTTTTGAACCGTGAATCACCACAAAAGAGCAATAACAACAGCGACAACAGCAGCGACACCAGCAGTAAACCAGGCAATAGCGAACCGCTCGTGATGTCTTAGGTGGTTCGATAGAGACTGCTTGATCCAGCATATATCAGTTTCGATCTTAACTAATAGCTCTTTATTGGTCATAATGCTGATTCCTTTCCTGGTTTAGTTACTTGTTCACCTTTGCCACCTTTAGCAAGAGTAAATTGTATCATTTCAATAATGCTCCTATCTATTTCTCGCATCCCCCGGCTTTTATACTCGGCATCAATTAACTCTCTTAATTTTCTTGCAGGGAGTCTGTCAATGTTTTCTGAACCAAGTAATGCTTCAGCAGCTCTGAAGCCTATGTCATAGAATGGGATCATATAGTCGGCTGTATTTGCTAAATCTTTTCCGAGAGCATCTATTGCTTTGCCAGCTTCTTTGGGGTCCATCGTCATCATAGCCAGTATGCTGTTGTGGACTGCTTCAACTTTTTCAATAACTGCTACATTCAGGCCACCAAAGTTCATTGCAAGGAAGTTAGTAAATGAGTATGAACTATACTCTTGCCCAGTTAGTTTCCTCCAGAACAAGCCGACCATTGTGCTCATTCCCAGGAGTGTTACCAGCACAGTTGCTGCTCTTTTCTTAGAACTAAAACTTGTCCCTTTTTCAAATGATTTGTTAAGCTGCATCAGAGCTTTTTCCAGTGCAGCTCTACGGAATAAAGCCAGGTTCAAGGCTATTTTGCCCAGCTTTGTTTGCTCTGCTGGGGAGCGTTGCTCCTGAGCGTACAGGAAATGGGTATTATCTGTATGTATTTTTGCTACATACATTGCCATTGCATCGAGACCATCTTTAGCTAATATACCAAGAGCAGTCTTCTGTTCAGCCTTCTGCATGTCACTAAAGCGTGCTTCTTTCATCTGTTCAGGCAATGCTTTGTTTCTGGAAAATGCTCTGTGTACTCTATTTATCTTAGCCCAGAAACTCCATGATCTGTTTATTTTGTCTGAAGCTGGATATAGAGTCTTACGCTGTACCCACTTGGTAAGCTTTTTAGCAACCAAGGGGTCAGTCCCGACATAGGCCCAGTCAGACATCATTACGCTGGCCTGATGGACGTGTGTTTCAATATATTCAGTTTCTTTTTCTGTGAGTTTCCTATTCTGTGGGTTGACAAGATCGCGTCTATCCTCACTAAATGCGGTGTTCTGTAATAGGTTCCTAAATACTTTTGTTGGGTCAGCCAGCACCCTCACAGTGATTGCCTGACTGTAGAAACGCCTCATCCATTCTTCTACAAGGCCACCCTCATAGTTTGTGTGCTTTAGGTTGTCTAAGTAGATTGAAACTGCTTGGTTTATTTTTTGTGGATCAGTGAAACTATCTTGGTTATCATTTATCAGTCGAACTAATGACTTTATTCTGGGTTGCAAATGTATAAGCTGATCCATCTGCCTCATATAAGAGTACCATCGCTGCAATATATCTCTATCTTGCTTAGAGTATTGGATACCTCTTTCTTTGATCCTGCTCTTACCCACTGCAACATCAGGCATACGGTGCGTTGATACTTTTTTGGTTACAGATTCCATTGGCGAATAACCAGCGGAAACTACCCCCCAATCCTGGGTATCAAGATATTCTACAAGTGCTTCTTGTCCTCTTGTGTTATATATATCGTGTGCTGTATCTATGCTTTCCTTGTATTTCAAATATTGCGGAAGTTCTTCCCTGTTATCAAAAAATTCAAAAAACTTTCCAGCTCTTGCTAACACTTCGTATGATTTAAAGCTGGCCTGAATAAACTCTGCTAAACGGATTTCATCTTCAGTAATTTTTTGTGGAAATCCTGGCTTATCTTTAAGCGTAGACTGAGAAACTATCCAGTCTTCTACTCTCTGCATGGCTTCTGTATCATTAGCTATATGTTCAAATCCTGGTAATCTCTCTGCCAGCTCCATGACTTGATGACGCTCACGGGAACGGAGTTGTCCTTCCTGGGTCAAGTCCAGGAACACTTCATATATTGGTTGGTTAGCTAATTCACCAAGACGTTGAAAATAGTACCTTATACTTTTTAGTCTTGACGGGTCTTTTAGCTTTGGTGGCAGTCTCTCTACATTATTAACTTCACCCTTAATAATGGGGTTTTCATTTATTGCTCTGTTGACTGGTTCAGTTACTCTGAGCCTCTGAGTCACATCGTGCATACGCTCAAGCACTCTTTGGCCTTCTTCTTGGGTTATGAAATTTTTAGTGTCAACATATCTTGCTGGTTTGCCTCTTGTTTCTTTAGCTAAAATATTTTGAAACTCGGCATCATTCATAAAGCCAAGACCAGTGTAATTACTCCTGAGTTCTATTATTTGATTCTCAGTTTTAGGGCTGATAACTTTTTTATATTCTACAGTTTTTGGTCTTGTTTCTTGTTTCTTTAATATTGCTCCAACATCAGTTCTATTCTCTCCAAGGAATCTTAGTTCTTTCCTTTGGCTCTGTATAAGTTTAGGATAACTTATGCTCTGTAATTCCCGGTAGCGTTCTTCAGCTATCTTGGTTAGTTCAGATTCAAAGCCATACTGCTGTTGCTGTGGTTCTGTTACTTCTTCACGAATATCCTCACGCTGTGCTTCAAGAAGTGTTGACTCCGCAATAGGTTCATGCCGCTCTATTGTTTCCCTAAGAATTTTTTTGTTTTCTCCATACCATTGTTTAAATTCTGTATGGTGAACACTTCGTTTCTGGGCACGAGCTTTAGCAGTAGGTGGTTTTGCTATGTGCCCAAGTTCGTGAACAATAGTTTCTTTTGTCATATACTGATTTCGGCCACGATTTATACTTATTGTTGCAGTATCCTTTCCAGTATTTATATGCCATCCATATTGTCGGCGTGCTGGTTTTGCTAATTTCCAAGTAATTTTTTTTGTTATGCCAAGCTCTTTGGCTATAGCGTTACCAACTGTTTCAAGTGCTTTTTGAGTCATAACTAATTGCGGGAACCGTTCAACTACATCCCTAACAATGTTAGTACGAATATTTCCTATAATTAATTTTTGTTCTGTTTTTTCTTCTTGGGTTAAACCAGGGTCTTGTTCTATCCCTTTTTCTGCTTCTTCAGACAATATATACTGTGCTGTCTCTGCTCGTACTCCACCAATAACAGCACCAGCACCACCCAAGAATCCACCAGCAACAAATCCACCAAGAGCAGTTTCACCAAGACGTTCTCCTATTGCCCACCAATCAGGAGTTCCATCGGCTTTCTTAGGATACTCATCACGTAGGATAGCGGGTACACCTATGGATACACCCTCTTGAGCAAACTCCTCTATAGATTCTTCAATAGATGTTCTTAACACCCCAGCACTAAATTGACCACCAGCTTTGGCCATGCCCTTCAGTGATTTTTGTCTTGCTGCTGCAACGAAAGCTTTTACAGAATGTTTACCAGTACCAGCAAATTTCATTATACGACTAATCTGCACAGCTTCAATAGCAGCATTTATAGTGCCAACAATGAACCGCTCTCTTTGGGCTTCCTCCTCAGTTGCTTTAGATTTTATAGCCTCGTCATAGGCATTGTCACCTTCAGTAGAAAACCCAACCATAGCAGCACCTGCTGGACCAGCCACAACACCAGCAGCTAATGCGTTAGCCATATAAGGCACAGCCTCTCCTATAACAGCACCGGCCCATGCTTTTGCACCAGTTCCTGATTTCAGGAATTTTTCTTGTGCTAATTGAATACGTCTTTTACCCCGGCGTAAGAATTTTGTTTTTTCTTTCCGTTCTTTTACTGTAGGTATAGAGGGTGCCCAAGGTGTTCCTATTTTACGGAGTTTTTCTTCTGGTATAGTTAGAATAGCTTCAGCAGTTCCAAGCATACCTTTAGCTACACCAAGTTCACCGCGTATAAGCCCTTTACCGGCTTCTTTAAAAAAACCAGTTGGTTTAGGAGCATCAGGAATAAACCCACTTGGCTTATCTGGTGTAAAACTGCCTTGTTCATCTGCAATAAATGGCATTATAGTTTCCTAAAACCTTGTGTCTTGTAAGATTCCCATTCACCTGCTTCTATTGTACCAGTCTGACCATCTGGTGATTTAACCCTAATTCGGCCAGATAGCTGTACCCTTGGTTCTTGTGGCTGCTGTCCCATACTCTGTGAAATAATAGCATTGCGACCCATGCCAGCAGCACGCTGGTTTACAGATAAGTTGGGTAACAGTACATCTCTGTGATAAGTTATTCGTTCATCTAATATTTTTTCTACTTCTCTCAGTCTCTGAATTTCCTGTTTAGTTGCGGGTCTTTCTTTTTCAGTTGCGGGGTCTTCATAGAACATTTTATCAAAATATGTACCTGGCCAATCTCTTTGTCTAAATTTTCCAGTAAAATCCTGCAAATTCTTTATAAGAAGTCTATTTTCATTATATTCAGAAACCCAATCAGTAGGCCGTTCTTTAGGAAACATGCCGCGTATCTGTTCAGAAGATAACCCAGCTACACCCCACTTTGCTTTCTCACCTTCTTCTTTTGGCATAACCCCATCAGCAACCATCTTATTAAATTGATTTAATGCTTGGGCCTGAGATTCATTCCTATAGAACATTGAATCACTTTTCTGCTGGAATTGCATCAGCATCTTTTTATATGCCTTGTCATGCTCCTCTGGCTCAAGATTCTGCTGACCCAGCATGTGCCGCATCTGGTCAAACTCTTGCGTGAGCTGACGCTGTTCCAGATCATATTGTTCAGTTATCATTTGTCGTGGATCAGGCATTTTATTTCTCCTATACATGTCTTGCATGACTTGCATCATGCCAATCTACTCCATCATGACACACAAAAATCCAACCACCAAAGTGAGCGTCAAGAATTTCGTCTGCTCCATTGTGCAATAGGATTGGCTGTGTAGCCTCTGCCTCATTATGTTCTATTGTAACGTTATTGCTATTACTTATTCTTACAACATGGAGAACTTGGCCATCAACTCCTCCTGCAAATCCCCCAATAGTTACAGCGTTAGAACTGCTATCTATAAACAAAGTATTGATACCAGAAACATCTATATTATCTGTCGGCCCTACTGTTGAGAATATTAATGTTGCAGATGATATTGCACCATTAACTTCCAGTTTAGAATGTGGGTCTGTTACTCCGATGCCGGCATTTCCAGCAGCATCAACAGTCATCCTGGTCGTACTGTTTGTTGAAAGGTGGAGTGCTGCATTTTGGCGGTTTATAAAAGCAATGTCATTATGCGAACTTGCTGATGTACTTCCGAGATACCAAAGCTGTGTATTT
>SDBU01000607.1_pt1 | contig 50368 bp, 45 predicted proteins | sample 2277071 | NCBI WGS metagenome assembly SDBU01 (sample SAMN10397929, study PRJNA504765) | marine sediment metagenome | isolation source: marine sediment core GS08_GC12, 126 cmbsf | place: Arctic Ocean: Gakkel Ridge, Loki's castle | collected 2008
AAGTAGCGTGACTGAATGGCACGACGATAGGATTTCCACCAGAAATACTATAGGATAGTTTGAAACTTACTTGAAATAGGTAACTGTAACAATCTGGCTGACTGTTCAATGTTCCGATAATTCTTGACAAAACCAGCTTAACTAGCTAAAGTTTCCAGTGTCAAGTTGTGCTACAAATACTGATGATATAGACTTTGGGAGGAATGTGTTTATCTGCAATATACAAACTAATAGTCTTTTATTATAGCTAATATGATTATATGATTCTTCTGCGAATAAAATAAGGTACAAAAAATGAAACAGAGGCCTGAGACCAAAGGACAGTTTATGCAAGAGTTGAAGTCCTTAGAACGGCGTCTGACAGAGCTGGAGGAGTCAGAGGCTGAGTGTAAGAGGACAGTGGAATTGTTGCGCGAAGGGGAAGCAAAGTACCACGCGCTCTTTAATGGAGTCAAAGACGGCATTGTATTAATCGATAGTGAAACAGGTTTTATCGTTGATTGTAATCCTGAATTTGAGAGTCAAACTGGCAGGAAGCTCAAACAGCTTAAACAGATGAAGATTTGGGAGATAAGGCCCCCTGAAAAGATATTAGCTGCTAAGAAAAAATTCGTCGAAATAAAAGAGAAAGGATTCGGTGGTTCGGTAGAACTCGAATTCCAAAAGCCTGACGGGAAGATTGGCTCCATTGAATTCCTAAGCAGGAGGATAATGATTGGAGGCACGCAGTACCTGCAGAGCACTGCCAGGGATATCACCAAGCGCCGACAGAGAGAGGAGGTGCTGCAGAAGCAGAGGCATAATCTTGACGAGAGGGTCAAAGAACTAAATTGCCTCTATAGCATTTCTGAACTTGTCGAGAAGGCAGGTATTTCGATGGAGGGAATATTAGAGGATACTGTTAATCTTATCCCTCCCGCTTGGCAATATCCTGAAATCACTTGTGCACGAATTGTCTTTAATAGTCAGGAGTTCAGGACAAAAAACTGGAGAGAAACTGAGTGGAAGCAATCTTCAGATATTGAAGTGTGTGGAGAAAGAGCAGGTATTTTAGAGGTTTGTTACTTAGAGGATAGACTAAAAATTGATGAAGGATCTTTCCTGAAGGAAGAGAGGCGCCTTATAGATGCTGTGACCTATCGACTAGCCAGTATCATACAGCGCAAGCGGGTGGAGAGGGAGTTACAAAGTCTATCGGAGAGGGAGTCAAAGTCCGCAAGAGAGTGGCAGGAATTATTTGATGCTTCTATCGATATCATGGCATTGATATCGCCTGATTTTGAAATCTTAAGAATCAATAGGGCTGGATGCGAGGGCATAGGTAAGAAACGAGAGGAACTCATAGGAAAAAAATGTTACGAGGTAGTACATGGGTTACATAGCCCAATAGATGGCTGTCCATGCCAAGACACAATGAGAACAAAGAAAGCAGGAGTTGGTGAAATCACACAAGGGGGGAGGCACTACATAGCTACTGCCTCTCCGGTATTGGATAAAAGCGACGAACTCGTTGCATTCGCCCATACCATTACGGACATCACCGAGCGCAAGAAGAACGAACAGGAATTGACGAAATACCGAGATCATCTTGAGAAGCTGGTGGAAAAGCGCACTGCCGAAGTAATAGCAGTCAATAATAAACTCAAACAGGAAATCACCAAGCGCAAGCGGGTAGAGAAGGAACGGGAAGAGATTTATAAAAAGGAAAAAAAGTTAAGATATGAATTGGAAGCGCAACTAAGTCAAAGGATTGAATTTACCAGAGCCTTGGTTCACGAGCTAAAAACCCCGCTCACTCCGTTACTGGGTGCAAGCGGTATACTAGTTAGTAGACTCAAAGATAAAACGTTACGGCGTATAGCTAAGAACATTAACCAGGGCGCCAATAATCTAGACAAAAGAATAAACGACCTTTTTGACCTGGTTAAAGGAGAAATAGGTATGCTTCATCTCAGCTGTGAAAAAGTAAACGCGATACAAATGCTTAATGAGGTAGTGGACTATATGGTAACAGAGGCTGAAAGTAAAGGGCAACTTCTGACTCTAGAGTTACCCGCTTCTTTGCCAACTGTTTGGTGTGATGAAGACCGCTTGCGGCAAGTTATTCTTAACCTCCTCAGCAACGCATCGAAGTTTACCCCAGAGAAGGGAAAGATTAACTTGAAAGCCTATACGAAAGATACCAACTTCGTGGTTGAAATTGAGGACAACGGCTGTGGTATAGCCAAGAAAGACCAGGAGTGGCTGTTTGAGCCTTATCACACGCTAAGAACCAAGGGTGACCGGCTTAGTGGCCTTGGTCTTGGTTTGCCATTATCCAAAATGCTGGTGGAGCTTCATGGCGGCCAAATGTGCGTAAAAAGCCGGAGTGGCATGGGTAGCACTTTCAGCTTTTCGATTCCATTAACAGGTCAATAGGGCAGATTGGCAAGTAAGTAGCTGGATAAGGGTGCAATATGAAAGTCCTTATCATTGAAGATGACCCGGAAATAGTGGAGTTTGTTGACATAGCGTTTGAGGTGGGTTGGCTAGGAACCAAACTGCTATCCGCTCATCAGGGGAATAGGGGAGTAGAGCTTGCTGAGAGTGAATCTCCTGACGTAGTTATCCTTGACCTCGGTCTTCCTGATATTAGTGGCTTCGAAGTTCTGAAGCAGATCCGACTCTTCTCTAGAGTACCCGTCATCATTGTGACGGTGAGAGACAGTGAAGCTGATATTGTAAAAGGTTTGGAATTGGGGGCTGACGAATACGTAGTGAAGCCCTTTGGACAGCTTGAGCTACTGGCACGCGTGAAGGCGGTCTTGCGTAGGCATCATGCGCTAGAAACATCCGAACCTCTTATCTGCGGACCCCTACAGTTTTACCCCAACTCAGGTCAGCTCATTCTTGGGTCAACGAAGATACACATTACCCGTACGGAAGGCCTCATGATTCATCGCCTCATGCAGGATGCTGGCCACGTGGTGACCCATTCCGAACTAGCAGAAGCAATTTGGGGAGACACTTATCCCGGTGCGAACGATGCCGTAAGAGTATATGTTCGGCGCCTGCGGGCAAAAATTGAAAGACACGCTGGATACAGAGGACTCATTCTTTCTAACCCCGGGATAGGCTACCTTTTAGAACTACCATCATGACGAGGCTAGCCTCCTTAGGCATATGGTGGTCAAAGTATGTAATTGCTAGCCTCAAGCGTCTCTTACTATAGTCTCAATCAGACACAGAAGGTTGTCCTCACTATTATGCCACGGTACTCTACCTGACGGGTATTATAGAATCGTAACAATATTGTAGCTTTTTTGTTCCTCTATTAATCCCACAACTGTCACAGCTTTGTAACACCGTTGGCCATATAGTTAAATGCATGCTTATGCGGTAGCATGCCCTGTTGGGGAAAACCAGGGTGCAAAAGCCTGAAATAGCTAATGGCTTGGACATCATTCCTCCCCCTCCCGTGAGCGGGCACCTGGGTGTAATCGGGATTTGCAGCAGGGCCTGCTAAGGTGAAGTAACCATGAAGGCAGTTGCTATTATGGATGATGAGGAAACCTTAGAGAACATCACCCAGGCGTGCCATATCTGCTGGCCTGATGCCGAATTAGTATCCACCAATCTTGGGCAAAAGGGCATAGAGCTGGTAGAAACTGAATCTCCAGATATAGTCTTCCTTGATCTGGGGCTTCCTGATATAAACGGTTTTGATGTATTGAAGCAAATCCGCTGCTATTCTCAGGTTCCCATGATTGTTCTATCTTTCTTAAGGGATGAGACTGCCATCGTCAAGTCACTGGCGTTGGGAGCTGATGAATATTTAGTAAAGCCCGTCGGACAGCTAGAGTTTGTGGCGCATGTAAGAGCATTATTAAGAAAAAGTAATAGCTAGAGAGGTAGTGACATAGTAGACGACAAAATCTGGTTAGCGGCGGGTCCTGCCAGGGGAAACAAGGACCGTGTTGGGGTTGGTGTCCCCTCCCGTGTGCCGTCCTTGGTGTAATCGGGCTTAGTGGCAGGGCCTGCCAGTAGAATAATAAGAAAAATGACTTTGAATTGAATAAGAGTTTAGAAGGAGGTGATGACTTATGTGAGGAAGAGGAGCCAAGGAGATGATTGCTAAAATAATTTGAAAGGAGCAAAAAATGTTAAAGGACAAGAAGTTAATTAGGTTATTAATCTCGGTGGTCGTAATTGGCGGTTTAGTTGGTGCTTCGATTCTGGGAGCCTGTGCAGCACCAACCCCAACGCCCACCCCAACACCGACTCCAACGCCCACCCCAACACCCACCCCAACACCATCACCACCACCAACAGAAGAGGTATACGAGTGGAGGATGCAGGATTGTTGGGTCGCCGGACAGTGGATGCATGAATGGCAGCAAGGGGTGGTAGATACCATTAGGGTAGCGTCTGGCGGGCGGATTGATATCACCCTGTACCCTATGGACGCGCTTGTTGAGACCGAAGGGATACTGGAGGCTGTAGCCAGAGGGGTACTTGAGATCGCTGAATTTTCTGCCCACTATGCGGAAGGAACAGTTGGCAAAATAGTCCTGTATGATAGCTGCATAGCCGGAACCTTCAATAGCTCCGAAGAAGAGTGGGCGTTTCGCAATCTGCACAATGATGGAGCCTTCGGGAAGCTCATGGTAGAGGAATATGCCAAGCATGGGGTTCACTATCTTGGTTTCGTTGCCTCGGATTCCAATGAAACCATCATGCTGAATTGGGAGCTTTCTGTGGACAACGATTTCCATGGAAAAACCCTCAGGGAGCTAGGTGTAGAGGGTATGATCTACGAAAACCTGGGCGCCTCGACAATGTATCTGCCAGCAGGAGAGGTTTACACCGCGGTACAGACAGGTGCTGTTGACGGAGCTGGCTGGGGAGGACCAGCCATGATGTGGGAACTAAAGCTCCATGAGGTGGCGGACTACCTGATGTGGCCACCCATGAGTCACATTGCCGGCGTTGGTCTCTACATAAATTTGGAGATCTGGAATGAGCTACCTGATGACCTGAAACGCATTCTAGAGATTAGCTTGGGGGATGCCTCCCTTGAATATCGGACGCGCTCCCTTGACCCAAATGGGGAAGCTATAGCCAACATGCAGGCACTGGGCATTAAACTGGTATCCCTCCCTGCAGACATCATGATGGAGGCCAAGATAAAAGCCTGGGAGGAATTATCTCAAGCAGACGCATTAACTATGCAGGCACACGAGTGGTTAATGGACTTCCTCAGCGTCAGGAGGTAATAAGTAATAGCAATGTAGGAGTGGTTTGGTGTTTTAATCTGGTCATGGCGCCAGGAGCATTTAAGCTACGCCATGACCAGATTGCCTAGCTCGCTGAGGTTGGCCGCAGCGATTTAATCACGGGTTCCTTCCCCGTCCGTCGGAGTTTTCCTGGAGTAAGCCGAGGGACATCCCGGGTAATGATGGCCTGTCCTGGTAGAAGTGGTAGCTCCTTCAAAGGTTACCAGGCTGCTATATTAGGTTACAAACCATTGTTTAGAAAGGGGACAGTTAGACCGTGGGTCATTTTTTGCATGGCGTTGACGTTGTCAATGATTGGGCTGGCAAGGCGTCATCTTATCTTATCGTCGTTATGTTAGGCTTACTCCTATTGGAAATAATAGTACGATATTTCCTTAATGTGAGTCTGGCATGGACACACGAGATAAGTGTTTTCCTTTTTATTAGCTATGTGTTCATGGCAGGAGGTTACAACCTGCTGCATAAGCGGCATATAACCATGGATCTTATCTACCAGCGCTTCCCCGCAAAGGTGAGGTTTGCTGTAGAGGTGGCTGTTTTCCTATGCATCCTTGTTTTTTGTGGTCTGCTGCTGTGGATGAGTATAGACCACTGGTGGGGGTCGGTGCAGGTCCGGCAAACTACCATAAGTAACTGGGGCCCGCCCGTTTATCCTGTTAAGACCATGATGCCCCTGGGATTTTTATTGTTTCTGCTCCAAGGGTTGGCCAATTTCATCCGCACTGTAGCTGCCTTCCTCGGTAAGGCTGAGTTACTGCCTATTGAGGAGAAAGAGGCACAAACCTTAGGATAGAGGAGAGGTGAGTTAATGCCTATTGAGATGGTGACCTTGCTGCTGTTTGGCGGCCTTGTGGTCGGTCTCTTGTTGGGGATTCCCGTCGTTTTGGTGTTAGGTGGTATCGGTGCGGCAGCTATTTTTGCTCTATGGGGTCCAGAGGCTATCTACGCTGCCGTATCCTCAATATGGGGTAGAGCCCATACTCTTATCTTTATCGCTGTTCCCATGTTTATCCTGATGGCCAATGTTCTACGATATTCAGGCATAGGGGACGCCCTCTACGAAGTCATGCATCGGTGGTTTGGTGGTATACGGGGCGGTCTGGCTTCAGGGACTATCATAATCGGTATGATAGTGGGCGCTATGTCCGGATTGAGCGCAACGGCTGTCTTCATGATGGGATTAATCGCTCTGCCGGCAATGCTAAAGCGTGGCTATAGCAGCCGTATCGCCATAGGTAGCATCTCGGCCGGAGGTTCATTAGGCATACTCATCCCACCCAGCGTCACGATGTGTATTTATGGCGTGATAACAAACACATCAATAGGACATCTCTTCATAGGGGGGATTTTCCCAGGGGTAATGCTCGGTGTTCTATTCATAATTTATATAACTGTTAGAGCTTTTCTGCAAAAGAATCTGGCTCCAGCGGTACCGTCTGAAGAACGGGTAAACTGGAGCCAGAAACTGGTTTCCCTACGAGGTATGGTGCTTCCTCTGTTTCTTATCTTCGCAGTCATGGGAAGTATCTTTTTTGGAATAGCTACGGTTACAGAGGCTTCCGTCGTCGGTGCTGCCGGTGCCATCCTTTGCGCCGTTGTTAACCGCAGGTTCAACCTCTCCATGTTTAGGTGGGCAATTAGGGATACCTTTACGCTGAGCGGTATGGCACTGTGGATTGTCTTTGGAGCTACTTGCTTTAATGCTGCCTACATCGGTCTAGGGGCTGTAGACCTCATTCGCTCTGCGTTACTCGGGCTCGAGGTAAGTCCATTGGTAGTCCTCCTTGCGATGATGGCTATAGTGATGCTTATGGGGTGCTTTATGGATGGTACCGGCATCATTATGATCTGCATGCCGATTTTTATTCCGATAATCCGAGACCTGGGCTTTGACCCGGTATGGTTCGGGGTGCTTTTTGTTATCAATCTGGAGATGGGGCTGATGACACCTCCCTTTGGCTATAATCTGTTCTATCTGAGATCGGTTGTTCCCGAAGGTATAACTATGATAGATATTTACCTCTCCAATCTACCCTTTGTCGCGATTCAGGTAATTGGTCTACTTGTGGTTATACTCATCCCTCAGATAGTCCTGTGGCTCCCCGGGATGATGCTGGTAAGGTAGGGACAGTCAGAACTAAACAAAGGCGGGCTCTGCCAGGGGAAACAAGGACCTTGTCGGGGTTGGTGTCCCCTCCCGTGTGCCACCTTGGCGTAATCGGGCTTAGTGGTAGGGCCCGCCGGTAAAATAATAAGAAAAATGACTTCGAATCGAATAAGAGTTTAGAAGGAGGTGATGACTTATGTGATGAAGAGGAGCCAAGGAGATGATTGCTAAAATAATTTGAAAGGAGCAAAAAATGTTAAAGGACAAGAAGTTAATTAAGTTGGTAGTTTCGGTGGCTGTAATTGGTGGCTTAGTTGGTGCTTCGATTCTCGGTGCCTGTGCACCCTCTGCCCCGACACCAACACCAGGGGCACCCCCGGCTGGAGAGGTATACACGGTGAAGTTTGTCACTGATGAGCCTGAGGGAACACATGAATATCGATATTATACTCGCTTTCAGGAAGCAGTTGAGGTAAGGTCGGGTGGCAGGCTTATCATCGAGGTCTATCCAAAGGGAACACTGGTAGAGGAGACGGTGATTATTGATGCCATGATCGAAGGTGTAACTGACATGGGGGAGTTTGCCGGGCCAAAAGATAACGCTAAATTTCCATTGACGGGTGCCTTTGCCCTTCCCGCCTTCAGATCTGTGACCACATTGGCGACCGTCCCTTTGCTGACACCGTTTTTGGCCGCAATCTCATCATAGGACAGACCGGATAAATACTGCCTGACTATGGCGAGTCTCTTCCTTGCTGACAACCTCTCCATTGGTAGCCTCCTTTAGATACGATTCATGCTGTACCAATTGACCAACATTTGAACGATATGATGAACATCTAAACCCCTATTTGGACTGACATTTGAACAAGCGTCTGAACAGTATTTGAACAAGAGGGCGATGCTTGGGCAGAGACCGGGTGACAATGTTATCCTCCGATTTTCACTAGATTGATGGCTCGAGAGGCCAACCTGCCATGAACTTGAAGTGCTTGACCGGCTTTCAACCATAGAGAGCGAGATAGGGATTCGCCCAGGCAATCTCGCTGGCCGCTCGTCCTGCCTCTGTCAGGCGGAAGTACCTGCGAGGCTGGCCCGGTGGGTAATGCTCCTGAAAGGCTGAGGGCTCCTCCCTGCCCGTGGCTTCGACCCAGCCCAGTCTCTGAATATTTGAGAAATAAACCACAAAACTGTGGAAGCGGCATCCCTGAGCTTTATAAGGCATTCGGGCCAGGTACCTCTTCGCAAGACTTTCGATATCATCGGGGTTGATTGGCCGTTTCTCCCGCCGGGCGCGCTTCTCTTCAGTTCGGACAGCCCTGTCCAGTGCCGTGGCTCTCATCAATGCCGTCTTGTAGCGGTAGAAGATGTCAGCTTGAGGAGCACCAACTTCCGGGTCTATCTTAGGTGAACCGTTCGGCCCGCGACCCAGTAGAAACTCACGGATAAACCAGCCGCAGCCAAATGGTCGGAGAAAGCCTCCTCTAGCCGGTCTCAGCGGTTCAACCACCGTTTTTCTCCTTCCATAACTTTTGGTGCCATTCCCTTAACTCCTCGCCGGCTACTTTTCTGTATTTGGCAGTCGTATTGAAGCTTGCATGTCCGAGTTGTTCCTGCAGAAGTCTTAACCCATCTCCGCTATCATTGATTTTCATTGCGTGAACGGCAAAGCTGTCTCTAAGTCTATGGGGAGATATTCCACGCTTCTTGCCGGTATCCGGGTTAACCAGTTTTGGCAGCCCAGCCCTCTCTGCGCATTGTTTAACCACTTGCCATGCGCGGTGCCGGTTGATCTTGAAGATGAGGCCCTTTGTTTTGTCCCTTCTGATGAAATCACGAAGCGTCTCCAGGGTATGGTCATCAACCGGTAGAGTTCTCACCCGGCGGTGCTCTTTTTCCTGGGCTACTGCCTTTTCGACACTACTGCCACACTTCGGGCAGAATTTATGGCTCCTGCCCAGTCCTGCTCCACACTCTGGGCAGGAAAGTTTCAGACGGGTCTTGAGATGTTCAATAGTTACCGTGCCCTGCGTAAAATCTATATTCTCCACCTTCAGGGCTAAGGCCTCACTGATACGGCACCCCAGTCGGAACAGGAGTCTGATGAGCAATCTATCTCTGAAGCAGACGGCCGCGTTTTCCATGCGTTCCACTTCGTTTGGTTCCAGGTAGGCTCGGTCCATCATCAGGCCTGCCTCCCTGTTTGCACTTTCAGGCTGAAAGGCAATATGGGTGTATTGTGACTACGTAACCAAGACTATCTGGCCCACCAGGGAATCTACTCTACTATGCTCTATCCCAAAATTGAAATACTGGAAAGAGGAAAAGGCCTCAAGCCACTAGAGTGGGTTTACTCACTAAGAAACGGCCTCTCTCAAACCATGGCGGAAGTACTACCTGAGCCTCAAGCCTCACTAGCTCAGGGTATTATCCTGGGCAAGAGGGGGACGATTCCCTCATCAATCAGAGACGACTTCACCCACACCGGTACCGCCCATCTGTTAGCTATCTCAGGTCTTCACCTCAGCATCGTGGCTGGCATCCTGCTTAGCATCGGTATCTGGCTCTTTGGTCGGAGACGTTACATCTACATCTGGCTGGCACTGAGCATAATCTGGATTTATGCCTTACTTACCGGCCTGCACCCGCCAGTGGTTCGTGGTGCTATTATGGCCACTATGTTCCTCACTGCCGAACTTCTGGGTAGGCAGAGAACTGCCATCACTGCCCTTACCTTTGCGGCGGCGATAATGGTAGGCATCAGTCCCCAAATCCTATGGACTGCTTCCTTCCAGTTGAGCTTTCTAGCTATGGCGGGATTGATTTTCATTGCCCCTCCTCTTCAAGCCATAGGCAGAAGGGCGGTCAATGCTACCCTGGGAGAAGGCAGACGGGGTGCATCCCTCGCTAATATTACTGTCGACGGCTTTAGTGTAACCCTGGGAGCAATCATAGCTGTCTGGCCACTTATCGCTTACTACTTCGGGGTCATTTCCTTTGTTGGTCCGCTGGCTACGTTCCTTGCCCTACCAGCCCTACCCGGCATCATTATTGCCGGCGCTTTAGCCGGGGGCTTAGGACTCATCGCCTTGCCACTAGCCTACCCCATAGGTTGGTTAGCCTGGCTCTTCCTGTCTTATATGCTGCTGGTGGTTAATGGCTTTGCTGCCCTTCCCATATCATCCGTTGAGGTAGGCTCAGTCGACACTCCTCTGATAGGGGTTTACTATTTAGTCCTGGCCATAGCCATCTGGCTCAATAGCAACCGGGAAAAATTGGCTAATTTAATGCCCCAAGTTACTACCTGGCTGAAGTCAGGAGCAACTAAATCCTTCAACCTCTCCAGGTTACCCAAGAGATGGGTTATCCCGCCACTACTGGTGATAGCTATACTGGTATCAGTGGCAGCAGCCACCATGCCGGATGACAATCTTCAGGTAAGCTTCCTTGATGTCGGTGAGGGAGACGCCATATTGATTCAGACCCCGGCCCACCAGAATATTCTGGTTGATGGCGGACCCAGCTCCCAGGCGATAATCCTGGAATTAGGCAAGAAAATGCCCTTCTGGGATAGAACCATTGATTTAGTGATATTGACCCACCCCCACGCCGACCACCTTACCGGGCTGGTAGAGGTTCTACAAAGATACAAGGTCAAGCAGGTGCTCTATCCCGATTTAGATTACGAGTCCCCGGTATATGATGAGTGGCTCCGTTTACTTAAGGAAAAGGATATTAAATGTACCATCGCCCAGGCGGGACAGCAGATTGACCTGGGCGAGGGAGTAGTAATAGAGGTGCTTAACCCCCAAGAATTTCCATTAACTGATACCCAGTCAGATATTGATAACAACGGGGTGGTATTGCATCTAAGTATGGGTAAGGTCAGCTTCCTGCTCACCGCTGATATAATGTGGGAGGCAGAATTTGAGCTTATTACCCGCCGGGCCAATCTTAGGAGTACTGTACTCAAGGTAGCCCACCACGGCTCAGATACCTCCACCAGCCAAGAGTTCCTGGCAGTAGCCAACCCCCAAGTAGTCGTCATTTCAGCCGGTGCTGAGGATAGATTTGGACATCCCAGTGATGAGGTTATGGAAAGGCTGACCGAGATAGTGGGCAAGGATAAAATCTACCTCACGTCAGAAAAGGGCACCATAGAATTCATAACTGATGGAGAGATGCTGTGGGTGAAGGTGGAGAGGTGAGCGCCTATCTTTACCCGAAGCGGAAACTGTGGTAAAATGCACTAACCTTATTCCAGACCCCTTGTGATTATGTCAAAAATGAAATTGTCGGAGCCAAGGCGGGTGATATCAAAAAACAGTCCCAAGAATAGAGTTGTGGTGACCGGTATGGGTGTTGTCTGCCCCCTTGGTCTGGACACCGCCACTACCTGGGAGGGGCTTATTGCTGGTAAGTCCGGCATTGACTACATAACTCTGTTTGACGCTGAGCCCCTTGAGACTAAGTTCGCTGGCGAAGTAACAAGATTTGAGCCTACTGATTATATTAGCCGTAAGGAAGCGCGCCGCATGGACCGCTTCGCTCAACTGGCGGTAGCTGCCAGCTTGCAGGCAATTGAACAATCAAGACTCAAAATCAACTCCGCAAACCAAGACAATATCGGCATCGTAATCGGCAGTGGCATCGGCGGCCTGACTACCCTATTTGAGCAAAACAAAATACTGTTAGAAAAGGGGCCAGACAGAGTAAGTCCATTCTTAGTCCCGATGATGATAACTGATATGGCAGCCGCCCAGGTGTCCATTACGCTGAGAGTAAAAGGACCGAACCTCTGCGTTACATCAGCTTGTTCCAGCGGCTCCGATGCTATTGGAGCCGCTTATGAACTCGTAAAGCAAGGTGATGCCCAGGCTATGATAGCCGGCGGCAGTGAAGCCATAATCAACCCAATAGGTATTGCTGGTTTCAACGCCCTCAAGGCTCTCTCAACCAGAAACGATGAGCCACAGGCAGCTTCCTGCCCCTTTGATGTTGAACGTGATGGCTTCGTCATTGGTGAAGGGGCTGGCATACTCGTCCTGGAAAACCTTGCCCATGCCCAAAAGCGAGGGGCTAATATTCTGGCTGAAGTTATAGCCTATGGAGCCAGTGCTGATGCCTATCACATTACCCAGCCGATTGAAAACGGGGAGGGTGCTGCCAGAGCAATGCAGGTGGCGCTCAATAAAGCCGGGCTTGAGACTACCGAAATTGATTATATCAACGCTCATGGCACATCTACCCCCCTAAACGATAGAATGGAGACCAGGGCAATAAAGACTGTATTCGGTGATAACGCCTATCGTATTCCAGTAAGCTCCACCAAGTCAATGATAGGGCATCTCATTGGCGCTGCCGGTGCCGTTGAGGCAGCAATATGTATTATGGTCATCCAGAATGGGATAATACCACCAACGATAAACCTTATCCATCCTGACCCAGAATGCGATTTAGATTATGTACCAAATGTAGCCCGCCCAGCTAAAGTTACCACTGCCCTGTCTACTTCCTTCGGCTTTGGTGGACATAACTCAGTTCTAGTCTTGCGCCAATATTCTGAGGCATAGGCTTGAGACACTGTTGTTGGAATATCCTGCCACCTGCTCCTGATAAACATCTGGTCAATACACTAGGGCTTCCCCCACTAATAGTCCAACTCCTATACAACCGTGGTCTCACCGAGCCATCCCAGTTACAACTATTCACCGCGGCTGATAAACGCCTATCGGGTGACCCGTGGCTACTACCTGATATACATCAAGCGGTAGCCAGGATTTACCAGGCTTTACTTTCCGGAGAAAACATTGCTATCTATGGCGATTTTGATGTTGATGGCATTACCGGGACTGCCCTACTAGTCAAGGGTCTGTCAACACTTGACGGAAAGGCTATCCCCTATATACCGCATCGCTTAACCGAAGGCCACGGACTTAACACCACCGCTTTAGAGAACCTTTATCGGCAGGGCATTAGCCTGGTTATTACCGTTGACTGCGGAATTACCGGTGTCACCGAGACTAAGAGAGCTAAACGGATGGGGCTTGATATAATTATTACTGACCACCATACCCCCCTGGAGGTAGTCCCACCAGCCGTGGCGGTTATTAACCCCAAGCTACCCCGTTCAAAATTCCCCTTTTCTGAGCTGGCTGGGGTGGGGGTAGCCCTCAAGCTCCTTGAAGCTCTGCTCCAGGGTGTTGGCAAGGAACAGCAACTGGATGAACTAATCGACCTAGTCGCCCTAGGCACTGTAGCTGATGTGGTGCCGCTAGTGGAAGAAAACAGGTATTTGGTTAAGCAAGGGCTGAAGCTAATAAATACCACCCCTCGCCCCGGCATCAGGGAAATGCTAACCCAGACAGGATTAGACATTGACCGTGTTGACACGGAAACCATCTCCTGGGTTTTAGCCCCGCGGTTAAATGCTGCCGGCAGGTTAGCCCATGCCATGACCAGCTATAAATTACTGATGACAGACTCACCTGAGGAGGCACACGATTTATCTCGCTGGCTGGAACAAAATAACTCTGAGCGGCAAAGGCTAACCGAGAAAGCGTTAGCCAAAGCCAGAGAGCAAGTATTGGCGCAAGGGATTTTACCCTTGCTAATCGCCAGCGACAGAGAATTTCCCATAGGAATCGCCGGTCTGGTGGCCGGTCGGCTGTCAGAGGAATTCTACCGCCCGGCGGTTGTTATCAAAATTGGTGAGCAGGTAAGCGGTGGTAGTTGTCGCAGCATCCCCGAGTTCAATATTATCCATGCCCTAAACCAGTGCCGTAGTTTGTTTTCTCACTTTGGCGGGCACTCTCGCGCAGCCGGTTTTACCCTGCCAACCAGGAATTTGCCCCGCCTCGAGCAAAGCCTTCTCCAGATGGCAACTACTCAGCTAGAGGGGGTTGACCTTCGTCCCCACCTTGATATTGAAGCTGAGGTTACTCTGCCTGAACTTGGTGGGAATACCTTCCAGCTAATTCACCAGCTAGCGCCATTTGGAGAGGGCAATCCAGCACCTATCTTCCTCAGCCGTATGGTAGAGGTTGTTGATTGCCGCACCATGGGCAATAGCGACGAGCACCTCAGGCTAAAACTAAGGCAGGGTGGTACGCTATGGAACGGGGTGGGTTTCAGACTAGGTAACTATTTAGCCGAGGTCTGCTCACCCCTTGATATTGTCTATAAGCTGGAAATAGACCGGTGGGGCGGGGAGGAAAGACTGAGGCTTAATATCCTGGACTTTGTGCCAACTAATTGATATTGCCCTATCATCGCCAATGGCCTAACAACAATACCCTTTATGCCAAGATTATTCTTAACGTAAATGAAGGATTTCTAAGACTCTTTTTCTTATTGACTTCACAGGTCTCTATCCTTTAGAATGCCAACGAAAAATTATTAAAGGTATCCTGTATGATTACAGACATACTGTTTATTGCCATCGCCTTAATCGGTGCCTATTTAATCGGCTCCATTCCTTCAGCTTATATAGCTGGACGTTTCAGGAAGAGGATAGACATTCGTAAGGTAGGCACTCGTAATATGGGCGCCATGAATGTTTTCCACCAGATAGGCTTCATAGCCGGACTTCTGGTTCTGGCAGTGGATATCGGTAAGGGTGCCGCCGCGATTGCTTTAGCCCGTTGGCTAGGAGTCCCAATGATAGCCGAGCTGTTGGCCGGGGCAGCGGCAGTAATAGGTCATAGTTTTCCAGTATGGCTTAAATTCCGTGGCGGGAAAGGAGGAGCAACCTGTATTGGTGTCCTTATCTTCCTGATGCCCTGGGGTATCCCCTTTTACCTGTCTATCTTCGGAATTGCTCTACTACTAACTCGCTACCCCACTCTCAGCTACAGTATAGCCTTTCTTTGCTTCCCCTTTGTCGCCTGGTTAGTCTATTATTCTGGAGCGCTGGTAGCTTATTCAACAGGGTTACTATTGCTCCCCGTGATTAAGTATATCCCCAGAATAAAAGAGATGCGTTCCACCGGTGGTAGCTGGCGCCATGTATTCTTACGCAGGAACTTTAAGGACAGGCTATAACCTATTTCCCATGCTTCTACTTTCATCTACAGCGCCAGTTGAATCAGTATGAGGGCTCACTTGTTTCCCTTAGATTCAGCTAATGGTCTCTTGCTAACTAGTTCACAAACTATGCCGTAAGCCAAAAGCGCAAATGGACCACCAACGAGGGCAGCTAGACGCCAGAATACAGGACTAACCCTGCGTAGTACCGAATCCACGGCTACAAGTACAAAACAACCCAACCAGATAGAAATGACTAGAATGCCTAAGTCCATGCCTGTACCTCCTTATTTACTTTCAATCATCCCTCCGCCTTTACCCATCGTGTCTTCATAGCCAGTATGGGGATGGCGATGGCTAATACTATTATGGCGATAACCTGAGCCTGGTGCAAGCCGAAGAGAAAGGGTGTCCCCTCACGCAGGAAGTCACTACCGAGTCGCCATAATGAATATAAACTTAGATAGATAAGAAACAGTGACCCATCAGGTTTGAGTCGTCCCCTTAATAGGAGTAAAATTCCAAAAACTATGAGATTATATATAATCTCATAGACCGTCGTCGGGTGAGTTGCTACCCCAAGTGGAGCAAGGCTATCAGGATGAGTATAGACAATACCCCAGGGCAGAGAGGTTGCTATGCCATAGCAGCAACCATTTATGGTACATCCTACCCTGCCTACTACCTGAGCTAATATGACACCCGGTGCCACCACATCAGCAAAGTAGCCAAACTGTAACTTACCTACTTTACTATAAATCCAGACACCAAGGGCAGCCCCTAGAACAGCACCATAGGCAGTTAGACCTGAGCCACCAATTATCTGCCCCAGGTTCTGACTGTAGTATCCCCAAAAGTCAACAACATGGAGCAGCCTGGCAAATATTATCCCCGAGGGAATGCCCACCATGACCGCGGTAAGAACAGTATCATAAGAGAGATTGGCTCCCCTTTTCACCTGCCACAGCATCCACAGAACGAGCACCAAAATGGCCAGGGCAATAAAAATGCCGTACCACCTAACATTTAAGAAAGCTATGGGGTCTATGCCTATGGTAATCATCAATTCCCCCTAAGTGAATTCTACGAGCACAACGCCTCAACAAAGGTCTCCGCCTCAAAGGGTGCCATATCCTCCAGCTTTTCACCAACACCGATAAATTGGATTGGTATTTTTAGCTCATCACAGATAGCCAGCACTATACCGCCCTTAGCCGTGCCATCCAATTTGGCCAGAAAAATGCCGGTTACGCCTACTGCCTCAGTGAAATACCTGGCTTGGGCCAAGCCATTCTGTCCAGTAGTGGCATCGAGCACCAGAATTACCTCGTGTGGTGCGGTAGTATCAAGCTTGGCAGCCACTCGCTTAATCTTTTTAAGCTCCTCCATCAGGTTAAACTTGGTATGCAACCGACCGGCCGTATCAATAATTACCTCATGGGCACCACGACTCTGCGCTGCCTGTATGGCATCATAGACTACTGCCCCGGGGTCAGCACCGGGTTGATGAGCTACCACCTCCACCCCCACCATTTCACCCAGGCGCTTGAGCTGGTTAATAGCAGCTGCTCTAAAGGTATCCGCTGCCACCAGTATCACCCGCTTACCCTCGTTTTTCAGACTGTAGGCAAGTTTAGCAACGGAGGTTGTCTTGCCACCGCCATTAACACCAACCACCAGAATAACTCTGGGTAGCGCTAGGGTGCTACGTGCTCCTTTAGCGATGTCCAGGATATTGACCATTTCTGCCTTTAAGGTGGAGCGCACCAGTGAGCCTTGATTAGTTTTCTCCTCGGCTACCCGTCGTCTTACCTTATCAATAAGTTTCCCCGTAGTATTAACTCCCACATCAGCAGAGATAAGTAGCTCCTCCAGCTCTGCCCATACCGCCTCATCTATGACTGTACGCTCAAAAAGATGCGTTATACGGCTAAACCAGGTCTCACGGCTACGCTTTAAGGCTTGCTCTGTCTTAAAATTTAGCAACCCTATCCCCTTTGTCCCCTTCCCCTTGTAAGTGGAAGGGGAAGTATTTGTATTAAGAGGGGCTTCGCCCCTCTAAGATTTCTATTCCTATCCTGTGTCATCACTTTTAGACGCTTGTGATAATTCTGGAACTACCTGTTGCCAAAACTTATCGAATACTCTGTCAAGTAGAGGGTTTCGGACATCTTTTATGCCTCTTTCTTTTGCTTTTAGCTCTACCAACTCCCTTACATCCATAGCTTTCCATTCTGGATTTGCTCTTTTAGCTCTTAGGAAATCAAAAGGACTTTCATATGTAGCCCACGATAACAGTAATTCTAAGTCTTCTATCGACATTAGTTCAAAATCGAATTCGGGAATTCCTTCACGTTTCAGTTCTTGCCGAATGATGTCGTGAAAGAGTTGCTTAGGATAAAGTGGCTCATAAGTCACAATACAGGGAAAGAATTCCATGTTGCTATCTGACGGAATACCGGTTAATCCGGATTTTATATCAGTAATTTTCCCAGGGAATTTTTTCAAAGGTTCTATGATATTACGTTTGACCAAAGTTACTACATCAGCATAATCACCATATGTTTTGGCTTTCTTATTCAATCTACCAGAGCGGAATTCAAAAACAACCGCCGAATTTCCCTGAATAGCAGTCCAATCCGGCCCTCCTTTGTGCTCTTTCCCATATACGGGCTCTTGAAAAACATCTCGCTTACCAAGTGCGTGTTTTAAAAGCAAGCCTCCGTAATGTTCAAAGGCATGACCAAACCACTCAGCGAATGGATTTCCGGTCTCACTGCTGAATAAGTTCAAGAAGTCATAATAAAGCCCTTTCGTGACTACGTTAGGAACGAGCATTGGAACGGGAATGCAAAATCTTCCATCCTTTCTTACGATTATAGGGCGATCAAAGAGAGGATTGAATCTATAGGTGCCACCATTGGGGTAATTTTTTATCTCATCCATACACATGTCACGAAAAGTATCGAAATCAGCAGAAGTCCTGGATAGAAATTTCTCAACCTTTTCCGGGGTCAAATATTTTTTCATGCCCTCAACATGTGTATCCTCAATGAATGAGCGTGGAAAAATGGTGTGCTCCAAGGAAGCTGCATGAAAAGCTAATCCTATTGTCATATATTCTTGGATATGCAATCCGAATTGCCTAAACGCTTCATTATCGAGTTTTATAGCAGGGGATTGAACTTTCGAATAGAGATATAAAAGCAAATGCCTCGGAAATACATTGAGCATACCTTCTTGCAATGGGAATTGCTGGTACGCTAAACGAACCATAATACTGCGTGATGCTTCTTTCGGGTCTGAAGGGTTTATATCGTCAATCGGGTTATGGATTGTAGAAACGTTATTAACCAGAGCTATAAATTCTCTATTACCGGGTGTTTTCCCATGCGCATATTTATGATTCTGTAGAGTAATCATAGCCAGCAATGCTATCTTATGATGCGTAATGTGGAAATATTTCTGCTGAATGAAACCACCTATTCTGCTTGGCCAAGTCCCCTCTATAATTGTTTTTTTCTCTCTCAGGAGTTTAATGCTTAAACGATGGCATAGCTCAAGTATTATAGTAGGGTCATATTGCACAACCTGATTTCTATAGTGGCCTTCGGTAACTGATTGTATGTCCTTCATCTCATGGAACAGGGATATATTTTTCAAACGACTTTTCTACTTCCCCGATAAACCCTCCAGCAATATCTTCGCCGCTTCTTTATCCAGAGGCTTATTATTATTGCCACACTTAGGCGATTGGATACAGCTAGGACAGCCCTCCTGACACGGGCACTCGGTAATCGCCTTTAGTGTAGTCTGCCACAATGCCTCTATCAAGTCAAAACCCTTCTCGGCGATACCAATGCCGCCGGGATAGGCATCATAAATGAATATCTGAGCCTTCCCGGTATCCGGGTGGAAGGGGGTAGATACACCACCAATATCATTACGGTCACAAAGGGCAAATAAGGGCAGGATAGCAATAGCCGCATGCTCAGCAGCATGCAGTCCGCCAGCAAGGTCTGATTGAGCCTTGACCAGCCGAGCCATGACCTCTTTTGGTAAGTCAAACCATAAAGCAATCGTAGGAAAATGCTGCGGTGGCAGGTCAAGAGGCTCCTCCCCAATTACCTCCTCGGTGAATTGTGCCTTCTTCCTGAAGCCAAGCACAGTAGTGGTGACTTCTACCTCGCCTAAATATACTGTGGCTGGCCCACAATTTCTACTACGGATTACCTTGACAATGTGTAAATCAGTAATGTCCTTAGTCTGGGTATAGTAAGAAACATTGGTCGGTACTGCATAGGCAGTGCGGTTAACCAAGTCAAGCTTGGTGACCAGATAGGATTCTCCCTGATGGAGGTAGATAGCGCCGGGATACACTTGAAAAAGAGCCACACTAGCCTCTATGGTTTCCAGTAACGAGTCGGTTGAAGTATCAATAAGAGCAAAGTTTTCCCCGGAGGTAGAGCGAATATTGATGCTTTGTGCGGGGTAAGCGATACGCGGTGACAGATACCACCTGCCATTGCGTTCCTTGAGCATCCCTCGTCCTTCTAACTCTGCCCTTTCCTGTACGAAAGCAGGGCCAAAGATTTTCTCATCGTTGCTATTTAGTGGCCACTCCCAGGCAGCACACAGTAGATGAGCTCGCAGAATATAGGGATTGTCAGGATTAACCAGGGCATTCTCAAAGCTTTTTTGGAAAAAGAAATCCGGGTGATGCATAAAATACTGGTCCAGCGGATTATCCAGACCGATAAGAAAACTCAGGGACTCTTCCCTGCCTCGCCCACTCCTCCCTGCCTGCTGCCAGGTACTGGCGATACTCCCCGGATAGCCGGTAAGCACCGTAGCCTCCAGGTCACCAATATCTATTCCCAACTCCAAAGCGGTAGTGGCCACCACTCCCAGAAGCTGTCCAGAGAAGAGCTCCTGCTCTATTTGGCGCCTTTCCTGAGGGAGATAACCAGCCCGATAAGGCTTGATTTTGTCGACTAAGGCCGGGCTGGTTTCAGCCAACCGTTGCCGGGAATAAGTATAAATAAGTTCCGTTAGCCGGCGGGTGCGGGCAAAAGTTAGACTACGGATACCTTGAATGACTAACTCGGTAAATAAGTTAGTAGCTTCACTATTAGCACTACGCCGAACACTCTTGGTCTCATCTATGATTGGTGGATTCCAGAAGACAAAGTCTTTACTGCCATGGGGAGAGCCATCATTATCAACTACCTCAAAGGGTAAACCGACCAGTCTCTCGGCATGCTCCCCGGGGTTAGCAATGGTGGCAGAACAACAAATGAATTGAGGTGTTGAGCCATACAGGTTACACAGACGGCACAGACGGCGTAGCACACCGGCAACATGAGAGCCAAAAACACCCCGGTAGATATGAGCTTCATCTATTACCACAAACCTCAGGTGGCGCAGCAGCCTTGACCAGGACTGGTGATTGGGCAGTATGCCAATATGGAGCATGTCCGGATTGGTAAGTATTACCCTGGCATGCTTTCTTATCTCAGCTCGTTCATACCGGGGGGTATCGCCGTCAAAGGTAGCAAATTCCTCTCTCAGGGGGCAGAATAGCTCCCGAAGTCCACGTAGCTGGTCCTGAGCCAGAGCTTTGGTTGGGAAAAGGTAAAGGGCACAACTACCTGGCTCGGTTAAGATCGCCTCCATTACCGCAATGTTATAGCACAGGGTCTTGCCACTGGCACTTGATGTTGCCACCATCACATTCCTGCCCTGTCGAGCACGGTTCACTGCTTCGGCTTGATGGGTATAGAGTGGTAGTAACTTAAGTTTATCTAAACAGCCCTGAAGCCTAGCTTCAAGAGGTTTGTCTAACTCAGCATAGTTGGCATCAACAGGCGGGATATGCTCAATATGGGTAATCTGGCCGCGGTAGGTGGGTTGAGCAGTAAGGTGATGGAGAAAGGCGCTAGTATCCACAACGACTCTCACAAATCTATCGAGAAAATGAGGCTAAACGTCCTGAGATATCCATTTGCTAGGTTAGCAGCCCTCCTCATAAGACAGGTAGAATCTCAATTTCATAGTTGAGTATTTCTACCTCAAACCGACCGTCCACAACAAAGTCCATCACCTTTGACAGGACTTCATTGGTATGCCGGCTATTATTGCTAACATAACAAATACCAAGAGTAGCCAATTGCCATAGCTCTTGGTCATTAACCTCGGCAATGGAAACGTTGAATTTGCTTTTAATACGGGTAGTAATAGACTTTAACACCCGCCTCTTACCCTTAAGAGACAGATTTCCGGGTAACCGTAGCTCAATCTTACACACGCCAATATTCATTGCTATAGCGCCCAACTAGATAACTAACTGAGGCGGGTGTCATGTCTTAATACTATGTGGGAAGCTTATCTGATTCTCTGTGCTTACCGTAGCATTCTTTGCAATAAACCGGTCGCCCTTCCCGGGGCTCAAACGGCACTGTGGTTTCAGAACCACAGTCAGCGCAAACTACAGTATACATCTGACGCGGCTGGTTATAGCCACCCGAACGTTCTCTCCGCCGAGTAGCCCGACATTCTGGACAGCGGCTGGGTTCGTTCTGCAATCCGCGAGACAAATAGAACTCTTGCTCACCGACAGTAAAAGTGAACTCCTGCCCACAATCACGACATACCAGGGTTTTGTCTGCCAGAGCCATAACTGCACCTCCTTTATATTTTGTTGTCCCCTTGTTCTTGATGCAGTCTCCTGGCCGAAAAACCCCTCTGTCAAAGTTTTCTATCAGGTGCTACACAGAGTTCGTAGCTTAGAAACAACACTGAACCAAGGTACCTACTTTTTTACTATACACCCTCCCTGCAGTCAAGTCAAGTGAATTATTTGGGAACTCCCCCCCCTTCCCTTAATAAGGGAAGGGGGATAAAGGGGGTGAGGTCAATAAACAATCTTTTGTTTGATACCCCATACCCTGTATCAAGGAGAAGGGTTTATTTTTAGTCAGGGAAGGCCGTCAACCCAGAAAGGCAAATAATTGTCCTAGTTTCATTTACAGTCACCCGGACTTATTGCTATAATTCCTTGGCTTATGCTATACTTAATGGTTGCAAAATAATTAAGCATGTAGTAATTTTCTAAAATAAATGGCGTAGAGGTATAATTTGAATAAAGAAAAGAAAAGAGACATTATAAACAACTTTCAACATAACGAACGAGATACCGGCTCAACCGAGGTTCAAGTGGCGTTGCTCACCGACAGGATAAACCAACTAACCGGACATATGATGGCTAATCGCCATGATTACCACACCCAACATGGGCTACTTAAGCTTGTCGGGCAAAGAAGACGGTTACTAGCCTACCTGAGCCGAGAAGATACCAGCCGATATCATAGCCTGATTACCAGGCTTGGTTTACGCAAATAATGAGCTAAATTGAGAGGAGACCGTTGATAGAATTTCAGTCTTTTACATGTGAAGTCGGGGGGAGAACCCTCACTATAGATACAGGGAGGCTCGCCGGGCAGGCAAATGCAGCCGTAACTGTCCACTACGGAGACACCGTGGTACTGGTTACTATTTGCATCAGCCAAGAACCACGGGAGGGGATAGATTTCCTACCATTGACTATCGACTATGAGGAGAGACTCTATGCTGCTGGAAAAATTCCTGGTGGCTTTATTAGACGGGAGGGACGCCCCAGCCAAGAGGCAATTTTAGCCGGCCGGCTTACTGACCGCCCACTACGCCCACTTTTACCTAAGGGGTGGCGTAATGATACTCAACTTATAATCACTGTCTTTTCCGCCGACCAAGAAAACGCGCCTGACATGCTAGCGGTTATTGGTGGTTCGGCTGCCTTATCTATATCAGAGATACCCTTTGACGGCCCAGTGAGTGCCGTTCGTATCGGATATATTAATAATGAGCTAGTATTAAATCCGACACTACCCCAGTTAGAAAATAGCCTCCTTAACCTTGTGGTCGCTAGCACCAAGGATGCGGTAGTAATGATAGAGGCAGAAGCTATGGAGATTTCAGAGAATATTGTTACCCGGGCAATTGAATTTGGGCACGAGGCAAATCAGGGTATTATTAAACTCCAGGAACAATTTCAGCAGGCTTGTGGCAAGCCCAAGTTAGAGGTCCCGGTTAGTGAAGTTAACCCCGAGGTAATTTCAGCCATTTCACCCATAGTTAGTGATAAGCTAGCCCAAGCCTTGAGCCAGCCAGAGAAATCACAGCGTGAACAAGCACTCAACAATCTACAGAAAGAGCTGGTGGAGAGTCTAGGTGAGGCATTCCCCAAAGAAGAGATTCTTTCCGCTCTGGAAAACAGGGTTAAAGCTGAAGTTAGAAGTAATATCCTTAATAAGGCACAGCGTTTTGGTGGTCGTGGTCTAGCTGAGGTTCGTCCCATTAGCTGCGAAACAGGGCTTCTACCTCGCACTCATGGCTCAGCTCTATTCAGCCGGGGTGAGACTCAGGTTCTAACTATTACCACCCTGGGACCTACCGCGAAAGAACAACCACTTGATGGGTTGGGTATAGAGAAATCTAAACGCTTCATTCATCACTACAATTTTTCTCCTTTTTCCACTGGTGAGGTGAAACGCATAGGCACGATCGGTCGTCGTGAAATTGGGCACGGCGCCTTAGCGGAGCGAGCTATCATCCCGGTGCTGCCTAGAGATGAGGATTCCCCCTACACTATTCGCCTTGTCTCAGAGGTCCTGAGCTCTAGTGGTAGTACCTCTATGGCCAGTGTTTGTGCCAGTAGCCTATCGTTAATGGACGCTGGAATACCTATCAAAGCAGCCGTCGCCGGGGTAGCTATGGGCTTAATCACCGGAGAGAATGGCAACTATGCTATCCTGACTGATATTGAAGGTGTAGAGGATGCCTATGGCGATATGGACTTCAAAGTAGCTGGAACCACTGAGGGCATTACGGCACTACAACTAGATATTAAGCTTAAGAGCATAAACCTAGATATCCTGGGAAAGGCATTAAATCAAGCTCGTGAGGCTCGTCTGTTTATACTGGAAAAGATGCAGCAGACTATTAGTTCCAGTCGACCTGAAATTAGCCGCTATGCCCCACGAATACATAAAATAATGATTGACCCGGATAAAATTGGTGCCGTAATCGGCACTGGAGGAAAAACAATCAGGTCAATAATTGAGGAAACTAAAGCAACTGTAGACATTGAAAATGATGGTACCGTGCTTATCGGCTCATCTGATGAAGCCGCCGCCCAAAAAGCTATCAGCATTATTGAAAGTCTAACCAAGGATGTAGAAATTGGCAGTACCTATACCGGCAAAGTAACCCGCCTGATGCCCTTTGGTGCTTTTGTAGAAATTATCCCCGGTAAGGACGGCATGGTTCACATTAGTGAACTGGCCGACTACCGCGTGGACAAAGTCGAGGATATAGTTAAGGTGGGTGATGAGCTTACGGTTAAAGTAATTGATATTGACAATATGGGTAAGATAAGGCTGTCACGACGGGCAGTATTTGAAAAACTTTCTGAGACGAGTGAGGCTCAGGATAGGGACACATCAGCTGGAGATTATCCATTTAAAAGGCAACACGACGTTCGTTCTCCCTACACCCCCCCACCTAAGAATAAACGGCGCTACTAAAATAGCGGTTGATGTCATGAAGCCAATAAAGGTGGTAGTTCAAGGTGCCTTGGGCAAAGTGGGACGAGAGGTGGTAAATGCCCTGTGCCATGAGCCTGAGACTCAAATAGTAGGCGCAGTAGAACTACAGGTTGCTGCGGATTACCTAACACTGCCTGATAGCTCAGGCAATATACCTTTTGCTACTGATTTAGACTATATTCTAACCAGGTGTCAGCCCAATGTACTGGTAGATTTCACCACTGCTCAAGCTACCATGCCAGCAGTGCGTATAGCCACTAAACAAGGGGTTAACCTGGTGATAGGCACCACCGGGTTAACTGCTGATGACCTCGCTGAGATTGACCGATTAGCCAAAGCTCACCAGGTTGGTGCGGTGGTGGCACCAAACTTCGCTCTCGGTGCTGTCCTAATGATACACCTAGCCAAGGTAGTTGCCAAATACCTGGACTATGCTGAAATTATAGAGCTACATCACCACCAAAAAGTCGATGCTCCTTCAGGAACTGCTCTTGCCACCGCCAAAGCAATGGCAGCAGCCAGAGGTAAGCCATTTCATTACCCCTTAACACAAAGGGAAATTTCGAGCAGCCGGGGGAAGCCGGTTGACGGTGTTACTATCCATAGCGTACGCCTGCCCGGCCTTATGGCACACCAAGAAGTAATCTTCGGCGGAGCCGGACAAACACTGAGCATACGCCATGATACTACTGGACGAGAGTGCTATATGCCGGGGGTTATATTGGCCATTAAGGAAGTAGTTAAACGCCAGGGGCTTGTCTACGGTCTAGATACTCTGCTTGGATTATAGGAGGAACGATGATTCAGTATAAGGTGGCCATCGTTGGTGCCACCGGGCTGGTAGGACAGGAGTTCATCAAGGTACTGGAGCAGCGTAACTTTCCAGTGAGCTCAATTCGTCTTTTAGCCTCAGACCGTTCAGCGGGTAAGAAGCTATTTGTCAATCACCAGGAGATTGAGGTTCAGGAGACGACTCCGGAGTCATTTAAGAGAATAGATATTGCCCTCTTCTCTGCCGGTACTGAGACCAGCCACTACTTCTCACCTATAGCCGCACAGTCTGGCGCTGCAGTTATTGATAACAGCTCCGCTTTTAGAACGACGCCTGCTGTCCCGCTGGTAGTTCCTGAGGTCAATCCAGAAGATATTAAATGGCATAAAGGAATCATAGCTAATCCAAACTGCTCTACCATTCAAGTGGTAGTGGCTCTTTACCCACTGCACAAGGTTAACCCCATCAAACGCATTATAGCCGATACTTACCAGGCAGTGTCAGGCACCGGCTCAGCAGCAGTAGAGGAGCTAACGGTGCAAGCCAAACAGGTGCTGAAAGGACAGACTGCCATCCCCCATGTTTACCCTCACCAAATAGCCTTTAATGTACTGCCAGAAATAGATGTTTTCCTGGACAATGGCTATACTAAAGAAGAGTGGAAGATGGTGGAGGAGACAAGGAAGATAATGCATGCCGATGATATAGCCATTTCGGCTACTTGCGTGCGAGTTCCAGTATTTACCGGACATGGTGTGGCTATCCACATTGAGTTCTCCCGGCCTATGTCCCCTGATGAGGCACGGCGTATCCTTGCCCAGGCTCCAGGAATCAAAATATTGGATGATACGGCAATCAGCCTTTATCCTCAGCCCTGGTCCGTTGCCGGTACGGATGAGGTTTTTGTCGGGCGCATTCGTAAAGATGTTTCCCACTCCAATGGCTTGGCCATGTGGGTGGTGGCTGACAATCTACGTAAGGGAGCTGCCCTGAATGCGGTCCAGATTGCTGAAGAGATGATTAAGCGGGAGTGGTTACACCCTGGAGATAAGAAATGAAAAAACTGGGACGATTGCTAACAGCCATGGTAACGCCCTTTGATGAGGAGGGAAAGGTTGATTATGAGCAGGCTAAAAGGTTAGCCTTAGCCTTACTCGACTCAGGAAGTGAAGGGGTACTGGTTGTGGGCACAACCGGAGAATCGCCGACACTTCTCCGGGAAGAGGAGCTATGCCTGTTTACTGAGATGAAGTCAGTGGTAGGCGAACGAGGGGTAGTAATAGCCGGCACCGGTAGCAATAGCACCGCTGAGGCCATGAAGACAACCAAAGAAGCAGAACGAATTGGGGTTGATGCCTGCCTATTAGTTGTCCCCTACTATAATAAACCAACTCAGGACGGTTTATACCAGCACTTCAAGACTATTGCTCAAAGCACCAGCTTACCCTGCATTCTCTACAATGTGCCGTCACGCACCGTTACCAGCCTATCAGCCGACACGGTTATCAAGCTAAGCCATATAGACAACATTATCGGGATAAAAGAAGCCAGTGGTAACCTGGAGCAAATTTCCAGGATTATCAGTAACACCAGGGACGATTTCCTGGTCTGGAGTGGCAATGATAGCGATACCCTGCCTATATTAGCCCTGGGCGGCTATGGTGTCATCAGTGTAGCCTCCCACCTGGTGGGTAATCAGATAAAGGGAATGATCGATAGCTTTACGAGTGGCAAAACGGATAAAGCGGCTGAGACACACCGCCATCTTCTGCCCCTGATTAATGCCCTGTTTATTATCTCCAACCCTATTCCAGTCAAATATGCACTAAACCATATTGGTTTCCGGGTAGGAAAGCCACGGTTACCGCTTACTGAGCCGGATGAAAAATCAGCCGCCTTTATCATAGATACGCTGAAAAACTACCACATTGACCTGCAAATGTAAGAGAGAATTATTGTCCGGTTATACCCTGATTAAAAGATACAGGCGTATTGTCGCACCGAGTGAAGAATAGTAATCCTTAGTACTATTTTATTTAGTGTTCAAATTTGTTTTGTACCTTTAAGTGACTTTTTATACCATTTTATGTACAGAAGTTCGTTAGCAAAAATGTTAGCAAAGTAACATAGACTTGAAGATGGAAGATATTTGAAGTAACATAAGTTGGAACAAATAACAAATTGCGTGTGATTGGTTTATCTAAGGTAGAAATATGTCTCTATTAGACTATTGGAAGCAAGATAAGCAACAAATAGCAAGTAAAAATTTACAGCAAATTATCGGTTTTGCGGGAGAAGGTTATCTACGTGACGGAAACAATACTTCACAGGAATTTCGCGTATTGCTGAATAATATACCACCAGAATTGATTCAGCAATACGCGCATAATTGTCTGGAGCAACCGTTTAAAGGTTCCGGATATGCATTGCAGGACATCGTTAATGCGATTGGAAGTAGATTAGGTTTTAATGTAGAAATAGGACTCTATCAAGGTAAACCAGGGAAAATAGGATTTGATGGAATATGGAGATGGGAAAATGGATACGCAATAGTTGTTGAAGTGAAAACAACCGATGCTTATAGGATAAATATTGACACAATAGCGGAGTATAGAAATTCACTGGTTGATAAGGGAGTCTTATCAGAAAGAAAATCGTCAATATTAATAGTAGTAGGTCGTGAGGACACTGGAGACCTAGAGGCACAGATAAGGGGTTCGAGGCACGCTTGGGGAATAAGGCTTATTAGTGTTGAGTCATTAATTAGACTGATGTTACTTAAGCAGAGTTTAGATGATCCAGCAATAATTCGGAAGATATTCGAAATTCTCGTACCGAGAGAATTTACTAAACTCGACGAGATAGTAGAACTTGTGTTTTCAACAGCGGAAGATGTAAAAGAGGGACAACCAGCCGAAGTAGAGATAGAAGATAGATTAACAATAGATAAGACCGCACCGGTAGCATATCACAGTGAATGCATAGAAAAAGCAGAGCGTCGTCTTAAGAAGTCTTTTCTACCTAGAACGAGGGTTTTATATTCAACAGAAAACAATAATATAGCTATAGTATGCATTGTATCTAGAGAATATGTTTCCAGAGATAAAAAGGGATATTGGTTCGGGTTTCATCCATATCAAGTAGAATTCCTATCATCAGCCGAAAAGGGATATGTTGTATTAGGTTGTGGAACGAAAGATACTGTCCTGTTGATAGAATTCAATATATTCGAGAAATGGTTGAAAGATATGAATAAAACTCAAAGGACTAATAGGTTCTATTGGCATGTTCATATTGATCGAGAAGATGAAAGATTAATGCTTAGGTTACGAGAACATAAGACGATAGAACTTACAGGATACTTAATTTAAAGGATAGTCTTTACCTCTATAGTCTGCTCTCGTCCTGGACCCACGCAGATAAGCTTAGCCGGACAGGAAGCAAGCTCCTCCAATCTAGCTATGTATCCTCGCGCCTGGGGAGGTAGTTCATCATATTGTCTGATATGGCTGGTGGGAGTTTGCCACCCGGGTAGCTCTTCATAGATAGGCTGGCACCGCTCCAGAGTCGCTATATTAGCCGGGAAATAATCAATTGTTTGCTCATCCAGTTTATAGCCAACACATATCTTCAGACGAGGAAAGACATCAAGAATGTCAAGGCGGGTGATTGCCATCCCGGTAAAGCCATTAATTCGACTACTAAAGCGAGCGGCGACAGCATCAAACCAGCCACAACGGCGGGGGCGCCCGGTAGTCGTGCCATACTCATGAGCTCGTTCCCGAATAAAGTCAGCAGTCTCATCCTTCAGTTCTGTAGGCATGGGGCCACTACCCACCCTGGTGCAGTAAGCCTTGAACACACCAAGGATATGATTAATCCTGGTAGGACCCACTCCGGCACCCAAACAGCCTCCACCGGCTAGCGGTGAGGATGAGGTGGTGTAAGGATAAGTGCCAAAATCGGGGTCAAGCAGGCTCCCCTGGGCGCCTTCTAATAGAACCATTTCCTCTTTATCGAGCGCTTCCTCCACCATTATGGTTGTCTCCCTGATAAAGGGCGCCAAACGCTGGGCATACTGGCAATAATCGGTATATACCTCATCCAGTGATAGAGGAGCAACCCCGTAAACCTTGGTCAGAATAACGTTCTTGTACTCCAGAACAAACCGTAGTCGTTCCAATAATGCTTCCTTATCCAAAAGGTCACCAATTCTAATGCCCAGCCTGGCCGCTTTATCAGTAAAGGCAGGACCGACACCCTTACGTGTGGTACCTAACGCCTTCCCTGCTCGTGAGTCTTCCTCAAGACCATCAAGGAGGGTGTGATATGGCATAATGAGGTGAGCCCGGTCACTTACGTATAGTCTAGTAGTATCCACCCCACACTGGTTAAGCTGGTCTATTTCATTAAGTAGCACCGTGGGATTAACCACCACCCCATTACCAATAATGCAAACAGTGTGCGGATAAAAAATGCCACAAGGAACGAGGTGCAGTTTAAACTCACCATAGGGGTTAACCACGGTATGTCCGGCATTATCACCACCGGAGAAACGAACTACTAGTTTGGCCTTTTCCGCCATTAGGTCGACTACCTTGCCCTTCCCCTCATCCCCCCATTGAGCTCCAATTACAGCGATAACTGGCATTATGCCTCCTAAGATCTACTTAACCTTTGTTTGCTGCCACACATAAATTAGCCTCTGACCGATGGTAACAAAGCTGAATACTGCCATAATACCTAAGGCGATAACTAAGGCATAAGGAATCTGGTTTAGCAATAGGCCTAGCGCCAGCACGATGACCCTCTCAGGTCGGGTAAATAATCCCATCTCAGCCTGCAAACCTATTGCTTCCGCCTTAGCCCTGATGTAGCTCACCATTAAAGAACCAAACAAGACAACACCAACAAGCAAAACCTCGGCGACTAACTGTCCTCTAGCATAAAGCACTAGAATGCCAAGCAGCACCACTGCTTCAGATAAGCGGTCGAGTGTGGAGTCAAGCATAGCGCCAAAGCGGGTAGCCCGGTTAGTATAGCGAGCTAGTGCTCCATCGAGCATATCAAAAAAACCGGCGACCAGTACCACCCACCCCGCGGCAAAAAGATGTCCGGTAACAATAAACACTGCCGCCCCCACAGCTAGCAAAAACCCAAGCCAGGTTATAACACTGGGTGTTATCGGCGTCTTGGCCAAAAGTCGTGCCACTGGTTCCGTAAAGCGATAGGCTAAGGTCCTACGAATCTCAGATAACTTCATCACTGAGGGTTGCTCCCCGGTAGCAACATTATCCAGATTAGCTCCCATCTCTTTGTTGGACTGCTGGCGACATATTTTCAACTTCTGGGAACCGCCGGTTCCACGGAGGTTCGCTAAGTACTCTAAGATAATAATCAAGTACTCTCTGGGCGATGCGTTCCCAGTCGTATTCCCTTGCTTTAAGTTGTCCCCTGGCCCCCATCTGCTGTCGGTAGGATTCATCAGTGGCCAGAGAAATTAGAGCCTGGGCTAACATTTTGTCATCTTTGGGTGGCACCAATAGCCCCTCATTCTCATGAGTTACTACGCCGGCATAACCCTCTATGTTAGAGGCGACAATCGGTGTACCGACAGCCATAGCCTCAAGCAAAACAATGCCAAAGCTTTCCTGCCCAGTAGCTGGGGAACAATAAATGTCGGCGGTCTTATAGTATCTGGGTAACTCGTCATAGGAAGCATAGCCGGTAAAAACAACGTCCTTCAAGCCAGCACGCCTAACCCGCTTCTCATACTTGCCACGGACTCTGGTACCGGGACCCACTATAATAAGTCGCGAGTTGGGAATTTCCTTTTTAACTTGCTCATAAGCCTTAATCAAATAACCCAGACCTTTACGACTTTCAAGACGACCAACAAAAAGAATATTGAGCTTGCCGTCACAGAATTCATCCATTGGTAATACATCAGGGGAAAAATGGTCTAAGTCTATGCCGTTGGGGATAATATTATAGTATCCCGGCACGTACTTATTGGCAAACTCCATGGCTGCTTTGGACACGGCAATCTTGCCGTGAAGCTTGCGACGCCGCCTTTTCAACATTATAGTGGTAATCGGTCTACCAAAGCTATAACCCGGCTTGCCATGGCAGGCATGAAATGTCCCCACATTGACGGTATCCGAAAAACGGAGCACAGCGCTACATAGCATGGGCATAAAAGGTTCATGGAGGTGGATAATATCAAAGTTCTCTTCTCTAAGAGCAGTTTTTATACTAGAGGCCAAGCGAAGCGATATGGTAACCCGAACAATAGTACCACTGGTAGGAATAGCTCGGGGTCTGCCTATAGGAATAAACCGGTCCCCAAAGCGGGAAACTGCTTTGGAAGCAGGGGCAATGACTTTAACCTGGTGCCCCATCCTGGTAAAGTGCTGTTCCAAGGCGCAAATATGATTGACAACACCACCGGGGTAGGCAAAGTCATAGGGGGAGACTAACGCTATCTTCATTTATAGCCGTCTACTACCTCCGTGGAGATTCACTCAAAACCACCGCTGGAATCTTTTGCACTTCCTGTTGTCATCGACCACAATACGGTTTTTGGACAGCCTCACTAACTTTAAAAAGACTCTACTCATTAACTTGCTGACCACCAGCAATAAACTCTTCCACCATCTGGCGAGCTTCACTGTCGGTATATTGGAGCGGCGGTGATTTCATAAAGTAGGCAGAGGGAGCTACCAGCGCCCCCTTTAATCCACGGTCTAAGGCAAGTTTACAGCATCTGATAGCGTCAATAACTACCCCAGCCGAGTTGGGACTATCCCACACCTCAAGTTTCATCTCCAGGTTCAGAGGAACGTCACCAAAGGTTCGTCCCTCCATTCTAATATGACAAAACTTACGGTCGGTAAGCCAGGGGACATAATCACTGGGGCCGACATGGATGTTACCAGCATCAAGTTCATAATCTAACTGAGAGGTAACCGCAGTGGTCTTAGATATTTTCTTAGACTCAAGACGCTCCCGCTCCAGCATATTAAGGAAATCGGTGTTGCCACCAAAATTTAGCTGATAGGTTCGCTCTAGCTTAACCCCACGGTCTCTGAATAGCCGAGTAAGAACACGGTGGGTAATAGTTGCGCCCACCTGAGATTTTACATCATCACCAATAACTGGCAGTCCCCTGTGCTCAAAGCGTTCCTGCCAGTATTTCTCACGGGCAATAAAAACTGGAATGCAGTTAACAAAGCCGCAGCCAGCCTCCAGCACCTGCTCAACATACCATTTGGTTGCCTCTTCGCTACCCACCGGCAAGTAGCTAACCACCACATCAGTTTTGGTTTCCTTAAGGATTTTAACTATGTCGGCTGTTGGTCCTGGTGCCTTTTTTATTATCTGGGACAGATACTTACCTAAACCATCGTGAGTCATACCACGCTCAATCTTAACACCGGTATTTGGCACATCACAAAACTTAAAGGTATTATTAGGCGCGGTAAAAACTGCCTTCGCCAGGTCCTTGCCAACCTTGTTCCTATCAATATCAAAAGCAGCCACAAATTTGATGTCGCTTATATGGTATCCCCCTAAATTAACGTGCATAAGCCCAGGTACGAATTCAGACTCTTTTGCCTTTTTATAATAGTAAATGCCTTGAATCAGTGATGAAGCACAATTACCCACCCCGATTATAGCTACATTAACATTACCCACGGTTCGACTGCCCTCCTTTCTAGCAACCACACAGGTACAAGAGGCTTGCCCTTGCTACCATCCTTATGTTATTCTCAACTAACAGGTTTTTTCATAAGAGGTTTAAGAATGCTCTATGATTTTCACACTCACACTTCACTAAGTGACGGTGACCTATCACCTATTGAGCTAATCAGACGTGCTTTGGTTAATACATATCGTGCCATCGCCCTTACCGACCACACTGCTACCGGTGAACTAAGCCGCATAATCCGAGAAACGGCTAACGTCTGCGCCTTGGCTCGGTCACACTGGAACATCCTAGCTATCCCCGGCGTAGAACTTACCCATGTGCCCGTTAACGCCATCGCTGAAACAGCTAAAAAAGCCAAGGAACTTGGGGCAGGGATTGTAGTCGTTCATGGTGAAACCATCACCGAACCAGTCGAGAAAGGCACCAACCTCGCTGCGCTCCATAGCCCCTATGTTGACATCTTAGCTCACCCCGGACTCCTAAGCTTGGAAGAGGCCCAACTAGCTGCCACCAATGGCATCTTCCTTGAAATCAGTGCCAGAAAAGGCCACTGTCTAGCCAACGGACACATCGCCTCTTTAGCCCAGCAAGCAGGAGCTAAGCTCCTACTAAACTCCGACGCTCATAGCGAGCAAGACCTACTTACCACATCCTCAGCCGATGCCATTGCTCACGGCGCTGGTCTAGATGATACTGCCTGCCGGCAACTCCTGACCGTAAATCCCCAGGCCTTAATCAAAAGATCGCCTTCTAGCTGCCGGAGCTAGTATAAACTTTTCTACTACATTAGCAACCCAGGCCGTTTATACCTTCGGCACCGATAGTCTTACTAACTAGCTTTGTCCAATTCTATATACCTTAGTGCCGCACACCGGGCAGACTCCCTGCGTCGCTGGTCTCCCATTCTTCAGGGTAACACGCTGGGGGTTTTTTATCTCCCTCTTGGTTCTACACTTAAAACAATACGCCTGCACCTAGCATCACCTCCTTTCTGTACCCGTTGAACTATATTCCTATTTTACACAACCTGTCAAGTCCCTGTCCTCATAATCTATCAAAAACTGGGATTCAGTTGCCTACCAGCTACAGACCGGCTACAGAAAAATCTTCTCCGGCTGCCATTGCCCCTTCTCAGTGTTGAAGCGCAGCACACCCAAAAAACAACCGTCCGGAGTATAAACACGACAACGATTTTCAACAGAAGATAATGCCAGCGAAATTCGCCCAAGTTTCTCCTTAACACTGTTCTCAAAAACCACGGGGCAGCCGTTTCTTATAGCCTGTCCGGTAGCTTCACTAACAACCACAGCTGTCCAGTGTAAAAGCACAACATCTATAGGATAAACGATGCGTTGCCAGTATCCAGAGTGAAAGGCATCTTCCAGTTGGGGTAGTGAAACTGTGTCCGCTATATCAAAAGGCCCACACCTCAAGCGGATTAGGTCTTTCAAATTAGCACCACAACCCAGAGCCTGCCCCAAATCATGAGCCAGCGAGCGTATATAGGTACCCTTACCGCATACTATTTCTATGGTGACTACCGGCGGTTGCCAGTCCATAAGCTCCAAACGGTAGATTTTAGTTGGTCTGGTTTTCCTGGCAACCGTGATGCCAGCCCGTGCCAATTTATAAAGCGGCCTACCTTGATACTTTACAGCGCTATACATTGGCGGCGTCTGCTCTATTAAACCACGGAAAGAAGCCAGTGCTAAATCCAATCGTTCCCGGCTAATCCCAGATGGGTCTCCCGTCTGGGTAACCTTACCACTGGCGTCATAGGTGTCCGTAGCCACTCCCAATTCAATCTCGGCCCGATAAGCCTTAGTGGCATCTACCAAAAACTCGATAACCCGTGTTCCCTGACCCAGACAAACCGGTAAAACGCCAGTAGCTGTCGGGTCAAGGGTACCAGCATGACCCACACGCCGTTCCCCACTCAACCGTTTTACCAAGGCAACAACGCTAAAAGAGGTTACACCCCAGGGCTTATTGATATTGAGTATGCCATCCATTGTCAACCGCTATTTTGGTCAGGAGTGCTATCTGAGACAACTCGGTCAATTAGCTCTAGGAGGCGAGCTCCCCGTTCAATAGAGTCATCCCACTGAAAGCTTAGTTCAGGAATGTGCCGTAGCTTTAGCCGTCTAGACAGTTCCCTACGGAAGAAACCAGAGGCAGAAGTCAATGCGCTCAATGTCTCCTGCTTTTCCTCTTCACTACCTATATGACTTACGAGTATCGTGGCATATCTCAGGTCAGGCGAGATAGAGACCTCGGTAATGGCAACAAAACTGCCAAGTCTTGGGTCCTTGACTTGGCGTTGAAGTAATTCGCTAATCTCATTACGAATGAGATTATTTAGCCGCTGGATACGGCGTGTCATAATCATAGCCTCCTTAGAGAAGTTTCAATTTTAGAGGCATTCTACTCAGCCAGCCTTCTCCATGCTGAAAAATTCCAGTATATCGCCGGCCTGGAACTCACTAAAATCCTTAATGCCCACACCACACTCGTAGCCAGCAGTCACTTCCTTCACATCATCCTTAAAGCGCTTCAAGCTGCTAACCACTGATTCGCTGACTACTTCTTCCTGGCGCCTTACCCTAACTGAGGTACCCCGACTCACCTTACCTTCAGTAACTCGGATACCAGCTACCCTTCCCTTCTTACCTGCCGAGAAGATACCTAATACCTCACCCCGCCCCTCAATAACCTCAACAAAAGAGGGCTCAAGAAGACCGGTAATGGCCTTACCAACATCATCCACCAAACTGTAAATCACATCGTAGTAGCGGATATCTACGCCTTCTACACTAGCTAGTCGCCGTGCTCCTACCTCGGAGCCAACACCAAAACCAATAATGAGCCCCTTAGAGGCAGCCGCCAACATTACATCGCTTTCAGTAATATTACCAGTGCCATTATGGATAATCCTGACCTGAACCTCTTCCGTGCTCAACTGCTCCAAAGAGTTGCTTATTGGCTCAATACTGCCCTGGACATCAGTCTTGAGGATAACATCAAGCTCTTTTACCTTACCAGCCTTTATTTGGTCAAAAAGATTATTAAGACTTACTGACCTGCGCAATAGTGAAGACTTCTGTTGAGCCTTCTGCATATTATCTTGTACTAAAGCCCGGGCTTGGCGTTCACCAGCCACAGCGGTTAGGGTATCCCCCGCTTCAGGCACACCACCTAAGCCAAGAATCTCAACCGGAGTAGCTGGTTCAGCTTTCCTCACCCGTTTACCCATATCATTAAACATAGCCCTTACCCTACCCCAGACGGTGCCAACCACCACCGTATCACCCAGTCTTAAAGTGCCGGTATGAACCAATATCGTAGCCAATGGCCCCTTGGTCTTGTTCATCTCGGCTTCGATAACCACTCCCACTGCCGGTCGAGAGGGGTTTGCCTTAAGCTCTTCTACTTCAGTCACCACCAGGAGGTTTTCCAGCAGCTCAGTGATACCTATCTTCTCTTTAGCCGAAATTTGAACACAGACGGTCTTACCCCCCCATTCCTCAATAAGCAAGCCGGCGTCAGCAAGTTGTTGCTTAACCAGTTCTGGGTTGGCATTGGGCCTATCAATCTTATTAATAGCCACCACAATAGGCACTTCGGCAGCCCGGGCATGGTCTATCGCTTCCAAGGTCTGCGGCATTACTCCATCATCAGCCGCCACTACCAAAATAGTTACATCGGTGACCTGAGCACCACGAGCCCGCATAGCCGTAAAGGCTTCATGGCCCGGGGTATCCAAAAAGGTAATCTTTTGCCCGTTGACCTCTACCTGATAGGCACCGATATGCTGAGTAATACCTCCAGCTTCGGTATCCATTACATTAGTCTGTCGAATAGTATCAAGTAATCTAGTCTTACCGTGATTAACATGCCCCATAACAGTAACTACGGGGGGTCGTGGTCGTAGATCACCCAGTTCCTTATCGTGAAGCTGCTGACGTCGCTTAACCTCACCGATAGCGCTGGCTAGCTCCCGTGGCGTTTGGAGGTGTACTTCATAACCGGTGGCGGTAGCGACAGCCGCCGCTGCCTCGTAGTCAACGACCTGATTAATATTAGCCATGATGCCATTCCTCATCAGTTGCTTAATACTGTCTATAGCACTAATATGCAGTAGGTCAGCCAACTGCCTAACACTTATGGATTGAGGAATCCCAATGGAGTCAGGCTGAGGTGATAAAGAACTATCGCCGACTTCTTTAGCGGAGGATTCTAGAGTTTCACCCGACTTACTTGCCTTAACCACTGGCTGACTCCTTCCAAACAAACTGTTCTTCTTCCAAAGCAATGGTCAATAACCACTGCCATAATTAACCCTGACGCGGGAGGTCTTCCCCATGCTTAATAAGCAACTCACGAGTATCCTGGGTGAGAGTAGTCCGTAAAGCGTGCTCCAGCCGACCACCTTTTAGTCCACTCTGCCAACACTCCCGTGCCCGGCATAGATAAGCACCACGTCCTGCTTTCTTGCCACTGGTATCAATCTCTACGCTCCCATCAGAAATACGCACCAGACGAACCAATCCCGGTTTGGTGCCTACCTTACGACAAGCCACACAAGTCCGTTGTGGTATACGCTTTCTAGTACTCCTCATCCTCACCCTCAATAACCTCTCTCACCCGGCGCGGTTTGGTAACCCTGATGGCACCCTCAGCACTTTCCTTACCGCGAGTGCCCTTCTTTTTCTTCTTCCTTGATTTAGTATCCGGCTTGCTCGGGGCACTTACCAAGATTTCCTCAGCAAACCTCAGTCGGTGCTCAGCTTCAGTCAGCTGCTTACCGAAAGAAATTTCTTGAGGAATAGATACACTGCCAAGAGCCGGTAAGGGTTCAGCCACTTCCTCCGGTGGTGGCTCAGTAGACACCAAAGCCGGCTCCGGAATAGCTGGCATCTCAGTAGCAACCTCCTCACCAACCATAGCCTCTTCTTCCATCTCAGCTACAAGCTTAGCCTCTGCCATTGTCTCTGCCTCAGCTGCTGAGGCACTCTTAATGTCAATGCGCCAGCCAGTGAGCTTAGCCGCCAGTCTGGCATTCTGTCCCTCTTTACCGATGGCTAAGGAAAGTTGCCTATCAGGGACAACCACAGTAGCCACACCATTCTCTTCGTCCAGCTTAACACCTAATACTTGGGAGGGGCTAAGAGCGTGAGTAACAAATGTAGCGGTATCTGGACTCCACATAACGGCGTCCAGCTTCTCACCACCTAGCTCGTTCACAATATTTTGTATCCTGATGCCACGAAGCCCCACACAGCAACCAACTGGGTCAATACCTGGCTGGTTGGCGGCTACAGCTACCTTGCTCCGATAACCAGCTTCACGTGCCACCGCTTTTATTTCCACTATTCCATTAAAAACTTCAGGAACCTCCAACTCGAAAAGTCGGCGCAGTAAATTTGGGTGAGAACGCGACACCACTACCCGCGGGCCCCTATTGGTCTGAGCCACCTCCAAAAGGTAAACCTTGAGTCGCTGACCTACCCGATATCTCTCATTACGCACTTGCTCAGCCACGGGTAATATCGCCTCTGTTCTACCCAAATCAATAAAGATTTGTTTAAGCTCAATACGCTGCACCAACCCGGTGACAATATCGTCTTCCTTATCAAGATATTCCTCAAATATAGCACTATGCTCTGCTTCATGAAGTCGCTGCAGAATAACTTGCTTTGCCGTTTGAGCGGCAATGCGGCCAGCATTATGCGGGGTAGCTTCTACTTCAATAATATCGCCGATTTGTACATCCGGCTTGACTCTACGCGCCTCATCTAAAGATACCTCGCTGCGAACGTCCGAAGGTAGCTCGACCACCGCTTTCTCAGCCCACACTGTAACCCGACCGGTAGCAGAGTCAATCTTAACCGAAATATTCTGGTTAGTAGCAAAGTTATCCTTCTTGTAAGCTGATACCAGTGCTGTCTCCACTGCCTTAAGGACTACTTCCTTAGGTAGGTTCTTCTCAGCCGAGAGTTGAGTGATAGCGATGAGGAAGTCACTCTTCATCTCAGAATAAACCTCCAACTCCTATTATTTTCCACATAACAAAAAAGTGGGAATAACCCCACTTAAATACTCAATATTCTATCCCGCTGATAATTATAACATAACCAAACTTAATATGCAATACTATACCGGACAAGAATACCATTTTTTGACAAACCTCGGGGTAGGCAATAGACTATTAAGGATTACCCCGTAACTCAAGAAATATTAGCTTTTTGCGGGGTTAAATTTAATGTGGAATAAGAATAAATTAGACTGGGAGTTATAAAATGGTTATGCCAATAGACCTACGTAACTGGCTTGAAGAAGTAGAAAAAATAGGGGAACTGCTTAGGATATCAGAGGAGGTAGACTGGGACCAAGAAATGTCAGCCATTGCCTATTTGACAGGTAAAGAGGTAGGGAGTCCAGCTCTTTTGTTTGAGAATATAAAAGGCTATCCCAAAGACCGTAGAGTTCTTTTTAGCCTGTGGGGCTCCAGCCTCAACCGGATTGCCTTAGCCTTGAGGCTACCAACAGGAAAGAAGGTCAGTGAACTTATCCAGCTTCTCAGAGAAAGGGTCGGAAGAAGAATCCCGCCTGAGGTTGTTGACGCAAAATCTGCCCCGGTAAATGAGAATCTTTATTTTGGTGATGATATAGATTTATACCAGTTTCCCATCCCCAAGTTCTGGCCGCTTGACGGTGGTAGGTACATAGGCACGGCCGATATTGTCATAACTAGAGACCCAGATGCGGGCTGGTTGAATCTGGGAACCTACAGACAGATGGTCCTGAGTAAGAATGAGGTTGGATTTTACACATCACCGGGCAAGGATGCTCTACTCCACCGGGAGGGGTGGTGGAAAAAAGGCCAGCCCTGTGAGGTAGCAGCCGCTTATGGGGTAGACCCTCTTTTATATTCCGTTGGGGCGATAAGCTTTCCTAAAAATGTGTCTGAATATGAGTTTGCCGGTGGGCTACAAGGAGAACCTGTAGAGGTGATTAAGGGCGAGGTAACCGATCTGCTACTGCCGGCAAGGGCCGAGATAGTTATTGAGGGGTTAGCTTACCCAGATAACCTGAAAGATGAGGGGCCTTTTGGGGAATTTACCGGCTATTATGGTAGGCCAGGTGGCCCGACACCCGTCATCGAGGTTAAATGCCTCCACTACCGAAACAACCCTATCCTGACATGTGCCTTGATGTCCGACTACCCATCATGTGAGGAGGGCTGGTTCTATAGTATCGCCCGTTCGGCGAGAATACATACTGACCTGGAATCTATGGGCATACCTGGCGTTAAAGGGGTTTATGCCTACCCGTCAGCGGCCAGTGGCTTTGGTATAGTGGTAGTATCCATAGAGCAAAGATATGCTGGTCATGCTTCACAAGTAGCCTCGTTAGTGGCTCAGTGTCCTGGTGGTGGTTACTATACTAAATGGATTATTGTCGTTGATGAGGATGTAGACCCTACCAATATAGATGAAGTTATGTGGGCGATGTCCACCCGGTGTAACCCGGTTGATGATATTGATATATTGAGAAATACCTGGTCAACTTATCTGGACCCGTCACAGAATCCACCTGAGGAAAGACCTTACGGCTCAAAAGTGCTAATAAATGCCTGCAAGGAACACAGGTACCTAAGCACCTTTTCTAAACGGATTATGATGACCGAGGGAATGTATAACCAGGTAAAAGCTAAATGGCATAAGTTAGGACTACCCGGGCAACCGCCAGAGATTCAGATATTTGAAACATTCCAATAAAAAATAACGTGACAGTTTCTTGACAAAGAGACCTATACAGATTAGCATCTTGGTGAGGTCGTGCTAGGCGGGGAGCTAGCGGTGCCCTGAACCTGCAATCCGCTATAGCAGGGTTGAACTCCCGCTCGAGGCCATTGTTTGGTGGGACTGCTTGGGCTAAGTAGTGTTGAAGGCTGGGTCCTACGCGGCAGAGCGCTATGAACCCCGTCAGATCCGAGAGGAAGCAGCGGTAAGTAGATGCTTCTGGGTGCCGTAGGGTTACCTGGCTGGAGCCGGCTGGCTGAAGCAAGCCATCAGGCACGGTCAACGGTGGGTGCACGACCTCATAAGTTTCTATGAAAAAAACAGCCAGTAGCCAGCGCTACCCGAAGCCAAGGCCACTTTTAACTCAGGCAAAGAGATTACTGCGCCAATTTGGCCTCAAGGCAAGAAAGAGGCTGGGACAACACTTCCTTATTGATGAGGAGGTGCTAAAACTCATTAATTCGGCAGCTGGGCTTGCTCCTAATGATGTTGTCATAGAAATAGGACCCGGTCTGGGTGTACTGACTAAGCAACTAGCCGAGCAAGCCGGCTGGGTAATTGCCGTTGAGCTAGATGGTAAACTAGCTACCATTCTGGAACAGACCTTAGCTTCCTTTGATAATGTTACTATTATCAATGAAAACGTACTCAAGATTGACCCGGCGGCTTTACTCCAGAAGCAAAAGATGAGATTTCCTCCCGCAATAGGCAGCCACTATAAGGTGGTGGCTAACCTCCCGTATTATATTACCTCTCCCGTGCTGCGCCACTTCCTTGAAGCTTCGGTGAAACCTCAAATTATGGTAGTAATGGTACAAAAAGAGGTAGCTCAGGCGATTGTGGCTAAACCTGGTCAGATGAGCGTGCTGAGTATTAGTGTCCAGTTTTACGGAGAACCAACCATTGTCGACTATGTGCCAGCTCAGTGTTTTTATCCGGCACCAGAGGTTGACTCAGCAATACTGCGAATTAACGTATACCCTCAACCAGCAGTAGTAGTATCAGACGAAGAGAGCTTTTTTGAACTGGTGCGGGCTGGTTTTACTGCCTCCCGCAAGCAGATAGCAAATTCTCTAGCTCAGGGTCTTGGATTATCCAAAACTGAGATTTTACCGTTACTCAAGGCAGTGAGTATCGTCCCACAGAGGCGCGCCGAGACATTGACCCTTGACGAGTGGGCGCAACTGTGGCAAGCATATACCCGGGTGGGAAGACTAGCATGCTGACTGTTCTGGCGCCAGCTAAGTTAAATCTGACCCTTGAGGTTCTGGCGAAATGTCCCGATGGCTTTCATGAAATCCGCAGTGTCGTCCAGACCATAAATCTATACGATAGCTTCCATTTTAATTCAAGCCAAGACATTAAATTGAGCTGCGATAAGCGTGATTGGATTGCGGAGGAGAGCCTGGTATCCAAAGCAGCCAGCTTACTTCAAGAGACTACAAAACCTCCTAAAGGTGCCACTATAGAAATTAACAAGCGTATTCCGTTAATATCAGGGCTAGGCGGGGATAGCAGTGATGCCGCTACTACCCTCCGTGGACTTAACAAGCTCTGGGGACTGGGCTTATCGCTACCGGAACTAGTCGGGCTAGCCTCGCAGCTAGGTTCAGATGTGGCTTTCTTTCTTTATGGCGGGACGGCTTTGCTCGAAGGCAGAGGTCAGGTAGTAACCTCCTTGCCAACATTGCCCCATATGTGGGTTATCCTCCTGATACCACCTATACTCCAGACAAAGGGGAAGACAGAGCGACTTTATGCCAGTCTGAATGCCAGTTACTATACTGATGGGCAAATTACGGAAAAGTTTGTCGCCCAGCTAACTGAAGGTAATAAAGTGCCACCTGCCAGCCTGTTTAACGTATTTGATGATGTTGCCGTGGAGAGCTTTGTCGGGCTTGGGGACTATCGGGAGCAGTTTTTGAAGAGCGGAGCTCAAGAAGTTCACCTGGCTGGTTCAGGCCCCACCCTGTTTACTCTGGTCAAAGATAAGGTTAAGGCTGAGAAGATACATAAAAGCCTGCAACGACAGGGGATGGAGTCTTATCTGGTAGAAACTTTATCTACTATAGACCAGGTCGTATAAACAGCCTATAATAACTTCATAAAGGAGGTATCAAATGAGTAATACACAGGAAAACTTGCAGACCGCTTTTGCTGGAGAAAGCCAGGCCAACCGGAAATACCTATTCTTTGCTGACAAGGCAGAAAGTGAAGGTCATCCCCAGATAGCCCGACTATTTCATGCTGCTGCTGAGGCAGAGACGGTTCACGCCCGTAATCACCTCAAGACTATGGGCGGCATAAAGTCAACGAAAGACAATTTGGAAGCTGCTAGCAGCGGTGAGCACTACGAATTCACCGAGATGTATCCCGACTTTATTGAGCAGGCCAAGGCTGAAAACAACGAGAGGGCTGAGATTAGTTTCACCCTTGCCAACAAGGTAGAGAAAATCCATCACCACCTGTACCAAAAGGCGCTGGAAGACCTTGAAGCAGGAACCAAAATGAAGGACGAGCCCTACTTTGTCTGCCAGGGCTGTGGCTATACCGTCGCCGGGGAAGCCCCAGAGAAATGCCCCATCTGCGGCGCCCCGAGGAGTATGTTCAAGCGCGTGGAGTAAGAATGCTTATAAGGGGAGAGGGATAAAGGGTGAGGGGTTAGTGGCGGACGGGTTAGTGATGAAGATACGAAGGTATGGTATCAGAAAAGAATGGGTTGGTAAACGTAAAATACGTATTTATCTACTTTGGAGGAGGCACTACTATTCATTCTGCTGGGTGCAGCTTCTAATAGATGGTTCTTTTTCTTTTGGTTTCCAGACATCATTGCGATTTACAGAATGGGGTAGTGCAGTAACACGGTCAGGTTATTTTACCGAGCACGCTCAGACTCTAACCAGGGGAAGCGTAAACATCAAGGATGTTAATGCCCCTCATGTAACATTCCATTCGCCTACGATTCAACAGAAAACGGGTATTGTCCATTTTGTTGGGAGCAATGGCATAGTAGACGAATGGGAACTTGACTGGTTTCCTGTAAATCGTCCTCAACTTCTTTTATGTGCGTACAGCGGTGATATAATTAATCTTGAGAAAACTGCTAAGCTGAAGGAAAGGCATGAAGTAGCTACAATACCATCAAATGTGCGATGCGTTCGAATGGAGTTAGTTATCCACCCACTCTCGTCAAACGCGGGGCAAATAGAAGACACAAACGCAATAACAAACATTCTGGGGTTTTGTCCTGATTATATTGTGAGCTGCTGGTTCTACGAGAACCCACTGGCAGAGCCATGTTTATACGTGGCAACTGACTCTTACTTGTCTAAAACTTAGATACGGTTTCCTACACTAGATGCGTATTATCTGGTTTCGTTTGCCCTTATCCACCCCTTAACCAATCCCTCCTCATCCTTCTTGCTGCTTACTTTCCCATCCAGTCTGGCTTCGTGTAGTAGATTAAGAATTTCTTTGATGCGGGGGCCAGGGGGTATGCCCATTTTTTTCAAGTCGTCGCCGGTGAGGGCGGGTTTAATATAGCGAAGTTTATCAAGGAACAATTGAATATGCCGGCGAGCGATAGGCAAGTCGCAGGCTAGTAAGTTAGCCGTAATTGCCAGTGGAGCATAGCCATGAAGGAGGCGGTAGATGCTACTGGGGGTGAGGTTGGGGTCGGCCAGCGACTTGAGTTTAGCCTTAATACTAACCGCATCTCGTAGGGTCTGAGCTAACGACTTAGGTAATCTGAGTTTAGCCATAAGCTGTTCAACCTCTTCACCAGTCAGGCGGTAAGCCAAAAGGGCAAGGTAAAGCCCAACCGGGGGCAAACTGGGAGAGCTTAACTGACGGGCTTGACCAAATTTCTTTGCCAGCCAGCCGTTACCTTTTAGAGACGGGTATAACCGCTCCAGAACACTAAGCTCTTCAGCCCGGCGAAAGACTCTCTCCGGGAACTCTTCCTTTAATATAAGCTCCAGTTCATGTCGTATTCGGTCGCCGCTGATAGTATCCAGCATCGGTATATCCCGTTTAAGCAGCTTGAGGGTAGTCTCTTCCAGATGGAAGTTAAGCCGCTGCTCGTAGCGCAAGCCACGCCAGATACGAGTAGCGTCATCAGTAAAGCTCTTTTCATGTAGAATACGGATAAGCTTATGCTCAAGGTCATATATACCCCCATACAGGTCAATCAACTCACCATAATGGTCGGGGTCAAGGTGAATAGCCATGGTGTTAATAGTAAAGTCACGCCGAAGAAGGTCGCTTCTTAATGACCCCGGCTTTACGCTTGGCAGTGCCCCGGGCTTGGTATATGTCTCAGAGCGGGCAGTGGCTAGGTCAATACTCCAACCATTCCACTGGAGTTTAGCCGTATTAAAACGGGGATGAGTTATGATTTTTCCGGGATAAACCTGTGCTAACTGGTGTACCAGATTTATGGCATCACCTTCTGCCACCAGGTCAAGGTCGAGGTTGGTTCGTTCCAGAAGCAGGTCACGGACGACACCGCCGACAAGGTATAGACTCTGTCCCTGGCGATAAGCAACCTCACCAGCCGCCCGCATAAAACTGACCAGCTCGGCGGGTAGCCGTTTTTCAATCTGACTGGAGAGATTAATAGTCTTGCGCATTCTCGCTAGTAGTCAGTATAGCACAAGTTACCAATCACATCAGGTAGATAATGGCTATACCGCCGACAATCATGGCGGTAGCAATAAGCCGTAAGGCTAACATTCCTTTACCGGGGTTCCACTCCAGAAACATGGGCGAGATACGGCTCATGATAAAGGCAAATATAACTACAAATACAGGACGGCTACCACTGATAGTAGAAACCAGGGATACCGGCCCTCTTCCTAGTGCCCACAACATCAACACTATCCCCACTGGTGCTAATGTCTCATTAAAAGCGAGCAGGCCTAGAGCCGAATTTCTTTGTTTCATGTTTTTTAGCTGCCTGAAGATATGGGGACGTACTGACATTAACAAGAAGACACCGGACAGGCAAAAAGCGCCAATCCAGAACATGTTCCAGAATGAGATATAGGCCAGGGCATACTTACTGGCTATGTCCGCCATTGCCATAAGTAAGCTAGAACTGAAAAGGATGAGGAATGACCTGCCCAACCAGGTAGTCGAGCCGGTTCTATCTTGCCTGACTGAGACCATTATCGCCCCGGCTACCACGATAATTATCGCCAGCCACCCCAGATAAAATAGGGTCTCCCCCAATAACAGTGTAGCCATAATCGCTACAAAAATGGGGTAAGTATAGACCACGGGTATAATGCGTGATACTTCCTCTTTTCTCATGACATAGAGCATAATAGTGATGGCAGCCATGCGGAGCATACCAGCGGCTACTGCCACCAGTAACGGCCATATGCCGATACCCTCAGGTAGGGGAAACAGGACAAACAATGCCAGACCATAAATTAGGTGGATGATTCCTCCCGGAAGCAAAAACGCCTGAAAGCCTGGCATTCGTTTGGAGAGGAGGTGGCTGTCAATTATATTCACAACCCCGAGGACAGTTGCGCTCAGTATCGCCGTGCTTACCCAATTCACCAGTACTGACACCCACTTCTAGTTAAGTATTTACCCGCTACCGCTATAGCTTACACTATAGGAGGCTAAATACAAAGCTTTCTATCTAGGACTTGAATATTTGTCTCATTTTGAGATAGTTTAACAACCTATCCCCCTAACCCCCTTCCCTTAGTAAGGGAAGGGGGGAGTTATAGTTTCTGAAGGGGCGGTAGCCCCTTCAGGCTTCCCGGTTACTCCCTTTTAGTGTAAAAGGGGGAGCCCCTCTCTAGAATCTCTTCCCCCTCTCCTTCAACCGTGGTGTACGAAAGGCAAAACTCCAGTTGTCTCCTGCACGGTGCTATCAGAGGGCACAGGGATAGTATAATACATCTTGACCTTTTCATCATCTACTTCAATCTTTTCTACAAAGGACTTCAAAAAGCTCCTTTGCTCAGTGATCGACGATTTTGCCAGTAAGTTTCTCAGGTCACTGGTGTAGGGCTGGATCACATGGAGATCGACGGTATCCAAAACTTCGTGACATAGCCTTTCTTCGATATTAGCCTTTGCTCGTTGCAACTCTTCCTTCTTTTGCATAAGAGCTCTTATCCTGGGAGCAAGCTCCCCACTTTTGAATTTCCCGGTCTCCAAGGCGTCGTAGAGTTTGCCTAGCCTACTTTCCACATCAGCAATCTGTCCCTCAACAATTCCCAGCCTTTCCTTATCTTCACTACTGGTTTGGGCTAGCTCCTCGTTAGTCAGCCTCACCAGTTCCTCTAGGTTTTCTTCCGTAAGAACATAGTCCTTAATGCGGTCAACAACAAGTCCTTCGATCTTATCCCTGGGTAGAATCGGTGACGGGCAGACTTCTCTGCCTTTTCTACGGGCGTTGCCACACATGTAGTAGCGATAGCGAGGACTACTTCCTTGACCTACCATAGCTGCTCCACATACCCCACAGCGGATGATGCCACTTAACAGGTAAGCACTGTCCACCCGTCTGGGATGAATCGCACATGGAGCTCTACCTGACAACTTGGCCTGTGCTTGAGTAAAGGTAACCCGGTCGACAATAGCAGGCCAAGCATCCTCGGTTCGTTGTAGAAGGGCGCTATTTCCAGCTCGCCCGGGATATTTCGTTCGTCTGCCCCACACCAAGGTTCCAGTATAAGCCTCATTGTGCAGTATTTTCTCAATTGATGTGGTTCCCCACTTTTTACCTGTCCTTGAAGTTAGGCCGTCAGCATTAAGACTTCGCGCGATTGCCCTTAACCCTTTACCGTACAAACACTCACGAAAAATGCGCTGGACAATAGGTGCTGTTTTCGGGTCAATCTCAAACTTGGTTCTCAACTTGGGCCCGTCCTTTACCTTGACATGAACATATCCGTAGGGTGGTTTTCCCCCGTTAGAGAAACCTCTTTCAGCATTCTCCCTCTGTCCTCTAACAACATCTTGAGCGAGATTGGCAGAATAGAATTCATCAATGACCTCAATGACACCCTCCAATAACCTGCCTGACGGGGTATCTTCGAGAGGTTCATTAATAGAGATTAGCTGTACACCGTGCCTTCTGAGTAGTGATTTATAGACAATTGAGTCTTCTCTATTTCGGGCAAACCTGGACAGTTTCCAAACAAGGATAGCTTGGAATGTAGATAATTTCTGATGGACAGTGGCAATCATCTCTCTGAAACCCGGACGATCTATTGACCGACCGCTTTCTGCTTCATCAATGTATTCCTTGACGGCCTCGTGACCATGACTTAAGGCATATCCTCTTAATGCTTTCAGCTGTGCTGAAGTAGATAGATCCACATCCTGCTTATCTGACGATACTCTGACATAAAGTGCAACCTTCATCTTAGACCTCCTTTATATTTAAGCTGGGCAGTAATCGCAATGGCCAGGAACTACCCTTTTAAGTTTAATTATAGCCAGTTCGTCGAAAATCCTGGTTCTAATTTCAGAATGATTTATAGTGTAGAGTTTCTGGATATTGCTTAATGTTGTCCAGCTTTTTATCTTGTTCTTGTACTTTATTACAGTAACCTTAATTTCCTCAATATTATTATTGCTCACCTTTCCCATCTGGGCAAAGCCGCAGCTTAAGTTCGAACACTGGTCATCAATTGGCTCTACCTTGAAGATATCTTCAATAGTCAGGCCCTTGTCCCCTTTCAACCATCGATCAAATTGGTGCTCAAAAAGGTCGATGGTTCCTGCTAGAACCCCTTTGTATTTGAATGCTTTCTCCGACGTAGCTGCTTTGTTCATGTAGTTTTTTATTGCGGTATGAGCATTCTGGCGCAATGCTTCGATTTCACTTAAGAGATCGTTCCACTGCTTTATGTGAGTCCAAAGAGGGGCTTTAGGCTTGTGCTGTTTTAGAGCTCTCCACTTATAGGGTTCGGTAAGGTCGAGGGTGACCTCTCTTCCGCCCATAACCATTTCCTCGATTTTAACAGCAAGCTCGCAAAGGTCTTCATAGTGTTTCTCGAGGGCACCTCTAAGAACTGTGGCACGGGCTTGATGTGCCTCCCTTTCCTGCTGTGCCTGTCTGATATGCTTCTTGATTGTACGGGGATCATAGTACTCCTTGACGGAGATTTCCTTGATAGGAATACCTGCTTCAACCTTTTCGAGCCATTCTCTGCCCTTGCCGGGCGGTATCCTGGGCTTTCTATCCTTTTTTACCATTTTGTATACCTCCTTAGTTTGATAATTGTAGAATCCGGGTATTAAACACTAGCTATATAATGCAATAAAGTGTTTAGAATGCACTATATAGTGCTCTATTAGCTATTGCCAAATGCTAAAATAAGATATATCCTAATTATAACATGCCAGACAAGAAAGTCAATACCTGCCCAGAATCTCCAATGAAAGCCGAAGGTCTGCGCATCCTGGCTAGGCTTATTGCTATAAAACATCTGAATACTCTCAATAAAAAGTACCACCAAAACTCTGGAAAAGATGGAAATGAAAACCTACCTTAACTTAGAGGATATCAATGAACTAGAAGAAGCAGCTGATTGCCTCAGGGATAAACTCTTAATCAGACTGCTTTATTACTCTGCGTGCCGCATTTCTGAAACCTTAGCCTTAACCGTACAAGATAGCGATTTCAAACAGGGAACAATCGTAATAAAACATCTTAAAAATCGTATCAAGCTATCCTGTCCGGATTGTGGAACAAGGCTAAGTAAGACTAATAGATACTGCCCTGGATGCGCCCAAAAAGTAAATAAGGTAATAAAGGAGAAGTTCGAGCAGCCACGCCGTCGTATCCTACCAGCAGACCCCAAAACTTTAGCAATGCTCAAGGAATACATCGACCGCGGTGGACCAGTCAATCGCGGCGGACGATTGCTTCTCTTCGGCATCAATCGTCACCGTGCCTGGCAGATAATAAAACAATGTGCTCAAAAAGCAAACCTCTCACGTTTGACTAATCCTGAAACTGGTAAAGAGCATAATATCAGCCCGCATCGACTCA
>SDBU01000608.1_pt1 | contig 50344 bp, 44 predicted proteins | sample 2277071 | NCBI WGS metagenome assembly SDBU01 (sample SAMN10397929, study PRJNA504765) | marine sediment metagenome | isolation source: marine sediment core GS08_GC12, 126 cmbsf | place: Arctic Ocean: Gakkel Ridge, Loki's castle | collected 2008
TTTTTGGGTCTTCTCCAATTTAGTTGGTGTAATTTGGCCTTCGAAGCCAATGAGCGCATTGCCCGGACCGGCGGTGCGCAGAGAATGGGCCATTGATTTGAGCTCGTCGGACATGCACCGCCGCAGCCGGGGAGTGCGCGTTGTATCAATATACATGACATGTTGGCGAAGCCCTAACATATGGATATCACCCGATATAAGTCTCTTGTAATCAGGCGATTTGTCAACTAAATTGGAGAAGAACCTATTTTTTTAACGGTCACACCGTAGCGCCGGCCGATGCTGAACAGAGTATCACCGGCACCCACCGTGTGATACCGGTTCTTTGCGGCAATTTTTGCAGGTTCGGAGACTTCTGTTTTTGCCAAAAACCTCAGTACGCGGCTTTTTAAGGCGTCGTCGTTCTTTGGAACGATCCCCATCACCACCGCATCGTCCGGAAAATAGGCCCAGGTCCGCTCCACGGCTTTTCCCCAGTTCTGGGGTGCCAATGCCAGGGCTCTCTGAAAATACCCCTGAAACTTCCGAATCCCGTCTCCCCGGCAATACCCCCCCTTGCCCCTAACAGTTTGCGTCGACCGGGGTGCCCTTCCCTGATCCCTGACACCTGATCCCTGACACCTGCCCTCTGCGCTATGCCCTCTTTCCTTTGTTTTTTTACCAATAACAGATAACGAATCACGATTAACACTTTGCGTCGCAAAGTCCTCCGGAAGCAGTCCGGCCCGCCACACCCAGTACCAAGCCACATTGAACAGGATGTGTTCATCCATGGGTGCGTATTTTATCCCGGCGTCAAAGCATGCATCGGCCAGGGGCAGCCATTGGTTCAGATAGTCGAACATATCATCGGTGGCCGAGGAATAGATTTTCCCTAAATTATACCATAAGATACCCAGGGTGGGATTGCAGCGAACGGCCTGTTCAAGGCTCTTTCTGGCTTCAAGAGCGTGCGCTTTTTTGTCTTCCTTATTCTCTGCATTCAATGACATGAAGTGCACGGCCCGTTTATTATGATATGCGAAATTTCCGGTATTCAGAGATATGGCCTTTTCAATGTGGGAAAGCTCCGGATTCCAGTTCAAATTCATGGTGGAATTCCATTCGGTGGGGCATGCGGCCTCGGCCAGCAAATGCTTCCCCGCGGAACCTACGGCAAACCCGGAAACCAGGACCGCCAAGCCCAGGAGGGCATACCGCTGAATGCGGTTCAGGGGGATTTCCCGCTTGGGGTAGAAAAAGGACTCGCTTACGCCATGCCCCTGCCGGTGCACGGCCGCGTAGCCGATTGCCATCAGTGCCGCCAGGGTGATGGGGTTGGCCGGAATGTGCATGTTGAAATCGAAATAGCTGTGGAGCCCGACGGCCAGGAGCCCGGCCATTGCGCCGGCGCCGATGCCCAGGGCATGGAGATCCCTCCGGCGGCGCCAGATGCGGATCATTCTCACCAGATACACCACAAAAGCCGAAACGATGAGAACCAAACCCAAACATCCGGTTTCGGTTCCGGCCTCCACCCAGTCGTTGTGGGCATAGCCGCTGGAAGAGACCCGGTCGTAGTCGTCGATGTACCGGGGATACACGTGGCGGAAATTGCCCAGGCCCACCCCCGAGACCGGATAGTCTTGGATCATGGGGATGATGGTGCGGGTGATATGGATGCGGCTGTACAGGCCGTTGGGGTTTTCAAACTTGTCAAGGGTCGGATCGATGCCCACATGGAGGCCGTAGGTCAGGATGGCTACACACAAGCACAGAGCCAGCCCCCCGTATTTTCGGTGGGTCTTTTTCAAAAGAAACAGGATCGCCGTCAAGAGCATGGTGACGCCCAAAGAAAGGATACCGCCCCGTGACGCGGACAATAGAATCGCCGCCCCCATGAGAATTGCTACGAAAAAGAAAAAAATCATTTTCGGCCGGACCGATTCCGGAGAAAACCAGCTCACCAACCACTGGAGACGGGCCCGGGTGCCCCCCAAACCGGACAGCATCTGCCGGGTCCGCCGCTTCTGGGCGATCAAAAAGCCAAAGGTCAGGCACAGCACCATCTCCATGTAGGCGGCAAAATGATTCGATCCGATAAACGTGCCCGAGGCATACCGGTAGCCGCCAATCCGGCTTTTCCACCACCACACCTTGGGGGTGACATTGAAAACCTGAAAAATGGCATAAACCGCTTCAAAAAGGCCGATAAAAATGAGCGTGTAGACCAGAATGTCGATCTCTTTTTTCGATTTGACGGTGTTTACAACCAGAAAAAACATCCCGAAATACGCCCCGGCCTTGATCCATTCCACCCGGGTGGGGTGAAGGGAATAGGAGAGGATCATCCAAGACGGCCCGTCTGCAGACCTTTCCAAGAGGGTGAACATCTGTGTTTTGTCGGCATAGAGATGGGGGGAAGCAAGGGCGGCCACGGACGCCGGAAGGGGGATGAGCTGCAATCCGACCAACACCAGGAATATCACCAGGATCAAATTCACCGGTGTTTTGACCCAGGCAACGGAATTTGACCGGGAAACCATCAGCTGATCCACGAACCAGAGTATCAGAAGCAAATAGACCCCGATCTCCACGATGCTGTAAGCCCACACGTGCACCGATCCGAATGCCAGGGGGGCGAAGATGAGCAGGAAGATGATTCCGTAAAAAATGATTTGTTGGATTCGGCTTTGTTTATAGCCTTTGGTCATTGGTTATTCGTCATTTGTCATTGGTTATTCGATATTTGTTCCTCTTTCCTATTTCCCCCGCCCGCCTCGCAAGCGAGAGCGTTGCGGGCAGATCCGGTCTCATCTCCCTAACCATCCCATCCATTTCTTCATACTCTTTTCCACAATCAAGGCAGCATAATTGCGGATCAACCTTCACCCCACACTCACACACCCACCCGATCTGTTTTGCCGGATTCCCAACCACTAAAGCATAATCCGGCACATCCTTAGTTGCCACGGCCCTGGCACCGATGAAAGCATATCGACCGATGGTTACGCCGCAGATAATAGTCGTGTTAGCGCCGATACTGGCGCCGCGCTTCACCAGCGTCGTCCGGATTTGATCCATCTTCCGGATTTCTGCACGAGGATTATAAATGTTTGTAAAAACCATGGAAGGGCCGCAGAAAACTCCATCTTCCAGTGTAACGCCTTTATAAATGGAAACATTGTTCTGGATCTTACAGTTTTCTCCGATCTCCACATCAGGTCCGATGACAACGTTCTGACCGATATTGCAGTTTTTCCCAATCTGTGAGTTAGAAAGGATGTGTGAAAAATGCCAGATCTTCGTATTCCTGCCTATTTCACATCCATTATCAATAACAGCCGTATCATGTACAAAACACCCCGAACCTCCCCCGTCCGCGCTCTTCTCATCTTCTTTCCTTCTCACCTTCTTCTCAATTCCGACCTCTGACCTCCGACATCTGCCCTTCCCTATTCCCTCTTTTCTAATTCCTATTCTCTCTCACCTTCCTACCTTCTTAACCTTGTTGCCTTCTGCCCTCCGTCCTCTGACTTCTGTCCTCTGCCCTTCCTACCTTCTCTCCCTCTAACCTCCACGCCTTTCCTGCCCGTTCCATGTTCCGATCTCAGGCCCGCCTGCCATTGCAAGCTCGCCCAGGTTGCTATGGTTGCGGCGCCGGTCCTGCAAAACCTCGGAACAGGTGCGTGATTTGGCTACGAGGCTTTCCAGGGTATTGGAGACGGTTCGGCGCAGGTGCTCGACACGCCTTAACACCAACCGGTCATCATTTTCCTGGTTAGAGGATTTTTTCAAGTGCAAGGCACCAAAATATGTGCCGTTGGACCTGAGAGGGAGTTCTACTCGCAGAAAACGATCGCAGGCCCCGGTTTTTCCCTTATGTCCGTTTTCCCAGGTGAAATTGGACAAGGAACAGCCGCCAAAGGATTCAGGGTTTAGCTCCATTGAAGCCGAACATAGATTGATCTTTTCCGTTGCATTGGTTATCCGGCTCCAGAACTGGAAGATGTTATCGCACCCGGCAATGGCCACCTGATTGCTCAAAAACGTTCTACGGCCATGACTGAAACCGGCTTCATCGGTAACATCCGCAAACCAGCCCAGTATCTTGTCAGTGGTGAAATATTCAAGGTAACCCAGTTTGCGTATACCCAGAACTGCCAGCACAGCAAGAGCGCCCAAAATCAGGCCTGCCCGGTCGTCCCTGACGTTTTCCACGAGCAGGGCAGTCAGTCCTAATATTACAGTAATGCCATAGAAAATCAGGGTCGCCCTTCGGTGTGTATAGCCAAGCTTGAGGAGTTTGTGGTGGAAATGCTCTCTGTCCGGAGCAAAAATCTTTATACCGAAGATAAATCGCCGGAAAGTGGCAAAAACCATATCAATCAGGGGAAGGCCCAGGGCAATCACCGGTATCAGGATGGCCACCGTGACCGAGCTTTTCTGCGAGGTCCCGATTCCCAGGGCGGCAAGGACAAAGCCGACAAAATAGCTGCCCGAATCCCCCGGGAAGATGGAGGCTGGATTGAAGTTGTAGCGCAAAAAGCCCAACAACGCACCGGAAAATGAGGCGAAGAGCAGGGCAGCCGGCAAGTTGTTCCGCAGAAGAGAAATCAAGGCAAGAATGATGGCGGCGAACAAGGCTATTCCGACAGCCAGCCCGTCCAGACCATCCATAAGATTGAAAGCGTTGATCACTGCCACGAACCAGAACACGGTGACGGGCAGACTAAAGAAAGCGAAATCAATGCTCCCCAAAAAAGGTAGGTACACAATTTCTATTCGAAAACCAGCCCACCATGCTATGAGGGCAGCAACAATCTGCAGCAGGAGTTTGATCCATGCCCTGAGGCCTCTGATATCGTCCAAGAGCCCCACCAGCAGAATAAAAGTGCTGCCTGCCATGAGCCCGATGGTCATCCGATCCCAGACCAGAAAATCAATGATGGAGGTTCTGTAAAATAATAGCGCCAGAAACGGCAGGAAGAACCCCAGGTAGATGGCCAGACCACCGCATCTGGGCACAACCTGGCTGTGGATTTTCCGGTCATCGGGATAATCCAACGCGCCCATCCAATGGCCTAACTTTTTCACAAGAGGTGTGGCCACCATGGCAATAAGCAAGGAGACGAAAAAAAATGAGATAATGGTTGTCATCGGGTTAGATAAGCGTCCACGCTTCGAGGTTTGAGGTTAGAGGATCGTTCAGCCTTCGCCATCACTGGAGGTTTGAGGCGTTATTTCAAGTAGGCACAAGGCGGTTTGCAGTAAGTAACAGGCATATGGAAGGTCATACCTCCCCAGTAATAAGCCGGCGACATGGTTAAATACTCTGCGAGGGGGTATCCATTTCGCTGGCGTTGTTTTCAAGGGCCAGATGCTTATTGTTGCCCCCAGACTATTTCTGTATAAGTTACTGGTGCAACCAATACAGCTTGCTGTAAGAGACGATAGAATAAAAGGCCCCGAGCCTTGGAGCTTCTGCGATTGAAACGAAAGGTGTATTCATCTAAATAATAATAAGCGCTGCATCAGCAACCACCATGATTAACAAATTCGGTCTTATCCAACGCCTTTTCATGTATTCCTGTGATGACGGGTTTTCAGCCCTTTGTTTTGACTGAACATTGTGGTGTTCCCGGAGAGCTATCTGCAGAATCGAAGATACTTGTCTCCATGAAATCCTGTAGTCTTTGAAAGGACCGCGCGAAGAAAGAAAACACTTATTCACACAGCATTTTCTATGCCATCAAAGCACCTTGTGATATCAATCTGAATATATTGAAGTATTTGGAAAGGAAGAACGATGGGTGGGGAAGTCAGGGGATAAATTCTATGGCAGGAACGCCATATTTATGTGGCGAGGATTCCATTGAAGTGTTGGATGACTATTCGAGATTTTTCTCCTTGGATGCTTGGTCGGAAAAGCGCTTTCAATTTCTAATTGTTCCGAAAGTCTCTAAGAAAGAAAAGAATGCTGGGTTGGATAACATGCAAGAAAAGAAAGTTAATGACGGGAGGAAAAAGGGAAATGATACAGCGTTTCAACGTGGGGCTACTTTAAGGAAAAACACGCATCCCACAGTTAAACCAATCAAGCTGATGGCATACCTGATTACGATGGGCTCTCGTGAAAATGACATAGTGTTAGACCCTTTCGCCGGTAGCGGAACTACATGCATCGCAGCCAAAATCTTAAATCGTCGATACATCGGAATTGAACTTTCACCAGAATACCATGAAATCGCTGTTCGGAGACTGGAAAATGTAGATAAGGATGATACGATTAAAAAATCAATTCATGAATTATTTAAGAAGTTTAAAGGTGTGGAGCCGATAAAAAATAAAAACGTTCAAGCTCAAGAAAAATTAGAAACGCATAGTGTGTGTCCTGAGGACGCTGAACTACGTCTTAACGTTCTGCCATAATGGTAAAATCGTAATGTTATTAGACCAAAACACTTACATTATAAAACACTTAAGAAAAATACAATGGAGCATCATAGTAACAGATTTCACCATGAAGTTAAACCTGGAAAATATCAAAAAATATCCCGTTAATATCCCGTTAATTAAACAGGAAAATACCAAATTGGAGGTAAAACTAAAATGATAGTAAAACGGGGCAAAGGCGATTTTAGCCAAGCGTACCGACCCTGCAGACTAAGTGAAGTGGTCGGGAATGATAAAGTGAAAACGGTCATTGAAAACGCTTTTAAAGAAAACAAAGTTCCTCACTCTTTTCTTTTTCATGGGCTCAGCGGTACTGGAAAAACAACAATAGCCCGCATCATTGAAATGGGATTGAATTGTGAAAAAGGGCTTACCAGTGAACCTTGTTGCGAGTGTAATTATTGCAGACGGATAATTAACCGCTCTGGTTCATTGGCTGTACGAGAAATTAATGCTGTTTCAGTTTTTAAAGATCAACTTAAAGAAATTCTTCGCGACTTCGATGGGTACAATTCTGGAGCAATTGAAGGGTTAGATAAAAGCATATTTCTTGTGGATGAATGCCATGGATTAACTGGTGATCAAGCAAGCTTGTTTTTAAAATATGTTGAAGATGTCCCCGAATGGAATTATTTCGTTTTTTGTACGACTGATCCTGATAAAGTTCTTCATACTTTACGAAGCCGATGTGTCATCCAGGTCGAATTTGATAAGGTTCCAGAAGATGAAATTATGAAGTTATTAATTGAAATCTGTGAACAGGAAAAAATTCAGTCTGATGAAGAGGTTCTAAGGGCCATAGTTGATAGATCCGATGGGCTACCTATAATTGCTGTCAATGAACTTCAAAAAAGCTCACTTGCCGGGAATTTAAAGAAAAAAAGAATCCAGACTCTTTCAGGCAATAATAATATTCGGTTCTCTATAAAGCTCAAGTTCCCACGAAGTACTCGGATATGGGGTCCATATCCCACTTGATTGCCCTCCAGGTGATTTTAGAAGATCTTACCGCCTGTTGGACGATACGCATGAACTTTTTCCCAATGTTCTTTGATTTACGGCGATTGAATCGAAAGACATACTCATCAAGGTAATTCTGAAGATATTTCGGTTCGAATCGACCGTGGTAAGTTCCTCTGATGAACCGTTTTATCAAGGTCGTAACCAGATGAACACCATGTAGGTTCTCGAAATTGCTGCTTTTGCGTTGGTTCGTCGTTTCACGCTCGAATTGCTCTTTGTCAATGATGTTGTAGCCTTGCCATGCGTCCGTGGCGATCGTCGTACCGGGCTCGATATTCTCGAGAATGAAGGTTTCTAACGAATACGCTGTGCAATCCAGTGCGACATGCAGACGAATGCGACCCATTCGTTTTTTAACGTTTCATCTTTCCACAGCGACAGCGACAATTGTTTTACCTTCAGCACCACGGCCGCGCTTGCCTGATCGTTGACTACCAACGAAAAATTCATCCACTTCAACGCGTCCGGTAAGTTTTTCGCGCTCATGACGTATGGTGCAACGCCTGAGTTTTTGAAGCCAACACCATGCGGTGCCATAGCTGCCAAAGCCTAACAGCTCCTTGAGATTTACCGCATTGATACCGGATTTGCGGGTGGTGAACCACCACATGGCCTTGAACCAATACGTGATCGGTTTTTTGGTGCTGTCCATAATCGTTCCGGCCGTCAACGAATGCTGGTGTTGACATTGCGTGCAGATATACAGGTTTCTTGAACTCAGCCAGTATTTGGTATGACCGCATTTTTTGCAAACAAAACCGTCAGGCCATTTTTGTTTGAACAGATAATCGTAGCAGGCTCTCGGGTTTAAAAAACGCAACTCATACTCGATTTCAGATTTTGGAAAATCTTCAGTGATCGTAAAGTGTGTCATAGCAGCCTCCTTTTTAAGATGATGAGGTCGTTATAACACTACCTTGTGACAGATCCGGTCACACGCTGATCCTACTGGAGCTTTATAGAGAACCGAATAATAATATAGATGTTTATCGCTAACAGAGCCCTGATGAGTTCCGAGTATCCATCGTTTTAGTAATGATGAGATTCTATGTACACCTGGCATAACCACAGGAGCTGGATCATCACTGTCAGACAGATTAACCCTTTTGTGCATATAACCGTGTTGGTGCAGTTTATTATATCCACGCCAACTATCGGTAAGTACCGTGGATCTCGGTGCTACAGAATTACACACAAAAGGAATCAGACTATTGCCAGAGGCATCAGGTATGCGTTGCATCCGCACTCGTCCGAACCCTTTTGGCTCATGTACTTCAATAGCAATCACAACCACAGATTTTCGCCCAGCTCCCAGGCCACGTTTGCCATTTCGCTCTTTTCCCCCAACAAGAGTCTCATCTACTTCTATATTTCCACTAAGTCGCTCACGTCCTGGCCGCACCATGGCGCGGCGCATCTTATGGAGCCAACTCCACGCTGTTTGATAACTACCCAAGCCAAGAATACGCTTAAGTCCCAATGCATTTCCCCCGAAATTTTGACTTGTTACGTACCACACCGCCTGAAACCACAATCTGAGAGGCTTCCTTGTTCCTTGGAATATTGTTCCGGCGATAACGGATATTTTGTATTGACAAGCTGCACAACGAATCAGCCCTGTTCCCATTTGCCAGCCCTTACGTCCACGACATATTGGACACACAAACCCTTCGGGCCAACGAAGCCGCCAAAGATAATCGATACAAGCTTTTTCTGTCGAAAACCATTCGTCAAATTCTTGCAAAGTTCGAGGATAATCTATTCCGCCAATCGGATATGAATTACGATGACTCATAAACCAACTGTAACATTAGGCCAGCGAAATGGATGCCCCCTTATTCGTTATTTGTTACCCAAATCGGCTCAAAGCTGGTTTGGGTAAAGTAGAAAATGGTGGAAAAGTTACCCAAAGTAGCCTTGAGCTGAAATGGGTAAAGGTAATTTTGATGATTAGGAAAACAATGACGATCAATCATTTGGTTTGGAGATTAAAATTTTTAGTATTCGATTCACAGCTTTTCCATCCCACAATTCAGGGATTTGTCCCTTTTTGGGGCCTTTGTTTTTAAATTCTTCATAGGCGGATAGAATACCATCTCTTGAGGTACCAACCAGTGTATTGGTCCCTTGGTTTATGGTTACGGGCCGCTCCGTGTTCTCCCGAATGGTAAAACAGGGGATACCCAGAGCGGTCGTTTCTTCCTGAAGACCGCCGCTATCGGTTAAAACCAGAGATGCGTCTTTCCACAGGTTTAAAAATTTCATATAGGGTAGTGGAGGAAGTAATTCAAAATCCTCTCCATTTATCTTATCCGTTAGATTAAAGGCTTCCAGATTTTTATGGGTCCTTGGGTGTATGGGGAAAAATATCGGCATATCCCTGGATATTTGAGCCAGTGCATCCATAATTCCGGACAATGTATCCCGATCATCCACATTAGACGGCCTATCCTGCTCACAGACCTTCTCAAAATTCACCATGATCTCGGCTGTCTGTGCTGACCCGTATGCACAATTTTGCATTCAATCTGTGAAATCTGCGCCTGCCCCGCCTTGTAGCTTCGGAAAATGGTACCAGGGTAGGTCCGGAAGATCGTACTGGGGTAATTTGCGGATCACCAAACCCCCACCTGCGCCGCCATCAACCCCATATACTCCTTCAGGGCCTTTGAAGACTCTTCCAAAACCGAGGCTCTTGGGAGGAAATTTAGGATATCAAACTCTTTCTCCTCGCCTTCCTCGGTCGCCAAATCACACGGAAAGGGCTCAATCTGAATCCCTTGTTTTTTAAAAAGGGAAACCGCACGCTTCATATGATATGGAGAAGTAACAAGTATGGGAGTTCTGAACCCCCTTTTCTTAATGATCTCTTTTGTATACCTGCCGTTTTCAAAGGTATCTTTTGAATCAACTTCTTCAACAATATCTTGCTCCGCTACTCCCATCTCCATCAACAGCCTTTTTTCATAGCCCTTTTCCCCACTTCCTGTAAGTATCACCGGGACATGGAGTCGTTTCCACAACCTGTGTCCGCACATAAACCTGATCAAAGCCTCGTTTTCAATGCCGCTGCCCAATATGACAATAACATCCCCGCTTACATCAGCCTGAACAGGAAAGGCATTCTCAAGAGGGCTCATAAGCACATCCTTCACTGGCCCGATTGAAAGCGCGTAAAGGCATACTCCGGAAAATATCAGCAAATACCCGATTCTCCGCCGTTGTTTAAACAGATAAAGTCCGCTTCCTATAAAAACAAGTATGAAAACCCCGGGAGGCAGGATGATACAAGATGCCAGCTTTTTGAGAAAAAACATAAAGAACCCAGATTTTAGCCTTTTAATCTTTTAAATTCATTCTTTTTCGTGTTTTCGTACCTTCGTGCTTTCGTGATAAAGTTTTTATAATCTTTTCTTTTCGTCTTTTCGTGATAATCTTTTGCAGCACAGAGACCCCACGCTACTCCATCCTCAACCTTAACCTTTTCCTCTTCTCAACCTAAATTCGTCAGAATTTGAAGGATTCTCTCTGCCACCATTGTGGTATTTTACGAAGTGGTTTCATCCAAAGCGTCCAAGGATAAGGCTTAAGCCCATTAATCTCCCACGCTCTGCGATCCATTTTATTTGCTTTTATCCGCTTTGTTAGTGAAGCATTACTTGCGCCACCAGTTCTCATTTTAACCAGTACTTCGGGAATATAAGCGGCAGAAATTCGGTTCTTAAGGAGAAAACGGAGCATGAGTTCATAGTCTGCGGCAGATCCCAAATCATCACTAAACAAACCATATTCTTCATAAACTGAACGACGAACAAAAAATGTAGGGTGTGGCGGCATCCACCCCCAATAAAATGTTTCTGGTTGGAATTCTCCCGCACACCAGTAGCGAAAAACTTGATCGGTATTTTTCGAATCAACGTAAAACAAATCACCGTAGCAAGAATCGACTGTTTTATCACCAAATACATCGGCAACCTTTTCCAAAACCGTCGAATCAGCATAAAAATCATCAGCATTTAAGATACCAACTACATCCCCGGACACAAGTCGAAGACCTTTATTCATTGCATCGTATATTCCATTGTCTGGTTCAGAAACAACCTGGGCAGTGTCTGATTTATACTCTTCAATAATTTCAAGAGTATTGTCGCCAGACCCACCATCAATAATAATATGTTCTACAGGTACTGCTTGGTCTTGAACACTTTTGATACAGTCACGTATAGTATCTGCGCCATTTCGAACAGCCGTTATTATAGAAATCTTTACCATATTTATTAAATGAATCCGTGTCTGCCCTGCTTGCCCAATGGAATCTGCTTTTGCCTTCATTCCATCGGGGTTAGATCTGCGTTTGCTTTTACTTAACCGGGGTAATCTGCGAAAATCTGCGTAATCTGTGGATCAGATAGAAAGCCCCTTCTCGCGTCTTCGCAATTCCTTTAACTTGATATCAATCATATACTCATAGATACTACGCAGAATGCAATAAGTAAGACCTGCCCGCCCATCCAGGATTCCCAATCTAAATAAATATAAATAACAAAAAACAAGAAAGGGTCTGCCGGGCATACGATAAGCTATTTGTTTTAAAATTCTTCGTCGAATTATAGGATCAGATGAAAATAATTTTCGTAATTCTAAAGGCACCCGAACTTCCTGAAGAAGTGAAGACGCCTCTATTGATGAATAGCGGTTGTGCCGCTCAAACCAGAATGCCACGCCTTTGTTAAAGGGGTAATGAATTAAGTGCTCCTGTAAATGACCGACCTTTCCATCGGTATGGTATTCCTCATTAATTTCCCTTTCAACACGTACTTTACCGACCCGGAAAAAACGGCCAAACCAGGTTGGGTAACCACTGCTTCGGCGCAGCCATTTGCCAAAGAACATGTCTTTACGGCGGATATGGTACAATGTGATTGATTCTTCACCACTATCGACAATTTTTCGGATTTCCTGTTCAACTGCAGGAGTAGCGTGTTCATCAGCGTCCAACATCAATAGCCATGGATGCCTGTATTCAACCTGAGTCAATGCGGCATTCCGCTGATTGGCATAATTATCGAAACTGCGCTGGAATACCCTTGCCCCAGCCTCCCTGGCTATTTCAACCGTTCGGTCAGTGCTATGAGAATCATATATGACTATATCATCACACCACTTGACTGATTCTAAACAACCCGGCAGGTTAATTTCTTCATTAAGTGTCAAAATTAGAACCGATATCATATATTCAACCTTGAAAGTATATGACGTACTGTTTCGTTCACTGATCCATTGTTATCCACGGCAATACAACGTGAGCTATCACTCCATTTAGTAAACAGTTCACGGCGCGACACATAATTTTTATCATAGGCATGTTCAGGCCTTGAGACTTCTACCTTCGCAGTATCTCTTAAAATCACAAAGCTCTTTGCATTGCCCGGTACAAGTTTCAAAAATATTCGTCCCCAAAATGAATCAGGTCCAAGATATTTACGTGTATCAACCTGAAGGTCAATCAGAATATCAACAACCCATCTGTCACAGATGATGATACGCCTTGTGAAATACGCTGGAATATATACCAGGAAGAAAGATGCAAGCAGTGTGTCGATAAAATTCAAGATAATAGCAAAGGTGGATATAAGAGTAGATCGGTAGAATTCATGATACCCTACACGTATACCATCATGCCATTCATATCGTGTAAACCTGGTTAAACGGCAAAAGGCATGAAAAATTTTAGTCAGGTAATGATTATAGCGCAACCATACACAACTTGTTTTGTGTCCGCGAGTTTCTAATTCTGAACGGACACCTTCAATAATGGTAGTTTTACCGCATCCGTCAACTCCACTGATAGATATAATTCGGGTCATGAGTATTCTTTTTGATCAATATCAGCGATTCGGAGCCACTGCTCAGCCACATTTTCCCAGGTTGGATGGTCTGCATATACCCGTGCCCCAGCAGCACATTTTTTTTCATACAACTGCCTGTCATTCAGCAAGATTAACATTGCCTCTGCCAGAGCCCTGTAATTAGCCGGTGGCACCATTAACCCGAACTGCTCGGCAAAACACCCAGTCCCGTCAGGTCCTGTTGAGATAACCGGCTTGCCATACCCTGCCGCTTCGATCACCGCCAGCGGAATTTCGGACGGCACCAGCAAAAAAGGTTTTAACACCGCATAACAATTGCGCAAAAAAAGATCCAGATCGGTTTTACTTACCGATTCCCACACAGAGATTAATTGTTTCCCGAATTTCATTCCTTGTATTCGCACACGCAACGATTCCGCATCCAGGCCCCTATCCTCCCGGAACAGGCAGACAAGGCACACGTCAGCATTTTTGCTTGAAACCCGTTTAAAAGCCTTTAATATCTGCTCCACCCCACGGATTGCCTGGGGAGGGCCAAAAAAAAGAAAATATGGGCGACCGTCAATCTTCTCTTTCGTTTCTTCGAAGACGGATGATTTATCATCTGAACTGACCAGGGGGGCTTTCCCGGGCGGTATGGAGAAAACAGCTTTTTCAGGATATCCGGCCCTGATTGTCATGGCGCGGCTGTAGTCACTCATCATGATCAACGGACGAACGCCGTTTTTTGTTAACCGGCGAACATAATAACGCTTTGGCATCACGGCCTGCGCCAGATAGGGAAGAACTGCTTTCAAACCAAGATAAGGCGCAACTTTTAAAACAGGAATCAGCCGATAATAAGCGCCGGGAACATACCAGATAACCCTGAGCCCGACATTTTCCAATTGCAGCACATCTGTTCTCGGCTTGCGCCAATCAAGGGGCCAATAAAGTACTTCAACTCCTTCATCACGGCAAATAGCGGCAAGCTTGTCCAGCCCAACTCTATTTAAAGACTTTTGCACCGCTTTAATTTGTATCCCCTTATTTAGCCAGTTTGGTTCGTTCCGCTTTTTACTTCCCGATAGCACTATGGCGCTTTGCCCTAATCGAATAATATGCGTGGAAACTTCCAGCACTGTTCGCCATGGCATCAGGTGTATGTTATGTTCATTCAGATCATTTGTGTAGATCGCAATTTTCATTGGCTAAAAATGAACTACCCCTCGGCAAGCCACAGATATTAATAAATGATATTTTCTATCCACAGATTACGCAGATTACACGGATTAATTTTTTGCCGTTTAAATCTGCGAAAATCTGCGTAATCTGCGGATTAAAAGCTTTTCAGCCATGCTGCGATTTTTTCAAGCATCTTGTCCTCTGTAAAGTCATCTTTAAATCTTTTTCTGGCCGACGCTCCCAGTCGCATACGTAAATCAGGATTTTCAATCATTCTTATAATAGCCTTCTCAAGTGCTGCCGCATCGGCTGACGGAACAACCAATCCATGCTTCTCATGCTCAACTGATTCCGTATTGCCACCCACATCAGTAGCAATAATGGCCTTACCTGCCCGCATACCTTCCAGCAGAGCAATGGAATGGTATTCTGCCAATGATGGCAGAGCAAAAACATCGAACAGGTCCAGCCAGTCATCCACATTAGCCTGATACCCTACAAATCTGACTTTTTCATCGATACCAAGTTTTACAGACTTTTCTTTAAGAGCATTTTCACGGGTTCCATTTCCAACCAAAAGCAATCTGGCCTGAGGAAAAGCCATCACAACTTTTTTAAAGGCATCTATAAGGTATTCCAAGCCCTTGACCGGATCCAGTCGAGACGCAATGCCAATGACAAAATTACTATCATCCAAGCCCGTGTCGGCTCGGGTCACAAGTTTTCCAGTTTGTTGCCTTTCAGACAAACCGTTGTGTACCACTGCGATCTTATCTTCAGGCACCCTCCTCAATACAAGTTGGCCTTTACAGTATTGGGCAACTGCGACAACAGCAGTTGCATGATGACGATACACATATTCCGCTCCTTTGTTAAAGACAGGAGAAAGAGGGATACGCGACAAACTGGGGGGGTGATAAAAGCCGTGGTATGAACATACAAACGGAAAGTTCCGCTTGATTTTTCTCTGAAGTATCCGGGCAACTATCGGCCCGTTGAAACCGTGGACAAAAATAAAATCAGGAGCAAATTTTTCGATCAATTCTGAACCGCGCCGAATCCAGGAAAAATCCATCCGTCCTCGAATCGGGATAAAAACGGCACCTATTTCTTCCAATGGGCTGAGATCACAATCCCAGTTTACACCATGAATACAGGCCGTTTTGACTTCTAAATCAGAAAACTCTCCCAATCGGTCATATGCCAAAACACATTTGCCTATACCGCCCAAAGAAAAACCCCAGAGTAAACTCAATATACGCATATTTTATTCACCATGAATGATTCGTTGGCAAGTGAAATACATCAGGAGTAGTGATACCTCTTTGGATTAAAACGAGTGATATCTAAAGGCACTTTGTTTTTTGTACATATATAAACATTACTGCTTTCGACACTTCATTACTGAAGAAGGATCTTCAATTACTTCATCGAAGGATAAACCACGATTATTTATAGTAAAGGTATTACGGCAATAGGCAATTACAGGTTTTTCATCTAATCGCATTTGGTGTACAAGAAACTCCATGCTGTCGACTACTTGAAGATCAGTTGGAATACCATGAAATAACGAAACTAAGCGTATATAAGCAGCTGTTGCTAAAAGAATAATAACTTTATTTGATGGCTTACATCTGACAACTCTCATGTCCAAGTCACTGCGATCATGAAACGCCCCGCGGCAGAAACTTCCATATATCAACACACATTCAACGGCATCGGTTTTTATTAATAGATTAGTAGCCCAGACAATGAAATCGAGTACCTTCCTGATCCCCACATTTCTTACACCATAAAAACTGTCCAGCATGTAAACATGGAAGTTTCCATCAATAATCCACATGAAGGTATGAACCAATATTAGAGTAACAAATCCAGATGCACTAAACGACAAAATATTTGGGAGAAACAAACGCCATAAACCAAACAGAGCACACCATATAATCAACTCGACAATAATATGAAAAGTTCGTTCAGTTTTATCGCGCCCATGAATACTATGAGTCAACCAACCAATTGGTAAATTCCTTAGCGCTCTCCATTTACCATGCTTTAGCATAGGTTCTTCTTGCAATTTTCATTAGACCTATCGTTCTGATTCGGTGCCAAGGCAACAATTAGGCTTGGCACAACTGCGGAAGGTGAATGATTTTTATTAACATACAAAACCGCCCGTTCCCCCATCTCCTGCCTTATTTCTTCATCATTCAACAGCGTTTCCACATAACCGACCGTTTCCTGTGCCAGATTTTTAAAATCGCTGTGATCTTTAAGGCTTTCATTTTTCTGAACAACATACCCTAGTCTGTTTTTCTCGATAACATTATCAGGATCGATATTCAAAGATACAACCGGTACACCATTCATCCATGCCTGCAGAAAAGTGTTTGGAAATCCCTCCTGTGTTGAGGTGTTAAGAAAAATTTTAGTTTGCTGGAACCAGCCTTCCATTTCAATTGGTGAAACCTGCCCCAAAAACTGTAAATTTGGCAAAGCCTCCGCCTCATTTCTCGCTTGCTTAAATCGGATATCATCTCCTTTATTCATTGCCAATACAAACTGTACTTCGGGCATTTTCATGGCAAGTTCGATTACCACCTCATATCTTTTTTTCGGCATTGAATTACCTGCCCAAAGCACATCGGTTTTTGAATATTTCACATTGGGCTTTGAGTTCCTGATTGATAATGGCTGAAGTTTCTTGCAGATACTTCGCACAAGAAAAGCATCAATCCCATAGTTATTAAAAAAACCTGTTTGCTGCTCTTTGCTTTGAGCAATTACAATTCCAGTATGTTTGATTCCCCAGTCCTGAAGAAAGCCTGCCAATTTGTTAACCGTCCTTTCCTCAGGGTTTGCATCAAAGGCCATTTGTGCCCAAAATACTGATTTTCTATTAAATATTCGGCAAAAGATCGCCAGTGGTGCCAACAGGTGGCCAGGCACCTTGATAATATAAAAATCCGCATCTGCTTTTTTCATTGCATACCACAAGCTCAACCAGTCCAATGGCATGTGCAGGTTACTTCCCCCAAGATAGGCAAAGCTTGCAGGGAAAACGGGAAGTGACGTTGGTTTCCGCGTATTTTCTTGAGACGGCCTATCTGTGATAAAGGACACACGCCAACCTTGCTTTGCCAGTTCATCCCCAAAAAGAAAAAATTGACGTTCCGCGCCGCCAGGCCCACTTCCATCCCCAACAAGAAGAGGATAAGAGAAGGGGGAAACAAAACAGATTGATTTACAAAACATTATTTTCACGTTCAAACATGTGAGAACTATTTTTAATCCTTTGGTTTCTCGGCGACAATATAAACTTGACCGATAAATGGCACTAAAAATGGTACCCTTTTAATCTTAGGATGAATATCGCTGGAACAAGTAGCTTTTATAACCGTAAATCCTGAATGATCTATTTTTCTTTTCCACCAAAACACAGAATGGTAGGCCTCGTCTTTCCCCTTCCAGCCAACACCAAAATTGTCATAAACTTTTTCTCGTCCAAGAATCCATTTTAAACCGCCGCTCCTGAAACCTGTTTTTATGGGTCTTATTATTGCCATCTTCCAAATCATACGAGGATCAATCGCATTACCATCCAATATAACTAACCGTCCACCAGGTTTCAGTAATTTAAAACAATTTTTTAAGGCTTTATCTCTATCCCATATATGTTCAAAAGTTGCGTTTGCAAAAATCCCATCGAAAACTGCTTTGTGCTCTTTTATTTCGCAAATATCCTGTATTTGAAAATCGACGTTCTCCAATCCATAATACTTCATGTTGGTTTTAAATACTGCCTTATTTTGTGGTACCAAATCAAAGCCGGTATATTTGTGGCCACGTATTGCTAGTTCCGCGCCATATCTTCCATCACCGGGTCCAATTTCCAAAACATTACCTTTTGCTGGTAAGCGCAGTCCCTCTACTATTAATGTTAACATTCGGCGGGCGCCATCAGAGTTAGGATCAGACAAATGTTTTAAAAGTCTTTTGCCGCCGGATATAAAACCACAATTGGGCAATGTATTATCGATTTTTGCAAATTGTTCCATTAAAAGAATCCTTTTAGATTTTTGAGATAATAAATCTGTTTTTGCCGCCCGGTGTAGGCTCAATTGAATCAACATATTCAATCTCAACATCCAGCTCTGGAGCAGTTTCTTTGATTTGATGGCGTAACTGGAAATCTTGATTTGCAGTCAATGTCTTTTCCTTCATCTGCAGGCTAATAGTTATTTTTTTAAGAGTTTCTTGAATTATTTGAAAGTTTAAAATACCGGTAGAGATATGTTTAAGAAGCAAGGTCCAGAATGTCCCTGAAATCGAGTTCCCGGAAGGCGTATGAATCAAATCGAAAACTCTGCCATCTATCTTTTCCAGCAATGGCAATCCCCTGCCGCAGCGGCACTCTTTTTCAGACCAGCTGCCCATGTCCCCACTTCTGTAGCGGATAAATGGCATAACCTCATTATCCAAATCCGTGATTACCAGTTCACCAATCTCCCCCGGCTCACATTCGGAACCATCTTCGCGTAAAACCTCAATAATGACGCGTTCTGTATTTATATGTAATCCACAATGATATTCACATTCTTGTGCAACATTGCCGAATTCGCGGCACCCATATCGGTTAAATACAGGCACCCTGAAAACTTTCTCAAAAAGCTTACGCTGCGTTTCCGCAAGTTGTTCCGCAGAGCAAATAATCGCGCGAAGGGATGGGAACTGAACGTTATGCTTTTCACAAAAATACGCAAAGTGCTCGAGTGGGCTTGGATAGCTTGTTAAAAGTTTAGGGCCGTATTGCTGCAGCAGCCCGGCATAGTCACTCATCTGGGACTCTGTCATTTTATATGACGATAGAAAAAGGTTGGGCCGTGTCCATGCTCGAAGTTTGTCGGCAAAACTTTTTGTATCAGGCTCGTCAAAACGCGCCCCCCAAAGCATTGCCTGCCTGTCAAAAGGACTCACCTGGCACCACCCATAGTTTCGAAAAGTGGCAACCATACGAGTCAATGCTTTTTTTTTATCTGTCAGAAAAAAAAGACTCTCACCGGTTGAACCGCTGGTCGAATTTTTTTGAGCTCTATGTTCAGCAATATTGGAAGCTCTGAGCTGGTTATAATTTTCACGAATAATTGACTTGTTCAATAAGGGTAAGCTTGTCAGTATTTCAAGGCTCCAAAGGCCTTGTTCCTTAATTTTCAATTCTTCGAATACACGGCAATAGTAAGGGACATTTTGCATGCAGTGAATCAGCATATATTTCAATTTTCGCTGCTGTATAGCTTGCGAGTCAGTCTTGTTTTTCCACTGGTTACGCTCAAATAACCTCCACGTATTCATTGTCTGATCTCTGCAGACAAAGCTGTGGTATCCTGCAAATGCCATTTGTCTCAAATATTTCATTAATTACCTGTCACTCACAAATTGTTTGTCATTTGCTTCTCAAAAAGAATTTTGCAAGCTGAAGTGCTTTTTGTGCTCGCCCTAACCATTTGGCCAACCATGAGCCCCGTGCCGACTCAATTGCCCAGACAAACTGCCGACCAGTAGGATATCCCAAGCTGTACCCCCGCCAGGAAACCACCGGCATACTCCCTATACGGGGAATCATATCACCATAACTTCCTTTTACCTGTTCCGGTTTCCATTTGCTCGGCAGGGTAAAATACTTATACCCCACATCCCTGGCAATTTGAACGACCTCCTCTGAAACACCTCCGCCAGGCCAGCAGATGCCTTCGACTTTCTTTTTAAGATTCAGTTCAATGATACGTTTAGATTCTGTCAATTCGAATGTGATACGATCTTTATATTCGGAATCTGTTTCATAGCGGCCATTCGGCTTTTTTCTTACCTTTTCACGATAATCCCTTACTATCTGGTCAAGCTTCACTTTCCAGTCTTGGTTTTTAAAAAAATCCGCATTTCCATGGGCTTGCGTATAACGGATAATTTCCGTTTCTAATTCAGGCTCATTTGGTTCATAGCGCCTGGTTTCAAGTGACTTGCCGTGTTCGTACACAGGTGCACCATAAGGAATTTTATTTTCGTATTCTGCGGCTTTTGTTAAATAGTAGGGCTTAAATTCGGGGAGCCTGTTCCACAACATCCATACCGGCCCCCCAGGCTCAGTGGCAGAACCCGTGTGCCAGAAATCAACAATTTCCGGCCCCTTAAAATACCACGTATGCGTCAGGGCATGCGACTGGATCTCGACCAAGCCGCTTTTTTCCATCGCTCGCATTTCCGGCCAGGAGAGAAATCCCGCATATTGTTCGACCGGCATTGTAATGTTTTGACCCATCATATGAGGATCATGCTGCGGTCTGATAATATCACGTGGATCAACAAACTCAGGATTTACAAATATAGTCGCTTTCAAACCACATTTTTTCAAAAGAGGAAATACGAGTACCCAATTATCAAGATAGCCATCGTCGAAGGTTAAACAAACAGACTTACAGTTATGGTTCTGTTTAAATACTTTTTCTAAGGTAAGGAACTTATATTTAGAAAGATGTATTTTTTGTACTTTATCTGCGAAACAATTATAATTCTCAGCAATATGTGGATAAACCCATTTATACCGCTCAAGGCCAACCGTATGGAACATAATGGTAACAGATTTTTTCAAAACTCTGAATCCCCATTAATAACCTTCATGTAAAGGCTTTGCTGTTGTTGTATCGAACAGTCTGCTCCCAATTCTTTGAAACTGGAAGTAGCATTTGAAGCCAATTTATGTCTTAGTTTAGGATCGTCAATGAGTTTTGTAAGTGCTATTGTCAGCTTGACTTTATCAGCAGGCGGTACAATCATTGCGCTCTTTTCATGTTTGAGATAATCAGTGTGTGCCCCCTGTGATGTTACCACCAAAGGAAGACCATTCGCCATAGCTTCAAGAATTGCTATGCTTTGTCCTTCACTTAACGAAGGCATAACGAAAATGTCGGAGGAAGAAAGAAAACTGCCCACATCTTCTCTATACCCCATCAACTTTACATTTTTTTCTAGTTGCAGGTGCCTTATCTGTTCTTCCAGTTCTTTTCGGCAGGGCCCTTCACCTATAATCAGCATTAAAAACTTTTTATTTTGGTCGCGCAATTCCGATGCAGCATCAATTAGAAAAGTGTGCCCCTTAATCGGCAGAAGGTTGCCGACGGATAAAATGCACGAAACGTCATTTCCGATGCCAAACTCATCTCGAATAATAGTGCGCTTCGAAGTCAATATGTTTATTCTCGACACATCCATAGGATTCGGGATAATCGAAAACTTTTCTTCCGGGTAGCCCAGTGCAGTTACATGAAATTTCTTAATTGAAAGACTCAGTGCTATAAATTTGGTTCCTAACCGACGCGCCGTCAATCCATCTGCCCACTTTCTAAAATGATGAATCAAGGTAAAAGGTTTTCGTTTCCAACTTGAGTTGGTGTGCAGAGTTGAAATTACCGGAACTTTTGCTATGAAGCCCGCTAATCGACCTACAATATCAGAATGGTAGCCATGGGTATGAATAAGTTGAATGTCTTTGTCTCTTATCATTCTCACTAATCGGTATAGAATATATGGTTGGTTCCATCGTCGAAGGCGCAATTCTGTTATTGGAATATTAAGAGCTTCAAATTCTGGCTTTAATTTACCTTCTGCCCGAAAACAAATTGCGTAGGGCTTAATAAGCGTCTTGTCCAACTGCCGCAAACATACCAACACGGCACGCTCCATACCGCCGCCTGCAAAGCCCCCCCATATAATGGCAATTTTAGTTCTATTCACTAGTTCGCCCAGTCAAGTTACGTTGTATAGTTAATTCCCTTACCGCACCTGATAGTGGCGCAAATAAATACAGCAAGTGCATACCAGACACAGTATTGGTTGCTAACGAAATCAGTCCAAACACCATTGTTGCAAGACCAAAACTTCTTACCCAATGAGGTGAAAATCCTTTAAATATAAATATAAGGAGCAGTATATACAATGCAAATCCGATAATTCCAAGTTCTACAAGTAATTGCAGGTAAGTATTGTGTGTAGCTGTTCTTCGAAATATTTTATAAGGATCAAAACTAAAATTACTATATCCTATTCCTATAATCGGATTTTTCCACCAAAGTTTTATGGCTCTTGCTTGAGCTGGCAGCCTGCTGTCCATTGAAGGGATGGATTCCATGCTATTGAAATCGATAGAACTGATAGAAGCAATACGATCAATTGGCCCCGAAAAAATACTGAATTGTGTTGCAGCGAGCAGTATTGTGAATGCTATACCAAGCAGTAAAAACATTATTGAAAATGGCTTTTTTTTAAGATACACGCCTATAGTTACAATGAAGATACAAACCAATATTAAACTGCCTGCGCGCGATCCTGTGGCAATAATTGAGATTGTGCTTATCACTATTATTACAAACGCAAATGCCTTTTTTCTCCACCCCATAGAGTGCACTAGGTATGAAACTGCCACAGGCATTAAAAGGCAGAAAGTGTAGGCTACGTCATTGGGATCTTTATATTTTCCCCCTAAATTACTCAGACGGTAGTTTATACCGCCACCCGTTAAATAGAAAATTATGCCTGTAATACCAAGAGCTAAGATCATAATTAGCAATATCAATTTAAAAAGTTCTAAATCTTTTGGAGATTTAATTAGCATGGTTACCCATACTAAAGTCATAAATAGTGGTATACAATCACGGATTATTTCTACATCACGTTTACCAAAGATAAGCCAAGATATTGACATAAGGAGAATAAGCAAAAAGGCAAGCAAGGTTTGCCTTCTTTTCAGTATATTACGAATGCCCTTTGAATAGTCCAATGGAATAAACAAAATTGCCAAAATTCCTCCAAACAATAATCTTACTCGCCCTATTTCTAAGTGCAAAACACTGATGTTTCCAACCCACAAAAAAAGTAGGACTGCAAATAAAAGCCAACGCAATTCATTTATACCCCAGCCTAAAATATAAAATGTTATCCATATCGTTAATGAGGCAAAGAGAAGCGCCAAGAAGATTACATTCTCATTCAGTATTATTTTGCCGACTTGATATGAGACTAGAATAGCGCACATCATGATTAGAAACTGATTTAGACGTCCATTAGCGATTTTATCGTACATTGGTAACATTTTCGATAATTCTCCATACAACTTTCATAATATTGTCAATAGCCCCTTATACGTATTAATCGTTCTTTGATACAAGGCTTCATACTTTTTGCCAACCATCTCCCAGGTATAGTCTCTCTCTACTAATTTCCTCCCATTAAGTGCGATTTGTTGCCTTAAACTCTGATTATTTAATAACTCCACCACCTTATCAGCAAACTCTTTTGGGCTATCAGCAAGTAATATATCTTCTCCATTTGATACATTTATTCCCTGAGCACCTAGTGATGTAGAAACAATTGGTTTTTGCATACTCATTGCTTCTAATATTTTATTTTTTATTCCCGCACCTAATCTCATGGGGCAAATTATTATGCTTGCTTTCGAAATCGACTGACGTATGTCATCCACATATCCAGTGACAGTAACATTTTTATCATCAGATATTTGTTTTATGTCTTCCACCGGTGATGAGCCTACAATATAAAAATGGACATTGTGTATACTATCTTTAATAAGTGGAAAAATATAATTATAAAAATATAATACTGCATCTACATTAGGAGGAAAGTTCATATTACCTGAAAATACTAAACTGGGGAGATCTTCTGAAACATCTTGTAGCGGACGGAAATAAGATGTGTTCACTCCATTAGGTATTACCGAAATATTTGCGTCAGGTGATAGTGATTTAAATACTGACCTGTCTATTTCTGATACTGTAACGCAAGCATCGAAATATCTCATGATTCTCCTTTCGTACCTTCTTGCCCTGTAATACCCAACCCGATCTTTCAATATTTGACATTTTGATAACTTATTTCTGTTTAAGAAATATTTACGTCTTAGCATTAATGTTTTGCAATCCGTGATATCCAGTACCCTTGGCACAGTTGTGATATCATAACTAAAGGGTGCCATATTTAAAGTGTGGGAATGAATAAGATCAATTTTTTTTGAAGAAACTATCTTTAAAAGTTTCTCCCTAAATCGCTTGTATAATTCAGGAGATCGTACCTTCATAGAGAAAGCTGAGTCCCAAGAGAAAAGATATATTAATCGCCTAAGAATTGATGACTTTTCTGGTTTCCATAATACAAAGTCAATCCTTGGGAATATGTGATTAATATAAGATAAATGCTTTAACTCTTCTTCAGACTTCATAAAACACAGCAAGTAGACCTCGTGCTTTTTGGCAATCTGGCTGAAAATATTGAATATACGCAAATTCGCACCAGAGGACAGAGGATAGGGTATACGTGGACTCACTACAAGAATTCTCATTGTTTCCTCTTAAGTCCAGTCAGTAAAGGCGTAGTGCGAAGAACATCCCCAATAGCGGCAAATTTAAGGATTAGAATTCTTGTTCCCATTGGTTCGTAATGCCTGCAGCGTTCCCAACACAGTTCAGGATGAAATTTACAAGGTTTTGATCCCTTATAATATCGACAATCTGTTTTTAACTGCAATTATGTTATCCTTTCCAATAAATCGCAAATCCTTTGTGCGGCCCGCCCATCAGAGTTGAATAAATGAGTTCGGATGAAACGAGCACGAGCTTCTTCACGATTCTTCCAAAAGACATCGCTGTCTGCAAGAACCTCCCTTAAAGAACTACTTAAATCGACAGGATTATCCGCAAATAATGCCACGCCATCATCAACATAAGTGCGCTTAGGATAAGAAGCAACGCCTTTTAGGTCAAGGATCACCAGAGGTGTCTTCAATGCTACTGCCAACAAACCAACCGAGGAATAGTTGCTGACCATTGCATCAGCTGCTAAAATAATTTGATCGTTAATTCTAACGTCAGTAACTATTATGTAATCCTTGATACCAAAACGTTCTGCCTGTTCGCGTTCAATTTGCCCTTCTTGGTGGTCTGATGGGTGCAACTTGAATATGAGCTGTACATCATCCAATTGACTGATAGCTTCACTAAGTACAGACATTTCTTTAACTTTAAAAGCACTTACATGAGTGCTTCGCAATGGCCAGGTTGCAGCCAAAACCCACCTTTTTGCAGTGTTTATTTTAAATTTCCTTGCAATCTCAAAACGAACTCGCTCTCGGTTATTTCTAGATTGGTCGAGCTGGTCATAGTACACAGATCCAACAACGTTTAGTTTATCAGGGTTGGCTCCCCTTTGAAGATAGCACTCTCTTACACGTTCACCATAGACGCACAAGTGATCTTCAAAGGGTTCGCCAGTCTCAGCAGAAGCCCCAAGAAGCCCATATTGTAGGCCAACACTTTTTACCCCAGCCAAGCGTGCAGCGGCAACAATTCTCCGAATCCCTGATCCTCCATCGTGTGGAACAATCACAGCCTTGATCCCATATTTTTGTATAAATTTCTCAGCTATAATAATGTCAAGTATGAGCCGGAACAAACTCTGAAAACGATTATCCAGAAAGGTGAGAACTAATGGTCGAAAATCCCAGCCATGCCAGTTGCTTAGCTCGTCTAACCTTCCAGAGGATCTCTCCTCATACCAGGTGCGTCTTATTTTTGCTTCCCCTTGGAGCGCACGCACCACCAACCCGGGGGATAATATTGAATTCAGGGCCTTCCACTTGATTTTACTTTCGTTGTTGAATGATGGTTTATTTCCTCTGCATATAACCAAAGCAGTATCTGGATGCTGCTTCTCCCACTGCATTAAAACAGGAAGAATGTGAGGTGCAATTTTTGATGAACAAGGAAGAAATGCGTATTCACCAGAAGCGTCATTCCTTTTAGGTCTCCTCCAAACTGATTGCATAAAGTGTTTGGCAGCACGCAGCGCTCTATACGTCCAATGAAAGGTGACCTTGCGTGAAAGGTCTTTTATCCAAGTTTTTGAAAACCGCTGTTTTATACGGAATTCTACCGTAGGATGCCTGACTTGCACGCATTGCGTAGCTGCAAGTATTCTTACTGGATCCGCATCCTCTAAAATCACTGTAGCACCTGGATGGCGTTTTGCGAAATCATCCCAGGCTGCCAGCTCGGCAAACCACTTCGGCCAGATTAAGGCAATCCAGTCTCCCTCAAATAGGTAAGCAAGGTTTATCCCGCGATACTCCATAACTTTGTATAACAAACTCCTGGTATCACCAGGTGCTCCAGTGAGTGTGTCAAACAGTAGCCGAGGGGCATACGCACCCTCCCATTCTTTCCGGTAATACCACAGATTAAGATTTAATTCCTCTATCGGCCCTGACCAATCTTCTTTGCCCTTTGAATCCGCATTAGTGATCCAGCCTGGCGAAGAAGCATCATGTAGACACGGTACATTTGAAGAGTTTACCCAAATATTCATTGTAACCTCAATTCCAAGAAAAGAATCAGTAAAAATTTCTTTCTGTTCTCATCTTTCCTCAAATCTCTCCTCGAAGTTCCCCTAAAGTGATGGTGGAGTTCCCCCAAAGTGATGGACACACCGAAAAGTTAGAGATAAAGAAAAAAGGGCTAGGAGGTGTGCAGTGAGAAAAAAGAGAGAACAAAAATAGCTTTGACAAGGAATCTCATAAAGAATTTGGTTAGAACAAAACAGTTATTCGTTCTTTTATTAGCTTATAGATTCCATAATTAGCGAATTTGTCCAAGAAATAGGCAAAACCCAAGTAAATAATGATACCAAAAAATATTAGTGAGAAAAATTCAAAAATGTGAATTTGGGTATAAAAAAGTTGTCTTATGCTCGTTATTAATAAAACCATAACGCCGGTGTTTATTATTGATAAAGAAATCGGTTTCAATAATTCGGCAAAGGAACATTTAATTATTTTTGTAGTCATATACCAGATCACAGGGGACGGGAGCAAAGCGCTTAGAAAAAGCGCTGTTACCACTCCAGTAACACCCCACAAACGAGACAAAGGATATACAATAATAATCAAGATTATCACCCCCACCATAGATATCTTGGTGCCGATTGAAGGCCTCCCAGATGCCTGAAATGCAATATTTGAGGGAGTATTTATAAATCCGAGCATCCCCTGTAAACATAATATTTGAATAAGAGACACTATTGGAAGCCATTTGTCTGTTAGAAACAAATGAGTAAAGTCCCGGCTTAAAACGAATAAACCTCCTGCCATTGGTATGCCGATAAAGGTAAGAAGTTGCAGCGTTTGTAAATATGCCCGTTTGAATCTGGCATGATCAAGTTGCAATTGCGAATATGCTGGATATCCCACTTTCCAGATTACTTGGGAAACTTGTAGAAATAGCCTGTTTGAAAATGCCTCGGCTCTGTTGTAAAAACCCAGAATTGGCATACCAAGGAATTTCCCTATAAATATGGTTGTTCCTTGTTGTCTTATCATTTTCATTATAGCTGAACCTAGTATCCACTTCCCAAAACCAAATAATTGTTTGGCCTTTTTAATTTCAAATTCCAAACGCGGTCTGTAGGGGTGCATTATATATGAAATCAAACAGGCTGCAGCACTGTTTGCGAGGTTTGCCCAAACCAAGGCCCATACATTTCTCAAAGAGAATGCCAAGGGGATTACTACTCCTATATAGATTACCAAAGGAACTATCTCTAAAACAAACTGCTTGTGAAAATCGAGGTTTTTTCGGAAATAAACGACTCCGATATTGCGAAGTCCCTGAAACACAAGAGATAAGCTGATTACCCGAATTACCTCCACTGTCCTTGGCTCTTTGAAAAAAGAGGCGAGCAGAGGGGCAACAAGGAATATAACAAAAAAAAGAATCAGGTGTCGCGTAAGTTCAAATGTCCATGTGGTATTTAAGAAATCCTCGGGCCTATCCTGATTTTGTATTAATGCTGATTCAAAACCCGTATCTGTTGTGCTTTTGGAAAGGGCAATTACAGAGGCAGCTAGGGCCATCAACCCATAGTCTGAGGGCATTAATAGTCTGGTCACAATGATGGCGCTTATGATACCTAAGCCCCTAACGCATATCAAAGAGGCGGTTACCCAAAGCGCTCCTTTGGTAACCTTCTTTGATAAAGAGCTGTCGATCTTAATATTCGAACTACCGTCGATTTTATCCGTCATTGATTTTCCGAAAGAAAAATAGGGTTTTCATTGAGATGTAATAGTATCCGCCAATGCAGCACTCACCCGCAACGAGCCCCGGAGTGGTTTGACGTTCTCACCCGCTGTCCTTGTCGTATCATCCATCTCCTGAGCAGACCAGATCAGGCGGCAGATGTATGAGTTACTGACTTTCTGATAGTGTATCATCCCTGCAAGGTTGCTTGCAGATTTATCGACAGTTATATTGAGGTGATGTTTATGATCGCCCAATTTGATGATGGAACCAGTGGAGCCAAGCATCTGTTTTGCCGATACCAGGAACGATACCGCGTCTCCATGATTGACCGGATCTGTCATTTTAAAATATTCAAGGTCGTGTCCACCATTATGGGTTGCGTAAAACAGATCTTTCTGAGAAAACGCTTCGGGATTTATGGTAATATAGCCAAGGCGAAGGGAACCGGACATGGGCTTTGACCAGTCCAGTTGATAATCGATATCAATAAAAGGCTGATCTTTGCCTCTGTAAATACGAAAGGATTTATATAGATTCCCGCAATCCAGTTGAAATTTTCCTTGTATCCTGATCGATTCTGAATCGTGTTCATAGGCGACCGACAGTGACTCAACAGGTTCCAGATCAGTAATCCGCCTATGCCCCGGCGACTCCAGAACCAGATGCCCTGTATAGTAATCTGCCCCCCAGTTAATGTCGTCGTAATACCCGTGATGCAGTGTGCCGCACAGCCAATCTGCGGAAATCTCCTTGAACCACAAGGCATCAATCGCCAGCCCGCGTCGGCAGTTCAGACGTATCTTAATCGCGTCAGTCTCAACGGTCAGATAAGATTCATTTCGCGCAACACACACATCAGTCGGCAGGTCAGGCAACAAATCATTCTTCTGAGCTCCGGTTTGAATTAATCGCATTCGGCTGAGCTTTTCTTGACTGGATAAACAGGATTGACATGATTCATGATTCTTATTTATACTGATCATCTTGTTAATCCTGTCAGAATATGCCTTCCAGCGTTTCTCTGTAATATGCGTCCGGAAATCACTGCTCCACAGATAGCATAGTTCCCGCCAGTCATCATCATTTGACGCGGGGTTTGCCTTATGAGATTCAAAGATACGCCAGCAGGCCGTATTGATACCCAGGTCGTCGCGGCCCGTGACCGCCCAGCGTGTGATGTTGTATTTTTCCTGCTTCTTTACTGGAATGGGCTGTTCAGGCGACTCCAGATGCAGCAGGTTCCCGGCACCAGGCGCTTCCATCAATTCCAAAACCTGGCCGGGTCGAACAAACTGAAAACTGGTATCATTCAACAACACTTCAAAGAGTAACCCGATACGCATCCATTCTCCATCTTCATGTAATGATGCTTCCGTATGGTAACGTCTGGGACGAAAGTCAAAGATCTCCACGTCATTACCGTAAAGAGAAAAAGAGCGCGGTTGATCGGACAGATGGCCGCAAAGATATTCTTTATATTCGCCCAGTTCCATTTCACCGTGGGCATAGCGCTGGAATTTCTGAAAGGCAATGGCATTATTCCATATAAGAGGTATCTCCTCACCATGCTGTCCGCATGCAAGCTGGGGGAAATAGCGCCATTCAGGATTCCACTCCGGATGGCATCGATAGGGGTTATCCCATTCCATGGCAATGGCCCGATAACCTGCATCGATATAATGCTGCACCAGTCCGGCAGAGTAGGCCTGTTCATTCACAAGCGCAATATCGGGTCGAAAACCAAGTAAATTTCCATAGACGACATTTCCCAATCGAAGATTAGCAGCATTCACCTCCGCAGGAACCAGCGGCCCGACAATCTGGGCATAACCACTGCCGATAAACTCGCAATGCCCTTCGCTTGTCAGCAGTCGCAATTCCTCAACCCATGCAGGATCAATAGCCGCAATTGCCTCTAAAGTATAACCTGTAGCCTCGATGCCAAACGGCAGATCATACTTACGTGCCAGGCGTAACAAAGGCCAGTAGCAACATCGGATAACCTCCGGCCGCTGCTCTTCTTCAATGGATGAATAGGCTATGTTTAGATGAAAGATGGAATAAAGTTGAAGCATTGAGATGATAACCGTTCATGGGTTCAAAAATTCAGAGTTGATGGCTCCCGGCGAGGCTCAATGACCAATAACTATTTACGATCGTCGACTATCTCTATTTTGATGGTATTTACAACCTGTAGTGCCCGTTCAACAGCCTGATCTCGTGTCTCACCTGTTGTAATGACAAAGCCAGCTCGCTTGGTATGATTTGTCACTGATTCCACAATGTCTCCCGGCTTTACGAAAAAACCTAATTTATGCACCCATGACGTATCTTTAAATTGTTCTTCATTTTTTATTTTGACAACCCTTCCAGGCACAGGGAAAAAATACCGGATGGCGACACCTTTTTGATATCGTGGAATCAGATCTTCTTCCGGCACCTGTTCACCCAATGCTATTTTAATTGCAGCGCCGATAAGATCAACACCTGTCGCAAGCGGAATCTGATCCGTAGAAAACCATCCGCCGGACAACCTGGCAGCAATTTCTATTACTTTAGGGCCATCTTTGGTAAGAACCATATCGCCCTTGGCAATCCCTGTTGTAATACCCATAGCCAGAGCCGCCTGCTCCGCCAATCTTGAAACAGAGTTTTGCTGCTCTGTGGTTAATATTGATGGCTGATGACCGCCATTCTCAATGATATAAGGAGCAAAGCGATCCAGAAATTCGTAATTTCGATCTGTAAAACCTGGGGTAAAGGCCCTACCATTAATTATAGCCGATTCTGTGCTGATCTGTGGGCCATCCAGATATTCCTCCACCATAACGCGTCCAGATGGCGAGAAAGAAACAGAATGCTCATATGTCCAATCAAGGTCAATAGATTCTGTCAATCTCAATACACCGCGTGCGCCCCGGCTATCTACCGGCTTAAAAACAACAGGAAAACCGTTCTCTGATAGTATACGGCGCAAATGAGATACAGAATCAACCCTGCAAAACCACGGAACAGAAATTCCCTCTTCAACAAATCGATCTTTCATTGCCAGTTTATCACTGGCAAGTTGCGCAGTCTCAATGCTAATGCCTGGCAGACCTAACGCATGTGCAACACTTGCTACAGTCAAAGGCACATCGGAAGCAATGCACATCACCCCGTCAATAGATCTGACTGTTTTGTCATAATGCAATGCTGCCGAAATTGTATCTTCAACTCCATAGGTATCCGCGATTACACGGTCATCCGCGATTTCAAACCCCGGGGCATTGGGATTTATATCACTAACAACGACATGCAACCCCATATTCTTGGCACGCTGAATGCCGGGCACTGCCTCAGAACCACCACTGACTATAAACAAGGTTTTATTCATAAGGCCACATTTTATCCGAAATACATGCCACCATTTACATTAATGGTTTGTCCTGTAATATAGTTTGCATTATCACTTGCCAGAAAAAATACAACCTGTGAGATTTCCTCAACAGTGGCTATACGTCCAATTGGAATATTGCGAACTTTTTCGGTGCCAGCTTCGGACTCAATTTCGTTGGAGGACATGTCTGTTCCTACAAGCCCGGGAGCAACGGCGTTTGTTGTAATTCCTTGGCTACTGTATATTTTCGCAAGCGATCGGGTTAAACTAATCAACCCCGCCTTTGCCGCAGCATAGTGTACCTGGTTAAACCCGCCCCACTGGCCACCTATAGAAGTGATATTTATTATCCTGCCCCAACCCTGCTTTAACATATCTGGCAGGACTTCCTGGCAACAAACAAATGGTCCTCGCAAATTTACAGACATCATGTAATCCCAATCAGCATCAGTTATAGTGTCAAACGGCTTTTCCTGTGCGATGGCTGCATTGTTGATCAAAATATCAACAGATCCCAAGCGGTTTTTCACTTCAACGATCGCTTTATTGATACTTGTACGATCTTCAACTGACATCTGAATGGCCATTGCCTTACCATTACCATCAGTAATAGATTTAGCAACTTCCTCAGCTAAAACATTGTTGGTATTATAAGTCAAAACTACATGAACACCAGCACTTGACAGCGCAAGGCTGATCGCTTTTCCTATGCCGCGGCTGCCACCAGTTACCAACGCCACTTTGTTGGATAGATCCATGTCAACTCCTCTTTTTCCTTTGCAATGCCCGCTTTGCAGCCTTAACAATATATGGGGCTGTTAACTCATATTTTTCAGCAAGTTCATCGGAATCGCCAGACTCTGCAAAAGCATCCCTTATGCCTACAAATTCGATTGGACAAGGGCATTTCTGAACCACGACCTCGGCAACCGCACCACCTAAACCGCCATAGACATTATGATCTTCTGCTGTAACAAGACAGCCCGTCGCTTCAGCGCACCGAGCTATTAATTCTTGATCAATAGGTTTAAGCGTAGACATATTGACTACACGGCACGAAATCCCCTCTTCACCCAATTTATCCCCTGCCTCAAGTGCCCTATGAACCATCACGCCAACAGCAATGATCGTTACATCTGAACCTTCTCTAATTATTGTTCCCTTGCCCAATTCAAAGTTTACGTTTTCATCAAAGATATCTGGTATAGGGCTTCTTCCTGTGCGAAAGTAAACCGGTCCTTCATGATCCAGCACAACCGGCAGGGCTTTTTTTAATTCAAAAGGATCAGCAGGAGAAACAATCTTAAAATTGGGAATAGCACGGTAAATAGAGATATCCTCAATCGCCTGATGTGTCGGCCCATCCGGACCGACATCCAAACCTAAGTGACTGGCCACGATCTTTACATTAAAATTCGGGTAAGCAATGGAATTTCTGGCCTGTTCAATAGCACGCATCGAAGCAAATACAGCGTAACATGTTACAATCGGTATAACTCCTGTAGTTGATAGCCCGGCAGCCACAGACATCATGTTCTGTTCTGCTATACCACACTGGATAAAACGTTCGGGAAAGGTCTCTCTAAAAATATTAACACCTGTTCCACCTGCAACATCAGCATCAAGAACCACAAAATCATCACGTATTTTGGCCAAGTCAACCAGAGCCTGCCCGAAAGCATCACGCATAGTAATCATAAATAATCCTCACCACTAATTACGCTAATTTCACAAATTATATATGTATCTTTTCCAGTTTAAGGATAACTCACCAAAATTAACCAGTAATCCTAACTTCTTCCTACAACTTTTTATACTGTTAATTATCTGCGCTTCTTCTATCCTGCCAATTGCCTTTAACGATTTTATTTCTATCACAATGTTATCATAGGTCAAGAAATCAGGAACATAATATTTCTCTAATCTATTGTTTTTGTAATACAAATCTATCTTTGGTTGTGAAACACATGGAATATTTTGAATATCAAATTCAATTTGAAGAGCTTCTTGGTATACTGCTTCAAGAAAACCAGGTCCAAGCTCCTTATGCACCTCTATAGCTGCCCCAACAATCTTATAAACTTCCTCTTTGTATAACAATTTTTCCATACAATTAGCGCAATTGGTGAAATTCGTGGTTTATATTTGAAGATCCTCACAGCCACATTCCTTTAAAGCACATTCCCTTTCCTTACCTTGAGGCGCCAAACTTCCATGCCACTTTGGAACATTTTCCATAAACGAAATCCCCTTGCCCTTTATGGTATGAGCGAGGATTATCGAAGGCTTGCCTTTGATCTTTCTTGCTCTATCCAGCGCATTACCTATTTCACGAAAATCATGCCCGTCAATTTCCATAGCATACCATCCAAAGGCCTTGAACTTGTCCATCAAGGGTTCAAGCGCCGTAACATTTGTATTTAAATCATCACTCTGATATTTGTTGTAATCGACTATTGCCACCAAATTATCCAGATTATGATGCGCTCCAAACATCATACCTTCCCATATCTGACCCTCGTTGAGTTCGCCATCCCCAAGAAGCGCATATGTCCTAAAGCTTAAATTTTTTCGCTTTGCTCCAAGGGCACATCCCAAAGCAAAGGAAAAGCCCTGTCCGAGTGAACCCGAATTAAATTCAACACCCGATGTTTTAATACGGTCCGGGTGTCCCTGAAGCATTCCGCCAACATGTCGCAGTTTTTTAAATTCCTCAACATCGAAAAATCCCTTTTGCGCAAGTACTGCATATAAGGCGAGGCAGGAATGCCCCTTTGACAAAACAAACCTATCTCTTTCTATATCATTGACATTATTTGGTGAAAAATTTAAGACCCTCGCAAACAAATAAGTCACAATCTCCACAGATGACAAAGAACCGCCTGGATGGCCTGAGCCGGCGTAGCAGTTCATGGTGATAATGTGTTTTCGAAGTTGAGCGGCCGATATTGTTAATTTTTTGTAAGGTTCGCCAGACAATGTTTTCCCCCTTCAGAATCATTTCTGTTTTCTTCTATATTAATTTGAACCATTCAAAGCCATCTCTGCGTACCTAAAAGTTTTCTGATTTAAAACTGGTATTGACTGATACAGATTGTCTACTATTTTTTTTCTATGTTTATATGCTTCAACTGCATATTTGATGACCTTTTTATCATTAATGTTAGAAATATCTATTTCATATTCTGACATTTTAAGTTCTTTCATAACATATGATGTATTCTTTTCTCCACTTAACGCAAACACAGGCACTTGTTGTGTTGCCGCAAAAATAATTCCATGTCTGCGCATTGAATAAACCATTTCACACATTTGATAAATGGCTAACGTATCAAACACATTATATTTTCCGGCAATAATATGAATATGCTCCTTGTTTGTACAATTCTCATAAACAAGCTTGTATAATTCCCTATCATCATCTAAGGAATTATCAATGCCATAAGTCATTTGTGGAATTAACAAAATATCTGTCCCGAGGCCTCGATAAAGCTCATCACACAAACTTGCTAACGCACTGTAATATTCTTTGTCGATCGATGACTCTAAATGAGTATATCTAAAATTTATACCTATAAATTTCTTGTCAATTACATTAAGTCCTTCTTGAGCGAGAATCTGTGCCCCCCTTTTTTTCCTGTCCACATAATCTAAACCGAACGCCGCGTCAGGTACCACATTAATTTTATCACTATAAATTCCAAGTTTTAATAATTCTTCCTTTGAAGAATCTTCCCTTACAGTAATAATATCTGCGTTTGAAACTATATATTTAAGAAGCGTTCTGGCCATTTCCGACTTTACAGGCACAATAGTCATGGAAAAGATCATTATGTGTACACGTAAAAACTTTGCCAATGTCACAAGCAACGCAAAATAAGGAAGTGGGCCTCGCATAAAATCCAATGAAATATCAACAAATAACCTTCCATTACCAATTACAAGTAAATCTGAAGTTGCCAATTCTTCCCATATTTTTTTTAAGTGACCTGTATCATCTCCAGGATTTAAACCATTAAACCATCTTCCCAGGCTTTCCGCCTTGTTTTTGTGATCCAGATTTCGTATAGAGCGAACATTATAGATCTTATCAAAATTGTTATCAGGATGTCGCGATAACAATACAATTTCAGATGATGGATCAAGTTTTTTTAAATCTCTTTGGAATACCGCGAGCGATCCATGATCCCCCAAATTTTGTGTGTCGTATCCTCCCGCTAATAAAATCTTCATTTTTACTCACCATAAATCCTTATAATGTTAATTCCTTTTTCACAGTATTCCTCAAGACTATCATATATCTCTTGCTCCGAAGCATATGAAGAGATCAGGATGACATCCCCTTTCTTAAAGCTAACATTATCAAGTGAATAACAAGTCATGCTTCCAAGGTTTATTCCCCACTTAGTGGGGCTTGAATCTAATAACCCCTGAATTTGAAGATAGCTTTTCAAATCTGTATTAGCCAATAATTGAGAAGTGTGAATACCTGCGCCCCATATATAGACTGCTGTGCCATACTCTATTTTTTGTTTTAATTTCAGTTCAATTCTTTTCCAGTTTGTCTTTTCCCTTTCAGAGTAACTGGTCAAAACATTGTATGCCCTATTATAATCCGATGATAATTCAATTTTCTGCGAGTCTCCTTTCCTGGCAATAATTGTAATAACCGGATATTCATTATTATAAAATGATTTTTGAATCACGTGTGGTACGTATCCGGCAAAATGAAGCAAACGGCAAAGGGTGGATTCGGAAAAATAATTTACATGTTCAAACGTCAACAATCCCGGCGGAAATTTATCAGTTCTCTCAAATAAGGGGACTTCGATTAATCCCCAGTCACCATCTTTTTGCATTGAAGAACATTTTTTCATTGCAGCAAGAGGATTATAAATATGTTCCAATATATGCGTTAATATTATTAGCTCATATTTATTTGAAGGCACAAAATCCTCAAAAGTACCAATAACTGTTTCAATGTTATATAAATGCTTTGCTACTTTATGACTTTTCAGTCCTGGATCAATCCCCTCAGTTAAGAACACACCTGCTTGTTGAAATGCATACAGCGTATAGCCATCAGAACATCCAACCTGAAAAGCTGAACGGGGAAGTTCTCCTATTATATCAATAAGAGTCCTTATTAGTCTTTTTACGTCCTTTATTTTATTTAAACTCGGTTTGCCTTTTCTTCCAGGATTGATATAGGTAGCTATATCTGTATAATATTTATTCATATTATCAATATCGATTGAGGGGGATTGAATTATCAAACCGCATTCAGGACAAATTGAAAAACCGATCTCACAAGAATCAAGCCCCGGCAAATCCCATTTGTCAGCAATAATGGTTTTCGTATTAACATTGCAGAGGAAGCATTTTCTTTTCATACTTTTTTTCTCGCAATAAGCATAACTTCCCGTCCTACACCCTTTTCAGCAAACATTTTGTAAAACTCTTCTTTAAGTTCTCCGAGCCCTCCTCTTTGAAGATTCAACTCAAGATTCTTGCGGTGGGTATGACATTCTCTGCCTAACTGGTTGTTGCCAACGTAATTTTGACCCATCAACAAGAATAGCTCCATCGGAAATGTCGTGGTTTTTAATATTATTTCAAATCCCTTAGTCTCTACCAGTCGTTGAAGGGAGGCAACATCAAAATAGTTAATATGTTCTGGAGGACTGACCCACCATGGTTTAAATCCCATTGAGTCTCTCAACATATTTTGCAGAATATTATAATCATTTGGCACTACTAAGCAAAGAAGACCTCCCTGAATAAGTAAGTCGTAACAGATCGTCAGCGCTTCAATTGGATCGGAAAGATGCTCCAGCACTTCATGCATATGCACAATATTAAATGCACCTAAATGTTTTACTTCTTCATCATATACAGTAGCGTTTAAAACTTTCACTCCAAACCCGTGCGTATGTCTGACCGATTGCTCTGACGGCTCTATCCCAATAACATCCCACCCGCGATCTTTCCCCTCTTTTAAAAAATAGCCTAAGCCACACCCAACATCAAGCAACCTCCGGTCTTTGCCAGGAAAGTATCTCTTAAAAAAATCATATTTTTCCGCATATACTATTTCCCACCATTCCAAATCTTCCTTTATTTTATCTATAAGCTGTGGTCTTTTTCCAACAAATTCTGTTTTATAGTAACTTGCCAAGTCCTCTTGTGTAGGAATAGGAACGATATGCTTAAAACCACATGTTTCACATTCAATAACATCAAAACCCTTGACAGAATCCAAAACAACTCCTGCGTGATTTTTCCACTTCTTTATTTCATTCATTTCCGGCCTTAAACCTTTCTACCATCAGACGAGAAATTCTTGCTACGCCTTGCCCATCAATATACTTTCTGGCGTTGTTTGCTAATTCTGAGAGTAGTGATTTATTGGTTATAACATTACTGATTTGAGTCGCTATCATTTCTGTGTTTACATGTGTAAACGTCCCCAATGAAATTGCCATGCCCGCATCCACAAAAACCGATGCCGACTCAGCATGATCTTCAGTTAAGCACAGATAAATGGCAGGAACTCCCATAGCTGCCAACTCATAAGCAGTAACACCAAAGGAAGCCACAGCAAGATCGCTTTGTGCCATTAGTTCCGCCATATTTTGAACATTTTTTCGTACGTCAAAATGGTGTTTGCAACCGGACAGCAAATCATTAAGTTGTTTCTTGTGCTGAAATCCAGCGCCTACAATGACGACGACATCAAAATCTTCATCAAGCAGCTCCAAAGCCTTTACTGCTTTAAGTGTCATGCCTTGTGGGTCGCTACCGCCCATTGTTACAAGAATTTTGAATTTTGAATTTTGAATTCTAAATGATGGATCACTTTTCCTGACATGAAGATCATTTGAAAATTCTTTGCGGAGGATTACCCATTCCCAGCCGACGTAGAGTTCTCCGGTAAAGCCTGTCCAATCCATTAGTTTTACCTGGGGAACCGGTGGATAAAATGCCAGGTCCGCTTCAAGCCTTTTCTCCTCTGGGTCATCGATGGTGACAATCAGTATTCCCTTATCTCGCAATTCCTTAACAACCGATCTTGTCAGCCCGTCCCTCACGTCAAATACAATTGCTTGGGCATCCACTTTTCTAACACATTCATTAAGCCAACTTTCATAATCAAAATTTTTCTCGGTTTCTCGTGAGATGATGACACTGTATTTTTTTTTTCCAACCTTTGCAATTCTCAGCATGCCTTTGCGTATGGCAAAAGTGATACGGCAATTGTGGACATCATGCAGTTCATCTGCGAGGGCGAGACAGCGAACGATGTGGCCCAAGCCGATTTCAGGGGAACCGTCGCATCTCATTAGCACATTCATAAATCACCCCATCTGTAAACACCTGCCTTGGGCATTTCCGTCAACAGACGTCTTTTTTCTTCCAGCTCAATATTCAATCTCTTATGAACTACACTTTTGTTAACGTCAGCAACATCCGGATGGCTATCTAACCATATTAACGCATCTAACAAATCAATTGGTTCTGAGCTATACAAGTTATCATAAAGAGTTTTAATTAATCGGTAATCATTTTCTTCGTCAACTGTTAACCTGAATTTGTTAACACATAAGTCTTCAGGTATATCCATTTCTACCATTCTGAACTCAGTTGGGTTTTCTGCAACGTATTTAGATCCTACATGCTCAAGATCTTCGGGATCAATTGATTTATCATTAATATAAAACAGAGATCGTAACGAATGGACTCCCTGCCCCTCAAGGCTGGCACACGAACGTTCCGACCATGTCACATCACCATCAAACTTATATAGCGCCATGATTTGTTGATCAATAAAGGCTGGACAGATCAATGGACAATCCCCGGTGATACGGACAAAATAAGGATATGGAGCTTTTTCTAATATTTCCAAAAACCGACTTAAAACATTATTCAAGTCTCCTCTGAAAACATTAAGGTTATTCTTTTCACAGAAAACAGCAAGGGGGTCATCTGATTTTTCGGTCGATGTGGCTATGATAACCTTGTCGACGAGTTGACACTTTAAGGCACGCTGATATATATGCCATATCATAGCTTTACCAGCCAGCGGCTTTAAGACTTTGCCGGGCAGTCTGGATGAAGACATTCTTGCTTGAATAATAGCTATTGCAATTTTTTTCATTTTGAGAAAGATAGCCTTGTTCTTTTCATGGGTCTTAAACCATCCATTGGGTCAGCGCGCCAGCCACGATCTGGCAGTTCTGACGGTGTTGGTATTTTTTCGCCTGTACCGTCAGATTGAAAACCAGCCCTTACTGTTTCGATTGCAGTTTTTATCTGATCAGGCAGCCAACAATGACCGGTCTTATACTCCTCGCCTGTGCTGTCCAAATCAAGGTGGAATTCAATCATCTCCGCACTCCAGCGGTGAATGGCACGGTAGATAACAGCAGGAGAAACGCTGTGGTCGGACCAACCAAAATGCAAGCTGATAGCTGATAGCTGATAGCTGATAGCATTTCGTATGGTTTCGATGGCGGCGAGGTTACATTCATTTACAGGCGTTGGATAGCCGGACACACAATGGAGAATCGTTAAATCTTTGCATCCGGATTTGCTAATCACATCTACTGCTGATTTTATTTCATCGAGGGTGGCCATACCTGTTGAGATGACAACCGGCTTTCCGGTTTTTGAGCAGGCAGCTAATAGATCATTCCACAAAAGCTCATAAGAGGCGATTTTGTAGAAGTCCACGTATTGATACAGCTCGCCAACAGCGTTTAGATAAAAGGGGGTGCATCCGAATTTTATATTTCTTTTTTCGCAGCGCTCTGCAAGCCTTGGCAGAAATGACAGTGGCAGTTCCCATGCTTTTCTCTTCCGGTGTTCTTCACTTTTTGAAAGGATTTCGGGCGCAAAGAGTTCTTCAATCTTAAAAAGCTGAAATTTCACAGCATCGCAACCTATTTCGGCGGCTTTGTCTATGAAGGCAAAACAGCGGTCTATGTCCTGGTTGTGGTTGCTGGATACTTCGGTAATGAATTTTACTTTATCATTGGTCATTTGTTTTGCTTCAATAGCGATTGGGCTGCGCCGCCATTTTTCATTGAAAGAAGCTCTTTACTATTTCGACGATATATTCAATTTCTGAGTCTTTCAATGTGGGGAAAAGCGGTATGGAAAGGCAATGTTTATAATATTGTTCTGCATTTGGACAATCACCCAAGTTTGTTCCAAAATGCTTACTGTAAAAAGGCTGTAAATGTACTGGAATATAGTGTACCTGTGTTTGAATACCTTTTTGTTGTAATTCAAGCATAAATCCAGCCTGATCAATATTGATTTTTTCAAAATCAAAAAGAAGGACATAGAGATGAAAGTTGCTATCGCAACTATTATCTTCAAAAGGAATCTGAATAAATTTCGAATCCTTGAAAGCAGCATTGTATTGATTGACGATTTCTCGCCGTCGTTTACGGAATCGGGCAAGTTTTTTCAATTGGGAAAGTCCAAGAGCACATTGGATATCGGTGATACGATAATTGTAGCCAAGTGCAATTTGCTCATAATACCAGGGGTTCACGGTACTCCCGGAACCAGAGGTATCCGGCCGAAAAGCGAGGTCTCGATTTACAAACTCGCACGGATCGCTCGTGATGCCGTGTGACCGCAGCAGCCTCAACTTCTTTATAAGACCCTCATCATTGGTCAGGACTACGCCGCCTTCACCTGTCGTAATATGTTTAACCGGATGAAAACTCATCACGGTCATATCCGAAAATGCACAGGATCCCACTTTCTTGTTCTTATAAATGGAACCCAAAGCATGACAAGCATCCTCAATAATGTAGATCTTATGCCCATATTTTTTTTCAGCGGTATTGACGATTTGCCGAATTGTATCCATATCACAACTCTGACCCGCAAAGTCAACCGGGATAATTGCCTTCGTATGCCTGGTAATCTTCTTTTCAATCTCTTCAGGTAAAATGTTGTATGTATTCGGGTCAATGTCAGCAAAAACAGGCTTTGCACCACAGTAAACAGCACAATTAGCAGAGGCAACAAAGGTAATAGGAGAGGTGATAACCTCATCACCATTTCCTACACCTGCTGCCAGGCAGGCAATATGAAGGGCAGATGTCCCGGAATTCAGACAAACAGCAGAGTCGGCGTCTGTTTCATCGCAGAGCGCCGATTCGAATTCCGCAATCTTTGGTCCCTGGGTCAGCATTGTTGAGTTCAGTACATCAATAATCGACTGAATATCTTCTTCATCTATTGATTGTCTGCCATAGGGAATCATCGCTGAATCTCCGGATGTTCCGTCAAAAATTCTTCGACATATTCTTGAAGATTTTCCACCGTCAGCCACTGGTCGTTGTTATCGCTTCCGTATCTGAAATTCAAAGAACAAAGTTTTCCCCCTGACTTCTCTTTGTGCCCGTTCCAGCTAATCACAAAATAATTCTCAAATTCCATGGTTATTCGTGCATCATCTTCCCCTACCATAACTTCATGTAATTTTTCTCCCGGGCGAATCCCAACAAATTTAAATTGACAATCAGGGGCAATGGCCCTGGCTAAATCAGTTACTTTCATGCTTGGTATTTTGGGAACAAAAACCTCATTTCCCTGCATCCTTCCGAGACAATCGAGAACAAAATCTACGCCCTGCTGAAGGGTAATCCAGAATCGGGTCATCCGCTCATCGGTAATCGGCAAGACACCAGTGGCTCTTTGCTGGAGGAAGAATGGTACGACCGAACCTCGACTTCCAAAAACATTACCATAGCGAACCACTGCGAACTTGATATCCCGCGCTCCCGCATACGATCTAGCGGCCGTAAATATCTTATCTGAGCATAGTTTTGTAGCGCCATAGAGATTGACAGGGTTGGCTGCCTTATCCGTACTCAATGCAATGACCCTTTTGACGCCGGCATTTATAGCAGCAGTGACTACATTCATGGCGCCAATAACATTCGTTTTCACCGCTTCCATGGGATTGTATTCGCAAGCTGGAACCTGTTTCAGGGCTGCGGCATGTACGACAATATCTACCCCGTTGAAAGCATGCAGAAGTCTCGCTTCATCGCGGACATCCCCGATTAGATACCGCATGGGACTTTTTTGTTCACCGGTGTCATCGGGGAACTTTTGTCGCATTTCGTATTGCTTAAGCTCATCTCTACTGAATACGATTAACTTCTTTGGATTATATCTTTTGAGAACAGTTTCACAAAATTTATTCCCAAAAGAGCCTGTACCGCCGGTAATTAATATGTTTTTGTCATTTAGCATTGGTATTATCCTTCAAAATTATCAAATGGAATATCATCTTTGCCATCATAAGGGGTTGAATAATATTCTATAACCTGCGAAGGCTCGATGGCCTGAAATCTGTGGGCACACATGGGATAGATCATGATTTTTTGCCCTGCCGTTACTTCCATGACATCCTGTTTCAAGTTTTCTACATCAGCAAGGAATATGCGCAATTTTCCTGAGACAATGTAAAAGTTTTCTGTTTTCTTTTTGTGATAGTGGCCGCCGCGATAAAAATCAGGACCGGGGTTAATACTGAAAAATGTGATGTGTCTTATTTCTTCACCATCCGAAAGAAGGACCAGTTCTCCACGGTCTTCTATGAGTCGTTTTACAGAAAGGAATTCTTTTGTGACGGGAAGGGTCTCTATTTTGATTTTATCTTTGAGCATATACTTTAAATATCCTGCGTTTTCGAAACCACATTACAATGTTACAGGCTTAATATCCCATGTTAAGAGAGTGCTGAAAAAGCCGTTCCTCGAATTGCCTCTACGAGTTCTAAAATCATCCAAATGGAAAGAACAAACTCTACCAGGATCATGTACAATGAAATTCTTAGAGCTGAATTCAGAAGCAAAGCTTAATGATATTTGATAGTCTCCTGGACCTAAAGTCCGAGGAGGGATAGAAATATTAATTTCATAAAACCCTTCCGATAAATTATCAAGCGGGCTATTTCCCATGTCAAAACTATCAACTTCAACTATCTTTGTCCCCTCCCTATTTATCGTCATATAACCATAGAGGCCGGGCAATTTCTTGTGCACCTGACAAAGCATGTTAATTATTATTGGCTCGTCGCAGTTAAAATTACTTTTCAAGACGCCTTCCTCACTTAAAATCCTTACACCGCGCAATTGAAACTCTTTTTCCCTGTCTTCTGCTATTTTACATTCAGATGTTAATTCAGATTTTCTTGCCATACAGCAGGTATTTATATAGGAATCCAGCACAGATATTGATGGGCCGGTTTGCTTTATTCTGCCTTCATCAATCCAGATACACTTCGAACATAGTTGCCTGATCGAATTCATATTGTGACTCACAAATAAGACCGTCCGCCCACTTAAACTAGTCTCTTTCATTTTTCCCAGACACTTTTCTTGAAATCGAATATCGCCAACCGCGAGTACTTCATCTACCAGCATAATTTCCGGCTCCAGATGGGCAGCTACGGCAAAGGCTAAACGAACCTGCATTCCGGAGGAGTAGCGCTTTACAGGAGTATCCAGAAATTTTTCCACCTCAGAAAAGGCTACAATTTCGTCAAATTTTCTGTCAACTTCGGTTTTTGACATCCCCAAAATTGTGCCATTCAGGTAAACATTCTCTCTGCCCGTCAACTCGGGGTGAAACCCGGTACCAACTTCAAGGAGGCTGGAAACACGACCATTGAACGTTACCTTGCCTGAAGTGGGTTCCGTGATGCGAGAAATGATTTTGAGCAGAGTGGTTTTGCCAGCGCCGTTGCGGCCGATGATGCCAACGACTTCGCCGCGTTTTACCTCAAAGGAGACGTCACGCAATGCCCAGATGATGTCATCGCTTTGCGATGACGGCAGGGGGCTTGGAGCATGGGGCATAGAGCTTGGAGCTTGGAGCGGGGAGTTGGGCTTTTTGCTTGGATTGTCTTCGAATTTGGTTAGCTTTCGGAGCTTTCTTAAGTTGCTGAAAGGTGACTTGATCAAAGAAAAAACAGCTCCTCCAAAGGTATCGTGCTTTTCTTCCTTGAGCCCGATGCGGTAGCGTTTGGACAAATTTTCGACAGATATTGCTATATCAGACATGGAGTTTTACCGCGGAGAGCGCTGAGTGCGCAGAGAATATTTTATTAAGTTTACTTACCGCTGAGTTCGCAGAGATCGCTGAGTTTTCCTTAAGTCTTTTTAGTAGTTGCTTCATCAACCCTGCGTCCTCTGCAATCTCTGCGGTAAATTTCATTCAGGGAAGTTGTTTACGATACGGACGATTCCATCTTTTAATACTTCTACATTAAAGTTGATCAATAATCCTACCTTACACCCTGATAATTTTAGGTAAGACATCAACTGCGCTTTATGGATCGGCAAAATCTTTTCAACGGATTTTAATTCTACAATAACTTCCTTCTCTACCAGCAAATCAAGGCGATACCCACAATCCAAACTTACGCCTTTGTACCTTATCGGAAGCGCTTTCTGCCGTTCAACTGATAAGCCAACCTCCCCAAGGTCAAAGGCCACACACGCTTCATAAGCTGATTCCAACAATCCAGGCCCTAATGTTCGATGGACATTTATGGCCGCGCCAATAATCCCTTCTGTTATTTTATTCAATTCTTTCTTCGTTTTCATTTCTTTTTTACCGCAAAGTTCGCCGAGGACGTAAAGAAATTTAATATACTCAGCGCTCTCCGCGTTCTCTGCGGTGAACCTACGCCACGTCTGCAAAAACCCGTTCCATTCTCCTAAAATAGAAGGCACCGGAGACTGCAATCAGCAAAGCTGACACTGCACCCACTACAATGAGATCCCAGGGCATGGGGTTTGTGCTGATTAGGGACGAGCGGAATCCCTCGATAACCCCGGCCATTGGGTAAATTCCATATATCAGCCTGTATTTTTCCGGAATCAGTGAAACCGGCCAGACTACAGGGGCCGCGTACATGAGAAGTTGCGTAACAAAACCAATGGCGTGCCTGATATCGCGGTACTGAATCGCCAGGGCGGACAGCCACATTCCTATGCCGGAAGCCGTTAGTATCATCAATAAAACAAGAAGCGGTAAAAAGATGATATTTACGGTGGGTGCAATGCCGTACCAGACCATCAACACCGCCAGGACAGAGAAAGCGATTACAAAATCCACCAGCCCTGCCAGGACGGGTGTAAACGGAATGATAATCCTGGGGAAATATACCTTGGTCAGCATCCCGGCATTTGCAATCAGGCTTCCGGTAGAACTGGTCATAGAAGTGGAGAAATAGGTCCAGGGAAGCAGGGCGGCGTAGGAAAATATAGGGTAGGGGATTCCATCGCTGGGCACTTTGGCCAAACGGCCAAAAACCACAGAAAAAACAATCATGCTGAAAACAGGGCGGATGATTGCCCAAGAAAACCCCAAAATCGTTTGCTTATAAAGAACCTTTATATCACGCCACACCAAAAAAAAGAACAGGTCTCTGTATTCCAGCAACTCTTTAAAGTCAATAAGTTGCCATCCTTTTTTCGCCTCGACGACGGTTTGTAAAACCGTTTCTGATGAGTGTGTTTTTATCTTACTCATGCCTGGAGACCTTAGCAAAACTCCACAGGGAATTAGTGTCAAAAGTTGTGTAAAAAAGCCAGTTTTCCGGGACGTTCATAAGATTATGTCTTCTGCGAAGAATTGAACGGGGCAGGCACTACGTGCCCCTCCTTCGCGGGAATGACGCTAAAGGACATTTTAAGACTTTTTACGAACGCATCAAAATTGAAGATCGTTTTGTCTCGCAAAGGCGCTGGGGCGCAGAGCTCCAGTTGAACCACCACTTTTTTTGGCGCAAGGGTTTTGGTTCCGGAGCCTTTACCGGTTCTCCTGCTAGGATGGCCTTGGGCCTGTGGATAACCATTGCTTTTGCTTCTTCTAAGCTTCCCAGAATCCGGGCAGACGCTTCCACGGCAAGTGACAAAAGCGGCGGTCGGTTGTCCGGAGAATGTGCGTCCGTGGCGATAACGTGGACCTGCCGCTGCTCCAGGAGCGTGTGGGCGCAGTCCATGGCGTCTTCTCCCAAGAGGCCGGTGATGCTCATGGCGGTGATTTGGACCAGACACCCCATGTCAACGAAATATTGGAGCCGGTCCGGGTGGTTCTGGAATATCGGGTTTCGCTCCGGGTGGGCCAGGATCGGAGTGATGTCGTTGAGCTTCATCTGGAAGAGTTCTTCCTGGGATCCCGGCGGAATGACATGAAGGGGAAACTCCACCAGAACGTACCGCCTGGTATCGTTGACGGTGGCAACCTCTTTGGCCATGACCTTCTGCGCCAGTCCGGTGCAGATGTGGACTTCCGATCCAACGCACACCTCGATGTTGATTTGGTTTTCCGCCAAGGCCCGGCGCAGACGGTTAACGTTATCTTCTACATCTTGAAAAGGGTTGAGGTATATCCCGTTGAATGAGTGGGGGGTAGCTACCAGTGTTTGAATGCCGTCGGCCACGGCCTGTTTCGCCATATCAAGGCTTTCTTGTATGCTTACAGGGCCGTCATCAACCCCGGGAAGAATATGGCAGTGTAGGTCGATCAAAGTTTCAAGTGAGCTAAAGTTCCATTATTCCAATTGCAAGGCATATAAAAGATGAACATTGAACATCGAACGTCGAACATTCATGGTCTCGTAAAAAGTCATCAGGCGGACGGCAAAGTAAAAAGCTCCAGATGCAAGGCACGCAAATCTTGAGGAGTGAGGCGTACTTACGGTACGTCGCAACAACGAAAGATGAAGCGCAACGCCGCAGATGGACTTTTTACGAAGCCGTCAACATTGAACATCGAATAATGTATTCAACCATTTATAATAAAGACAAAACCTTGACAGGTCAGGAGTTCTGAATTGGGGCGAAGCTCTAAGCACCATAGCGGCCGGTCTTGCGTTTTGTTCTCTGGCTCCTCTTTTTTCTATCTCTGTCTTCGCCGTAATAGTAGTAGTCATACTGGTAGTAATAATAGCTGTCCGGGCCGACACTCACCCCGTTTAAGATAGCACCTAAAATATTTGCATTAACCGCGTGCAACTGCTCTAAACTGTTCTGTATGACGTGGCGAGGGGTTTCACCGACACGGACAATCAGGAGCGTGCTGTCCACCAACTTAGACAGCGCCACGGCATCGGTTACCGACGAAATTGAAGGAGAGTCGATAATAACCCGCGCATATTTTTTTCTTACGTCATTTAAAAGAAGTCCCATCTTTTTGGAACCGATCATTTCGGATGGATTGGGAGGGATCTGACCCACGGGCAGTATGTCCATGTTTTCCACCTGTGAGGCAACAATGGCCTGGTCCAGGGTCTCGGTTCCCGCAAGAATACTTGACAGACCAATTTTGCGATCCATATCAAAAAGTTTGTGGATTTTCGGCCGCCGCATGTCACAATCGACAAGCAGTACCCTCAATCCGACATTTGCCATGACCACGCACAGATTAGCGGCCGAGATTGATTTTCCCTCCATGGGCCTGGCACTTGTCACCAAAATCAACTGGGGTGTTGTGTCTGCCGAAGAAAATAGAACCGCCGTGCGTATGCCGCGATAGGATTCACTGGCGGTGGATTTGGGAGAATGGATCGTAACAAGGTCCAGTGAAACTGTGCGTGGATCTCCGTCCGAAGAGATGGTCGTCACCGGCCCAAGGTACGGAATCTTCAGATGTTCCTTGACTTCTTCGGGAAACTTGATGGTATTGTCCAGGTATTCCAGGCAAAAAGCCAGCCCCACTCCAAGGGTCAGGCCCACAATCACGGCAAGCAGAAGGTTGCGTTTCTTTTTGGGCTTCACCGGTAACCGAGGGACCTCTGCTTTATCGATGATCCGGATATTCCCGGTCTTCATTTCTTCGGTCAAAGAGGTTTCTTTGAATCGTTTGATGAGCAGTTCATACATTTGCCTTGAGCTTTCGGCTTCCCGCTGGAGCACACCGAATTGAATCGCCTTCTTGTTCATATTAAGACTTTCGGTTTTTTGCCGGTCAAGGGCCTGTTTCAGAGATTCTTCCCTGGCAATGGCCAGTTTATATTCATTTTTGAGGGAATTGACCACGTGCTTCGCTTCCACGGCTTTTCCTTTTTTCAGGTCCGCCAGTTCTGATTCAATTGCTACCATCTGCGGATGATTTCTGCCGTATTTTTTGGATAGCTCGGACATGCGGCTGTAAAGGACGACTTCCATCTTTTTGATTTCCTTGACCAACTCATTGCTCAATATTTCGGGAATCGAGTCAAGCATGTCCGGTTCGTTTTTCAATGTTACGGCCTGGTGGTATCGAGTCTCGGCTTCCACTCGCTGTGACTCGGCATCAATCACCTGGGCATTGAGTTCGGCAAGCTTCTGGGCGGTAATATTCTCAACATCACTGGAAAAACCGGTGATGATCTGGTTCTCTTCTTTGTAGCGCAACAGTGCCTTTTCTGCGGCCTCGACTTTTGTCCGTTCTTCATTAATCCGTTCACCCAGCCACTTTACCGCATCTCTGGCTGCCAGGAGTTTGATCTCGAGATTATTGTCAATATAAGATATTACCAGTTCATTTGCCATTCTGGCCGCCATGATGGGATTCTTTGCTTCGGCACTGACATCCACCAGCCGGCTGTTTCTGATGGGGCTTACATCAATCCGACCGATAAAGGCTGAAACCAGTCCGGAATCAAGGGAATCATTATCTTCCGCCCGGACATTTTCTCCGTCTTTATCTTCCCCTGTTTTCAACAGGGATTTAATCCATTCCTTGGCGTTGCTCAGCGTGTCTCGAATCCAGCCCTTGATATTGGATATAAAGTTGTCTTTGGGTTCGGGAAAGAACTCCGTGCTGTTGTTAAGATCCAGTCGCCGGATTACATCACGGGCAACCGTCCGGCTTTCGATGATCTTGTACTGGGTCTGGTAGTAATCGGCTCCGGCGAAATCAACGACCATGACTTCCTGGATGGATACCAGATTCGGGTTTTCCTTTTCGATCACGATGCGTGCGGTGGCTTGGTAAATGGGAACAGCAGTGAAGGTGTTGACCGCTACGGTGAGGACCAGCACCGTAAATATGGTGAAGATAATCCAGCGTCTTTTTATCATAACGCCAAGATACTGCCGAAGTTCCATTTGTTTTTCCCGGAATTCTTCCATTTAGGCATCCTTAAAGGGATGGTTATTGGTTATTTGTTATTGGTTATACGTTGAAGGGAAAAGTAATAGGAAATAGTTATTGGTTATTTGTTATTGGTTATACGTTGAAGGGAAAGGTAATAGGGAAAAGTTATTCGTTATTGGTTATTTGTTATTGGTCAAACTGATCGTTCTTTT
>SDBU01000609.1_pt1 | contig 50300 bp, 45 predicted proteins | sample 2277071 | NCBI WGS metagenome assembly SDBU01 (sample SAMN10397929, study PRJNA504765) | marine sediment metagenome | isolation source: marine sediment core GS08_GC12, 126 cmbsf | place: Arctic Ocean: Gakkel Ridge, Loki's castle | collected 2008
ATTCGGAAAAGCCTGACGGTCTACGTTTCATGTGAGCGGATGGAAATGAACAACTTCGAGGGGTGGGCTCAAGATCCCCAGGTCGTGAGTTCTAGTCCTTTACAAGGGGGCTTAGCGGGAAAGGGGCTGCCCTTTTAGGACAGCCCCTAATCGAGTGGGCGGAACAGGACTCGAACCTGCGACTTCTTCCGTGTAAGAGAATTCATGGGTTTTCCATGGAGTATCCTGGTGAGTATCCAGTGATTTTCTCTCTATAAAATGCCTCGATTATGGGGGCTGATCGTCCAAGATGTCTATGTAGTCCATGCTTTGTTACCGCAACTGCACCAAAACTGCACCAGACAATACGTAGTTTAATCAAATCGGTAGAATAAAACCCGAGGAAAGGCGACTCGAATGCCCCTGTCCAATGAGGAATAGCCAAGCACATTGAAGAACCAGATCCTGTAACAGGGTGAATTGGGTTATCAATCCCCTCCGCCCACGTTTCTTCGAGGATCTTCATCGATTCCCCCTGGGAGTATCTCAGGTCTTTAGAGCGAGAGTTCCGAGGACATCGAAAGATCTCCTGTCTTAGCCGAGTGAAGCAATCCCTGTTGTTCATTACTAATATGCCACCATAAGCATCGATACAAAATAGGCATTTTTTTGGCAATTTCCTCACCGAAGACATCCTAAGATCGGAGGCAACAACACCAGAGATGCTCAAAAAGTGAGGTGCTTGATGTCCGATAATTTGAACAAAATAGAGACCCAAAAACAAATGAGAGCAAGTCGAATCCATACCTACACTAAATCATGGTTCTGGGCTGCTCTGGCATTGCTCCTGATCGTGGTGGCAATTTACATTTTTGTGAAGATGGGGTTTAGTTTTTGCTGGTGGGGAAATCCACTTTCTCCTTCATACAATTGGGGATGTGGAGCATAAGCACAGTGAACTGCAGGCGAAAAAGGGGAATTCATGATTAGGCGACGGATCAAACTCATCATGCTCATTCCATTGTTGACAATAAGTAGCTGCGGAATAAGCGAGAATTCAATAGAGATAGATTATGCAGGGGAAATCATCAATGCGGTTGAGCAGCTTCCAGACAGGATGAATAATCCAGGCTGCAGAGCGACGTCAACTTCTTGTGGACGAGACCGGTTTGTGTTTGATGTAAATGACTATTTTTCGGTGTTCGATCATCTTTCGGTAGAGCCGGGACATACACTTGATTATATCTACATGAGCGACGGCATTGGTGGTAAGCCGGTATTGTACGCATACCAGGAGAGTGAGGGCCCACTCAATAGCTACCCGGAGTTCGTTCAGGCCAACGACTCTGAATTCCAGGGATCATACGAAATCATTAAGCACTCAGACGATTACCTGGTTCATATTCAGATCGATGACACCCCTGACGGTTATTTTCAATATGCAGCCTTGTCTATCATGGAGGATCAGTTTTATCTGAACTGGCACGCTAATTACAATGACACCACCATTATTACCAGTGAAGAAGAGGCGTTCGAGGTTTTCTCCGCAGCTAATTTCTTAGAAGATCAGGAGGAAGGAGACTGGACTAAAGAAGAATCATCTTTTTATCTCTGGACGAGATGGATCGAGTCCAGGATCCCCAGATTGAACTACACCCCTGCTGTCGTCATGAAGGATGAATTCGCCATTGTTAGATTTATCGTCTTCACACAGTGGGGTGGGTTCCAGGAAATTACCGCTACTATTAAACGCGCTTTTCCCCATGAGATCGTGAATTGGAAACAGAAAAATCAAATCTTCTACTACAGCGGTGTAATGTATTAGCCCTAAACCATCCCCTTCGAATATCACCCAGCAGTTAATATCAAATTAGTATAAGGTCGGGTTTCCACCCGATTTTTATTTTTTCCTTTGATATGCGGATTGCTCGGGGTCAACGTGAAGGTGGGTGTGGCAGCTTACGCCTCATGGAGCATCCTTGCGGCTCAACGGAAAGGGGAGATCCTGACTAAGCGGGATGTCTAACTATTGAGTCCTCGCCAGGAGCGAGGTCAGCCCTCATCTCAGCAATCACGTTTTGGTAGCGCTGATGCCGGGCTTTAGCGGCTAGGGCTTCGGCCTGGTCGAGATAATCCTTGGCCTCGTCCGAATTTTCCCTGAAACGAGCTAACTCTGCCAGGTTTATGTACAACAAAATTCTGTTTTCGACATGCTGGATCGCCTCGGCAAGGGCCAGGCCTTCCTTTAACAGCATTTCTGCTTGCTCGTACTCCCCCTGGGCGGTGTGCAGCGCGCCCAGGTTGGCCAGGATGCGGCTGGCTTGCGCTCGATCGCCTATCTGACGCGCCTCCCCCAACGCTTGCTCGAAGTAAACTTTGGCTCGCTCCGGGTCTCCGCGGTCGTTGGCCAACGTGCCCAGGTTGTGCAGCAGGATCGCCATACTTAAGCGCTCCCCGCCAGCACGCGCCAGCTCGTAACTTTCCTCGAAGTACATTTCCGCCGCCTCGAGGTCTCCCTCCTGGGCCGCCAGTGACCCCAGGTTGGAGAGCAATATGCCCTCCAGCGAGCGATCTCCCAAAACACGCGCCAAACGCAGACTCTCACGGAAGCTGGTCATCGCCCTCCCAGGATCGGCCTGACTGAAGAACAGCGTCGCCTGGTTGGAAAGCAATGCCGCCTGACGGTAGACCAGATCATATTGGCTAGCCTGGCTCAAACCCTCTGCGTAATAGTCCGCGGCAGCAGTGAAATCACCCTGGCTGAAAGCCACCACACCCAGCCCTTGCAGACAGGCGCAGCGCAGATCATGCGCTTTTTTTGCGACATTCAGATTGAGCGCCGCCTGGTAGCTTTCACTAGCCTTGTCGTAATTCCCAAGACGCTGGTAGGCGCGGCCGAGATGAGCCAGGATGCGCAGCATCTCCATCTGATCGGCGAGCTTCTCAGCTTGCTCTCGAGCATCCTCCAGTAGCGAGACTCCTCGTTCAACCTGCCCGGATCGCTCGAGATAGGGATAGAAGTCATTGACACCGCGCACGAAGTCCGACCCATCGCTAATTTCACTCGCCAGTTCAAGCGCCCGCATGATGTTATTCATCTCGGGCAAGACCCTGGGCACATCGGTCTCTCCTCGCTCCAGGAACTCCAACCAGAAAGCGATATAGCGCGCTTGGGCCTGGGAATCGACTACTTCAAGACGGCCGTAGGCGTTGATGGCACTGTGCATGCTGTAACGCTCGTCACCCACTACCTCAAGCAAGCCCATGTCGACTAACTCATCCAGTGCTGAAGCACCACCCTCGATTGTGGCCAGGGCAGCTGTCTCCGGGAAGGAGGCCGGCTTAGGCGGAAAGAGCGCTAGCGCATGCAAGCTGTTCACTCCCGCTGGGCTTAAGACTGCCTCGCTTAATTCAATCACCTTGCGCAGCGTGAGCGCTTCGCTTGGGTCAAGGTCAGTGCGCCCTTCCTTCGCGGAATGAGATCCTGGCACTTCCAGAACCTGTTCGATCGCCCGCAGCTCATCAATCGCCCTAATCAGTCGCCGGGATTGTCCGCTGTAAGCTTCTCGGCGCAGGTATCCACCGATCAGCACCAGGGCCATAGGCAGCCCACTGGCCAGCTTCACCAGTTCTAGGGCGGTGGATTCGCGTCGCTGCGCCAGGGAGGGAACATAACGCCCCAACAATTGGATCCCTTGTTCCTCGTCGAGCTCTCTAACTGACATGGTGCCTTCAGGCGCCAATTCATGCGCTACCGCCGGGAACCGTGTGGTGAAAAGGACCGCTGTGTTAGGACCTCCCATGCGGAAGACTAATCCATCTTCTGTCTTCCAAACGTCATCGACCACCAGCAAGATACAACGCTCACCGATGGCAGCGTGCACCGCCTGCGCCTGTTGGCGTGTATCGGCGAGAGCAGCTAGGGTCTCTGGCCGCATTCCCAATGCATTACCCCAGAGCATGAGCCAGTGGGAGGGATCAGGTTCTACCCCCAATCCGGCCCACAACACACCATCGGGGAAGCGCCCCCGCAGATCCGGATCATGCGCCAGTTCGATCGCCAGGGAGGTCTTGCCCACACCCGGCAGACCGTGCAGCGCCAACCAGCGATCGCCGCTTTCTGGTGAGAGGCGCTCACGAATCTTCGCCATCAAGTTTTCACGCCCCACAAGTCCTTGCGGGGGGCGTGGCGGAGGCGTGAACGGCGGGACATGGGCAGCCAAGTCCTCTTCTGCTTCAGGAAGCGTGCCCGCAGGAAGACCTTCCGCCTCCCAGGCGCGCAGCATATCGGCAGCTTCTTCCAATGCACGTCTCTGCTCGTGGTTATAGGTGCTGCGGGCTATGCCCAGTTGTTCGGCGACGTAATCTGGACCGAGGCCGTTCATGTAGCGTTCACGCAAAATGATATGGGAACGCCAGCGCTTGTCGTGGATTTCGGGTTCTTCCCCCGCTGGGGCTAACATATCAACAACTTTCCTGAGCAGGTCGCGCAATGCCCGGCCACGACCAGTGTTCGAATCGGCGTAGCCAGAAGCAGTCCGATAAGTATCCACCACCCCCAGTTGGGAGAACGGGTGCGCACCCAGGCGCGTGGTGAACTCCCAGCACTTGAATGCCTGCGCCAGGCTTTTCGCGTTTATAGCTGTTTGGGGTTGCTCAGGCATGTCCGCCTTTTTCCGGCACTTTTCCGGCATTTCGCCATCGGGATTGCGCCTACACTGCTAATCAGATCAACCCCATTAAACGTCGCACCATACAAGTGTGCAAATGGGACGTAGGTCAAACTATGAGACCTGCGGCAGGCTTGCTCCAGGAATAGAAATTGGCGTACAAGTAATAGGATAGATTCACAGGACTAAGGCAAAGGACATGGAACAGCTCATCGACATACTCATCTTCCTGGTCATCATCGGTTCGGCAATCCTGGTCCATGAATGGGGACATTTCATGATCGGCCGCCGCCTGGGGATCAAGATGCTCGAATTCGGCTTCGGCATGCCGCCCCGCATCCTCAAGCTTGGCGAATGGCGTGAGACCGAAATCACCCTTAATTGGATCCCGCTGGGCGGCTTCGTTCGGCCGGAAGGTATGTACGATGCCGGGAAGCCCGACGGATTGGTCGCCGCCCACCCACTACGCAAAGCCGCCTTCCTTCTCGCCGGTACAGCCAGCAACGTACTCCTGGCGCTGCTGCTCTTCACCGGAGCCTTCATGCTTGGTGGTCCCGCCGAAGGCAAGGTGCGCGTGGTAAACGTTTCTCCCGGCTCACCTGCCTACGAAGCCGGGCTGCTGGTCGAGGACGTAATCGTAGGCGTGATTGGATTTGAGTCTGAGGCTTTCGGGCCAGTATCCGAGATCATTCGTGCGAACATCGGGCATGAATTGACGCTGGAAGTCGAACGCGATGGCGAGTTGTCCACAGTCACCCTGGTGCCGCGGTCCGAATATCCTGAAGGTCAGGGGCCGGCCGGCTTCGCTACACTGGTGGCGGTCGAACGCTACCCCCTGCCACAGGCGCTGCTCAAGGCAGGTTCACAATTGGTGGGGATCGTGGGCGAAACATTTAGCTCGCTAGCGCAGGTACTGATCGGCGCCGTGCGCGGTGAGGAGACCATGCGCATCGTCGGTCCTGTGGGCTTGAAGCAAGCTTCCGATTGGACGCTTGAGCAATCCCGGCGCTGGGATGCCACCTACCCCCTGCTGTACTTCAGCGGCCTGATCAACATCGGCATCGGCATGACTAACCTGCTGCCGCTGCCGGCGCTGGATGGCGGTCGCCTGGTCTTTGTCATTTACGAAATGGCCACCCGCCGCCGCTTCTCGCCGCGTATCGAGCGTCGGATCCAGGGCGCCGGCGCCATCGCATTACTGATTTCGATGGTGCTGCTCTCGATCAACGACGTGCTCGACCCACTGTTTTGAGAACCTGATGTGCATGATTAAGAGCACGGACAAGCGGCTTGCGATTGGTGAATGTCCGCACTGCGGGCAGAGCTTTTACGGCCTGTGGGTTTTGGAAGAAACCCGTCTGGAACTTCATTGTCCATCCTGCGCCCGGGGCGACCCAGGTGCGAGCGGAAAACTTGTGAAGATGCGTATCGTACCAATCAAACCAAAGAAAGGAGGTGAGTGGTGATGCTGTACCTTCCCAAACCGTCGGGACAGGGCCTCGTCGAATATGCGTTGATCCTCGTTCTTGTCGCAGTCGTCGTAATCGTTATCCTGGCCCTGCTCGGACCGGCCATCGGCAACGTGTTCTCAACCATCGTTGGGAGCATCTAGCCAGGCCTAAGCCAATGCTCCTGTCCCAGCGCGCTGTCTCCACCGCAAGGTGGGAATCAGAAAGGGGACAGGCTCAAGCAGGGAAGATTATCTACAACGACGTTCAATGAAACGATGCGAGGTGCGAATCTGAGAAAACAAATGATTCTGATTGCCTAAAAGTACAACGAGTCGATTATGGGATTATTTGAGAAATTGACAGGTGATTCGAAGAACCAGTCATGCAAGATAGTCTAAGGCTCCGACCTATCCCCATGGTGAGGGAGCGATTTTGTTGGAAGCTGGATGAATTAGGGCAAAGGATTGGAATAATGGAAGAGGACAGAAGTAGTCTCGTTCGTACAATCAGAGCTGTAATTGTGGAAATTATAATAACTCTCATTCCTGTTTCATTTTTCACATATGTTTTTGTCGTGGGCTGGGCAACAAATCCCCCGCTTTTTCCCATAATTCTCATTTTAGCCAGTGGCGGTTTGGTAGGGTATTTAATTTTAGGCATGAGGTGCAGGAAATCTATCCTTAGTGTGCTGAGGACGTGGACTATTAACTTTGCAGTTCTTGGATGTGGTTTCTTTTTATTTTTTATTTTCTGTGGTGCTCCCAATTATTCCTCTACGGTTTTACTTTGCCTTTGACGCATGTGCAAACTTTGGGGGAGGACCAAGTAGGTGCACTCCTCAATACTTGGAGAACTGGGCTGAAACTAACGGGTAAGATGAGTGCTCGGGGGGTGGGGGTGGGTCGGAGTTTGTGGGATCATTGAGTTGCGTTGATTATTTCCCTTTTGAGAGGGTTCTTTGTGAGCATTCGATCTGGACAGTGCTGGGAATATTCACGGTAACTACCATTGATGTATTGCCCGTATGGTGAAAAACGTGGCCAATCAGGAAGAGGAATGGCAAGCCAAGAAGCTTGCAGATGTATTAGGTGAGTTATTAATATATACTCATCTTTGATCCAAACAAACGAGTAATCAAATCATGAAAAAATGCCCGTTCTGCGCTGAAGAAATTCAAACTACAGCCATTATTTGTAAACATTGCAAGCGAGACTTAGCACCACAAAGCGTCGCTAATGGGTCAATTATGCAAAAATGCCGGTTTTGCGCTGAAGAAATCCAAACTACAGCTATTGTTTGTAAGCACTGCAAGCGAGACTTAGAACCACAAAGCGTCGCTCGGGTTTCTGAGGCTCTAGCAAGTGGAGAGGCAATCTTAAAAGATCTAACGGTACCCGCGAAAGTCACCACACAACAAAGGCCGATTTGGAAGAGCGCTCTTAGGGCAGGCAGTATACTCGCGTTCATTTACGCTGGTTACCTTTTAATCCAATTCGTGCAGGGGCGCGCCAGTCCTGATCGTGTGTTGCTTGACTTCATTTTTGGAAGTCTTGCTTGGTTTGTTATTGGCACTCTATTAGGTCTTGTAATTATCCCTCTTTGGCGTAGGAAATTATTCTTCTTCGCATTATTTGTGATTGCAGGAGTTTTTGGATTTGCGATTGGGATAATAAAACCCCAACTCTCAAATCTCGGTAATCAGTTATCAAGTATTGCCCAGCCCACATCCACAAAACCCAGACCGACGCCAAGGCCTACTTCAACCCCGAGGCCAAGGATCCCAACCCATTTCATAGATGATTTCATATCTAGGATGGCACCCACAATAGGAGCACAACAGACTTTGGAGTCAAAGACTGTTTCAACTTTTTGGAAATTACGTGAGCAATATCCAATGATAGCTGAGTGTACACCTTTGGTTGACCAATTAGGAAAATTCGAGGATTATGCTCGAGACTATCTTGGTGAGTGTATATCACTAACCGGTAGCATTTATTTCATTGATTATGAACGCAACATAATTGGGTTGGCAGGACAGTCTTTAGGAATCATAAATCCAGGGACAATCATCATTGACATCAGTGAACTCGATCGTGGTGTGCATCGCCTTTTTGAAGATGAGGTAATAACTGTCTTCGGTGACGTGAGGTGGGGTGACTACTATCTAGTAGAAACATCAGAGAAGATCGCATCAATTCAAGCACGCCTGATTGAGGATCTACGAGGTACTCAATGGGTTTCAGATTAGATCCCTAACTTAAAGGGGAGAAACTCAATGGGATGGTTTGGGGCCCGCCCCCGCCTCGCAAGGGTCGGGGCTTTGCTTTTCTCAGCCTTCTACCGCTGGCTTTGCTGGCGGGGGTTTACTTTGTTTGAATCTAGTCGCTATATGTGCAATAATCTAATCAGCCTTAGGGGGCAAGCCCTGCTGCTGTCTTGCCCCAGCGCCCATTCCCTTGGCGTTGGGGTTTCTTGTGTAGAAAGGTCTGATATGTCTAAACGTGACGCTAGTTCTCCTTGGGGCGACACCGATGAAGAACGAAAACAGATGGCGGATGCGCTTATTAGGTATGTCACGATCGAGGCTGACCTGGTAGAGCAAATAGAAGGCAAGAGGCATGAACGTGACAGATTTAGTTGGTTCTGGGAAATCGCTGATACCTGGTTATCCTTGAAGCTAATTGGAGCAGTGATCCTTCTCGTTATTTTTCCCATTCTTGCGATACTGGTGGTAGTGTGGGACTGGTTATTCAATTAGCCATACAACCTCGACCTAATAATTGAGGAACGAAACTAAACTCGGCTTAGACGCCCGTCCCCCTCGGGCGGCAAGCAGCCCCCAGGCTTTTCGAGCTGGGGGTTTTATCATCCCCCTCGCTCTCAGGGGCGATTGTTTGTTCTATTGAAGTAAAACCGGAATTATTGTAATATGTGAATTACATCACTGATCATCATTGCAGAGGGGATTCATCGCACTTGTGTACAAACCCGACCTAATACGAGGTGGGGTTTTTTTATCGGACATTTGGTCTGAAGGGAGGAAAGCATGAACCGTCGAATTTGGATTATCGTAGTCATCGCACTATTAGCAATTGGGACTGTTTCGGCCTTCAGCTATATGAAGGTCAAAGACCCATTCTTAGGGGCGTGGGAATCCACTGATGTAGATGGCAGTCACCAATACTTGTGGGTTCTTTATAATGTTGAAGGAGCTTACCTAGGGTTATATTACGATGACGGGGCAAGCGCATGTGTAGAAGAGCTCTGTCTTGGGGGGCCACCAGCAGTTGGTGTTCAGTCTGGACATCGTGTTGAGGAATGGGGTCTCTCCACGGATGGTTTCACTGCCTACTGTCTCGAGGAAGATGGGCCGAGATGGCTTCTTGGATTCTCCGGTTGGAGTGAGGAAGCGGCAAATACTTATGACCCTGCTACCGATGAACTTTATTATGATGTATACAGCCCATGTCATGAAGAAGAAGTGCAAGTCCGTTGGAATAGGGTCGGGTTAGGGATAATAAAGCAAATCTTCAAATGAGGTTTGCTAACCACCATTAGCCGTTCACATTTCTAAACTTCACAAAGCCCCCGCCTCACAAGGGTCGGGGGTTTTCTTTATCTCAGCCTGCTCCCCCCTCAGGTTGGTTTTTATTGTATTCTAGGGATGATATTATGCAGTTCAAAGTTGATAAGGGATTTAATAGGATATGAACACCCGTTTAGACCCACGGCGCAAGACTAGTCTAAAGCGAATTGTTCTCGAGTTCGGTGATCTGGTGAATCAACTCACCGCACAACCATCCGCATATGGAACTACCAACTTCGTGGAGAGGGAGGTATTGCTTACTCAGCTGGAGACGACTTTAAACGCTGCAGAGGGTTGCGTGAATGCTATGCGGAGAATCTGGCCTTCCGGAAATGATATTTATGATCGGTTACTGCTCGGAATTTCTGAAGTACGACAGCAACGCGCACTTGTCGAAGAGTTCTTTGATTTAATCTCATCGGACATTCCAACAAGTGAATTGAGGGCAAAGAATCGAGAGATTATGACCAAGAATCGTGAGATTTTAATGATCGCGTCTACATACATGTCTGAAGCTGCTGATATCCTCTATGAGAAAACAGGAATCGAACTAAATATTGAATAGAGGAAGTTAACTCCTCCAGCGTAATAATACGCACTAATTGTAACTGACACCCCCGCCTCGCAAGGGTCGGGGTTTTTCTTTTCGCAGCCAGCCCCCCTCTGGTTGGAGGCTTTCTTTTCTCGATCTTCTCTTAGCCCCCAACGGTCAGCAAAATTGAGATCCGGCTGTCATGGGGGTTACTCCAAGCTAAAGCAAAGTCAATTGTTTGAACCCCCCTCCCCTTCACCAGCTACTTCAGCGAGCTGACGATACAAATATTCTTGGAACATAAGCTCGCCAATGGCCTCGAGCTGACAACCTACCGAATCACAACCGAGTGCTGAGCGCTAGGCATCCGGGCAGGATCAGATTGCCAATCATTCAGCAAAATCTCCACCCCCAAATTATCCTCAGGAAATCGCAAAAGTCATCCTTGACATATACAGGATAAACAATATAATAGAGATAGAGTATACAGTAGATAAGGAGACGTGTATGGACAAGCGTGCTGCGATAAAGTCGCTCATTTCAACTGCGTCAGATTTGGAGAAATCAGTACAAAGTGTCGCATTCGATATTGTGCGCGAGGCCGGGGACTATGAGCTCTCTGAGACATTGCTTGGCGTAGCGAGGGACATTCACACAATCAGCAGACGAATTCAGTCGCTTGCTGATAGCCCTGTCGTGCCGACCAGGCGGAAGGATTTGCCACCACCGGCTTCAAGGAAGCGCGGACGACCGACCTATCCCAGATTTATGGTTACAGACGATAGCATTATTAAGATAGGCAAGGGTAAGTCGCGTACAGCAAAGGAATATCGACACGAGGCACCGAGAGAATCGTTTCAGACGCTGTCATCATGGCTTGATAAGACGCGGGCATCCGGGAAACATGAGTGGCCGGCCCAAGATGTGGTCGAAGCTCTAACCGGAGATGTTCCTAGCTATCAGACATATCTTATGCTGGCTGCACTTCTTGCCAGCGGCGTACTCGCTAAAGTCCGAGGCAACTACGAAGCAGTTGATAGTGATATCCCGACCGCCGAATATTGGGAAATACTCAAAGAGAATTTTGGACGAACGAATCGGCAAGGAGTTAATAATGATTGACTTCGATGAGGGTAGGCAACGACCGACCAACTACATCGCAATATGCGACAACCTTGCTGATACATACCCGAATAGCATAGCTCATGGCCTACAAAAGGATGCTATTCAGAATGCTGTGGATGCAAGAAAAGGGAGACAGAGAGTAAGGATCCACTTTGAGTTGCTAGAGAACGACAAGGGTAAGTTTCTGTCAATCACCGATTCGAACACGATTGGTTTGACTGGCCCAGTCTTATACGACTCAGAATCCTATAAGGAGGATCTCCCAGTCGACTACCACTGGGCTAGATTCGAATCATTTGCTTTCACAAAGACCGATCCTGACGCGATTGGCGCTAGGGGTCAAGGAAAATTCATTTTCCTCAGAGCATCCTCCAACTACACGATGTACTACGACACTCTGCGAGACGATGGAATTTATCGAGTAGGAGCCACCAAAGCAACGATGACGGAATGCCCGATCCTTCCGCCAGAGGATTCCGATCCTTGGGAAGGAAGCCTTGGCGAGTCCGAGCTACACGAAAGGTGCGGCTTGTCTCCAATTTCGAAAGTAGGCTCCAGGATCATTATTGAGGATCCGATCGCGGAGGTTTTGGAGGAGCTTGAAGATGGATCCTTCGTCGATGCTATTGAAGAAACTTGGTTTAGGGCAATTGAAAAACGGACACTCGAAGTTTTGATCACAAATGCTGGCAAGACTCGCACTGCTAAACTCCCGACTCCCTATCCACTTCCTGACGAGGACACAGAAGACGTGAAGACATGGATTCTAGGAACTGATATTTCCGAAGACTCAATCACCGTATCCAGTCAGAACTACAGAATAAAGAATTTCCGTGCCGCCTATCATGACACCAGAAATCCGATTGATGACTCCGGACAAGGTATTGCGATAATCCACAATGGCATGAAGATCTGCAACATCAAAATGAGTTCAGCTCCTCCGAATGTGCAAGAGCGGTTAGCTGGATTCATCGAATTTGACCAAAAATTGGAACGTGAGCTAAGAAAAGGAGACAATCAAAACCCAAACCATTACAACTTGAGATGGAGAAGGGCTTTACCCCACCAAATTAAATCGTATGTACAAGAACAGCTTGATGCGTTTGGCCTGAGCAAGCTTGGGCTTGGGACTGATCCTCGGGAGGTTAAAAAGAGGAAACGGTCAAACGCAGAGGATTGGGCAATGCGGCAACTCCTTCGTCACGCCCAGGACCTGGATCTATTTGGAGCCAAGGGAACTGTGTTTCCTCGCAGAGAAACACCTGAGACGCCTCCAAAGGCGTTGGGAGTGTCAATTAACAATTTCTCGTTTCCGGACCCTCAGATTGCCCCTCGAATCAACTGGGGGCAGGCGTTCCAGGACATCACCACAACAGCCTATAATCGAACCGGAGATGATCTAGAAGTCTCTGTACTCACACAGGTTTTGCACGGCGACTCCGTCGTTGTTCAGCCCATCGAAAGACAAGATCTGACCCTCTCTTCGGGTGAGAAAGTAAAAAGCAATGCGTTTGACATTGAGATCCTTGAGTATGAATACCCTGCCCCAGGCATGTATCGCATCTCTGTCTCCCTAATGAGCATTGAAACTGGAGATAGGCTCGACCGAGTTACAAGAAAATTCTGGGTTGAGCAAGACCCTCCCTTGCGCCAACCATTTCTGCTCCAGCCTCTGCCTGAGTTTTTTTGAGCCGATCTCGCACCGTCAATGGTATACGAGCGGGTCGATAAACAACTCTCCGACTCTTTTTTACAACCTCTCTCATCCGGTTTACCGCGCGATTGAGGAGGATGAGGATGCCCAGAGTGAGTATATATTCGACATCGTGCTTTCAGGAGCAATGGATTTTGTGCTCAAGAGACCGAACCAACAGGACGGCAGCCCCGATTTTCACCCTCTCGAATCGTCAAAAATAATGGGCGCTAAGCGTGATTTCGATCCCGATGAGGTGCCCTCAAGAACATATAACGAGTTGACAAGCTATATTGCGTCCATTCGGTGGCGCGTGTTTGAAGAGGCGTTTTGACTATGCCAGTCATTGTTCGAAAACTTGTCCCTTTTGGAGATGAAGAGATCCTGGCTAGAGTGATCGAGCCATCAGGTGTAATTTCCAAAGAGGACCGAATACGCGCAGAGTCCCTGGATGAGCTACTCCAAGTCCGAGTTCCAGAAATTGCGGATGAAGTTCTTGACGAAGTTCCGGACGATCCGAATGGGGTCAGGCGTTGGCACTGTCTCGGTAAAAAGCTTAGAGTAATCGTTGATGATCGTAGACTAGTTTTGCAGAGCGATATAGATAATATGGTCGTTTGGCAGGCGATCTGGCAATATCTTCCCCAGTCCATGATTCCGAAACGCACCAATATTGAAAAGCCCTATTCGGATAAGCAGCACAAACGTCAAGATCATTTGTCCCTTTGCTATGAAATTAGTAGCTATGAATGGGATGAAGTAAGTTGGATCCAAAGCTGGGCATTTGTACACGAGATGACTGCCCGCCCCTCAATACTTCGAGATATGAGGATATTCTCTGCCCTGGGTGAATGTATTGGAGGCTTATCGAAAAATCCCTCACTTACTGAATTTCGAGAGATTATGAAGCAGCTTGTCCAAGCTTTTCCCACGAAAAAGTATCGTGATTCCACATTCTTGTCAGATGATGAAATTACTTATCGGGTATCAGCTGCAATCGAGTCCGTGACATTCAAATGAGTGATGAACTGTGTGTGGGTCTTCATTTGTGCTCTATTGACTTGGTTGGGTTAAGAAGCCTGGATACCATTGCAGCTTAACCCTTATTCCAATCTTAAAAACCTCACTTGTGAGTTGAAACTGCGATTTAATCATGCGTGGAGGTTCCTCTGTAACTGACGAGTTGAGACAATTTACCAAGAAATGTCTTCCTATTCGTTCGGCAGGGACAAATATTCGGTGAATAGGTTGTGCTGGCTACTTAACTCATCCATCCAATCTTTCGTTACGTATGCGAACCTGTTAACTTCATCCGAATGGGATACCATGCTGCCTGATCTTCTACTTCCTCGACATTGGACAGAATATATATAAAGACATCCTAGTTTATTGGAAATCCTTGCTTGGGGATATAACTGAGCAAGGAAACAATTGATCTATTCATCGGGATTAACGATAGGCGTTGGCTCACTGAAGAGAAGCCGATTACACGCTACCCACCCTTCGACTGTCCACCCCTGCAAAGCGTTCCCATTGACGAAACAGGTACGCCCGCCAGCATGGATAGACAGCAACATCACGCTTAATCCCGCCTCTAAGTCACCTACCCAGGTACTTGACACCCCCAATTCGCTATCTGCATATACAGGCAGCACAAGGATCGGACTTGGATCATCATAGGGAAGAGTTGAAGCAGACACCCACACCTGCATCGGAAACCAGGGCTCCTGTGTTGAATTCGGCTCTACTGGATCAATCTCAACCCCCGACTCAATTCCATAAAGACGCAGCGCCTCCTCTCCCGAGATGACTCTCCCTCCGGGAACCGTATCGCTATCGTCCTCGTCCCGAACCTCGCCTACTCCCACTTTACACCCTGCCGCAACCAATCCCAGCGAGATCAGCAAGATGAATATCAAGGACCACGGGTGTCGTTTCATCTTCACATCAAACCCGGGAATACCCACATGTGGGCAAGGCCTCCCGCTGAGGCTAAAACTGCCCAGGGGAACTTGATCGCGTCTTCATCAGGCGAGTTCAAATTCCTGAAGACCCACCAAGAACGCTTGAAGCCACCTCCGAATCCATACCTGCGGAACATCACTGCAAACCCCAACAAAATGGTTCCTCCGAAGATGTAGGCCAGAATCCACCAATCTCTCCCCAAAGCCACCAGGCCAAAAGCTAGCTGTGCGTCCCCTCCTCCAAACCATCCAAATTCGAAGATTGCCAGAACGTACAGAATTCCAATGACAAATGGCAAGGATCCAAGATCATTAGACAACAGCAATACAGCCAACACAAGGATTGGTAGGCGCCATACCCCTCCCCTGCTTCCCCAAATCGCAGTCAGGAAGAACGCGCTCTCGAGCCACAGAGCATTCAGCAAAAGATAACCGAGACCGATCGCCAGAACACCAAATCCCGCAATACGAGGGATGAGATGGGTCCGGACATCTCTAACGGCGGCCCACACAAGCATCACTGAGGCCAGAACGGCAAGGATAGGCTCGACCGTGAATTCAACCATCGCCCTTCAGATCCTGATAATGATCCGATATGCCTAATCCAAGGTATGGCACGTTCTCCCGCCCCGCCGATGCCTCACCCAGAATTGTAGCCTTATAGCTTCTCGGGAGTAAGGGTCGGGTAGTCAACACGCGCCCTCTCCACCTGCCAGCTATCTTCCTCCGCCACTGGTTCTCCCACCAAGTCGAAGGAGTAAGCAGCCCCTCGATACCGGTGACGGAATTCCAGGTCGCTCGGACCGCGGCGATTTTTCTCGACACCCCAGCGAATGACTAAGTCCCCATCGGATGTCCTACCATCCTTATTCCCAATCCAGACAACGTCAGGTTCATACTGGATCACAGCATTTCCCCATAGATTCTCGACATGCACCCTTCCCCTTCTCAGCCCTTCTTCATCAACGGCGGCAACGACCACAACGGGAAGAACCTTCCCTGAATTGGTGTTTCTGAGCGCGAGCGCCTTGAGACTCTTCAAGACTCGCTCGATACGCTCCTCAGCTTCAAGATATCGCTCGGTATCAAGCACCGGCACCTGCTGCAGATAATCGACGAAGAGCACGACTCGATCCCGGTGTCGAAAAGCTAAATGCAGATAGTGCTCAAGAGCATCAACCGTCGTAAAGAGCCCATCACCAGTGACCAGCCAGAGGTTCTGGGCGATCTCACTCAACCTGTTCCAGGCTTCCAGACCATTAGGCACCTGTCGGATCACCTCATCCAGCATGTGCCGCTTGTCCCCGTTTAGCTTATCAACTGCATCCCGATTCCGGATTGAAAGGATGTAAGCAGCTCGCAGATCGTCTGCGGTAACATGTCCATTCTCACCCAGGGCGAACGAACTCTGGCAGAGCAGCCGCTCCCACAACGTCATAACGCTGTGCTCATAACAGACCACCAGCGCGATCACACCCTGAGCAGCAACATTGCTCGCCATCTGGAGCACTTTGGCGGTCTTGCCAATATTCTGCACCCCGCCAATGATGTGCAGATCTCCTGAATGAAGCCCTCCACCCATCAATCTGTCATAGTGTGAAAAACCGGTCGGGATCGGCGTGAATATCTCTTCACTGCCAACGGCCAACATCTCCTCGATCTTCAACGCCGCCTCTTCCAGATTGAGCGGCGACATGCAGCCCACAGGGAGGTCGGACTTCCTCTCAGGGTCAGGCATCAGCCAAGATCACTCCTCTTTCACTCCAGACTCTCCTACTCGCAGATCAGCTCAACCACGCTAGGGTTTAGCCGCCACTTCGAGGTATGACCGCCCTTGAGAATCTCGATGGGATCCAAGCCCAAGAATCTCTTGGTTCGTGATTTGAGCTGCCTCAAGCGGTTCGAGTAGACGCCCGGATCTTCCGCGTAATCCTCCGCCCAAAGGTTCAACATCAAGGTCCCCCGATCCACGTGGATCCAACCGTTCTCATCCCGCGACGAAGCTAACAAACACATGAGCTTCAGCTGTGATTCACTTAAGAATGTCTCCTCTTCACCTTGCTCCATGCAATAAGTTCCCCGACCGAGATCCAGCGTTCCCTCTCCTATGCGGAGCATGATCCCCTCGTGGGGACGGAAATCAATACCTTCCAACCTCGCCCTTGCCCTAGCGATCTGCGAGATGAGCGACTTGGGCGAGTAGGGCTTTCGGAGGAAGGTGTCTGCGCCGAAACCGAGAAGCTCATGCTCCGGATAGCGGCCATAGTGACCAGAGAGCACAACAATATATATCTTATCTCCCCACAATCGACGGATTTCCTTCACGACCCTTCCGCAATAGCCGTCTTCCAATTCCAAATCCAAGACCAGCCAAGCGGCGCGCGTCTTGTCCAGCAGGCGGATCACATCAGCTCTGAGCCAGGCGAGCCAAACTTCATACCCCCCGACTGTTTCCAGGACTCGTCGCAACCCATGTGCCAGCTCCCGGTCATCCTCCACCAGCAATAGACGGTTCATATCACGCATGATCCACCACCTCCCCCACTTTCTGAATCTCTGCGAGAGGTTTTGCCAGAGGCAGAACGACTTCAAAGCGTCCGCCTGGTGCAGAGTGATTGCCGTGACATCGGAGATCCCCACCATAAGCACGGGCGACGATTCGAGCCACGCTCAAACCAATGCCCATCCCTTGTCTTACGCGAGGATGATTGGCGACGCTCTCCCGGGAGCTACCCTCAAAGGGATCGAACACCGTCTCCATGTGATCCGCATCCACACCGGGCCCCTCATCGTCGACATAGATCCGGGCAAATTCACCATCCTGACGAGCGCGCACCTCGATCAATCCATCTGGAGGTGAGAAGGAAGCCGCGTTGTAGAGCAGGTTACGCATGATGGAACGGAGATGGTTGCCCGCAAGCACATGGATGTCATCTTCAATCTTCAATCGAATCACACAGTCCGGCCAGGCGGGTTTCACCTCCTCGATAACCTCCGGGATCAACTGCTTCAGCGCCACCTGTTCCGGGGAGATGACGAGAAAATCGTCCCTGAATACGGGCACATCCCTCAACAAGTCCACCCAATAACCGGAACGCGTCAGGCTGCGCCGGACCCTGCGGAGGGTAGGATGACCTCTACCATCCTTGCCGTCATCCTGACCATCGAGATAAACAATCGTGCCTTGAAGCTCCCCGGAAAGCTCGTGGACCAATGCTCTCACGAGAAGCAGCGGGTCGTGCGACTGACCACCGCCCAATCGGCTCCTGTGGTGCGTCAGTTCGGCCAGCAGGCTGCCCAGGCGTTGGACGACCATGTCCAGCGCGGAGTTCATCACATCCGGAACCAGGCGTTGTCCCCGACCGGCCTCCGTCGGAAGGGCCACAGTAATCCCAACGGCGAGATCTCCTGATGAGGATTGTCTCATCCAACACAGGAGGCTCCTGATCTCCTTGGATTCTGAGGGCAAGGATACAAAAACACCGTTCGATTTCTCCTTGCTCTCAAGCCAATCCCGCAAGAAGCTCTCCGCCCAACGTACATTCCACGCGGCGCTGAGTTCACTGGAGAGAACCCGCAAATATCGCTGGCGCATGACTTCACCTCGGATAAGAAGCCCTGGCGCCCGAACGAGCATGAGCCACCCTCCCTGGCCAGGGAAGAGATCGGCGAACCAGGAACCGATGGGATAGAGCGTCTCGCTGCTCAGCGGATATCTAATTTCTCCCAACACGTCTTCCAAGCCCGCGAACCAGCGAATGACACGGATCACATAGCCCTCACGCCCGGCTGTATGAAGGAGGATCATCCCCATGAGGACCGACATGACGCCGGCGGACCAAATAGGAATAACCACCCCAGTCGAGACCGGACGTCTTTGAAAAAACGTGATGGACACTCCAAGTGGGATCAAAATAACGCTAAGCGTCAGAAACGCGATGCCGAGATGCTGGGTCCTGAACTCCGGTCGACTCCAGTCGCGAACGCGATCACGGAAAGTGATGATCATGACGCGCCTCCACGGAATCGATTAACCAGAGCGCTCCCTCTGGAGATAATCCCGGCTCTTTCGCCATCCACCCCAAGAACGCCCGCAGAACTTCGGTTTTGGATTTCCATTTTTCCCCCTTGCTTACAAGTTCGGTTACCTGTTCATACATCCGCTGGCTCGCCCTTATCTGAGCCGCCATCGGTGGATTGAAAGCCGCCATCACACCAGATTCCGCAAAACACAGCGCACGGTATTCGCAGTCTCCGCAGGCAGCCCAGCCGCAAACCATGCGCGGGACGTAGCCTCCCGATCTCGCACCTATCATGAAACTGCGAGCGAGGGCCTCTAACAGATTGGCGCCATCGCCTAAGTCGGGACGGAAGGGCTGGACTTCGCCGGAGTACATGTGACGAACGTAGACCTTATGGACAGCGAACTCGTCAGCGTCCACGTCCAGCTCCTCGGGTATTGCCTGACCCAAAGCCAGGACTCTCAGATCCCGTGCCAGCACGTATGGCGAGGGAACATCCCGATCGAAAATGTGAAGTTCATATCCCAGCTTCCGCTTCTTTCGCGGTCCAACGCTATCCTTCGGAGGACGACCACGCGCGCCCTCTTCCCCCTCATCCACAATAAGCGCAACATGGCATGTGAGCCTGACAGACAATAGATCGACAAGGAGAGGAGCGTCCGTCGCAATCACCTCGGTCGGGGAAGGAAGATCTTTCTGCCTTTCCAGGATGTCGAAGGAAGTGGAAAAGGCGTCAGCCATCCCCATTGGTGCCTGATAATCTTCCGATTGAGCGAGGTCAACCTGTGCCAGACCGGCACGCTCCCCATGGTCGTCGATATGCTTGCGCAGCTCGAGAAGCCCAGTAGAGGTTGCGAGCTCCTTCCACCAGCGTGTCCACATCGGCCTTTGGTATAAAGAACCATCCGGTCGACGGATGTCCCCAGCCTCCTCAAAACGACGAAGGATGGCACGTCTGCCCTCATGGTACTCAACGAGGTCTTTGGACATCGGGCGGTCGAAACCCCAATCCTCCAGCCAGGTACTCCAGACGAAACCGAGCGCCTTCAGCGGTGAAAGATCCCCGGATCTCTTGCCCCGGATCGCCTGATAGCATGTCTCGAGCGCGACCTGCACAGCCCGGCGCATGAGCTGCTCGCCTGTGCGCTTGGTCTCCCGACCTGCGCCATCGGGATCCAACCCGCTCTTCCGCCACCAAACCCGGAGCGGGCAATATGCCCAATCCCATAAATCATCGAAGGAGACTCGAGGCTTATCCTGTCGATCCATAATCACGATGCGATTTCTTCCTTATGCGTTCCTTGACGGCAGCACATCTCAAATCACCGGTCTTTCCTCATCGGCATCGAGTTTTCGTTCGGCTGCCAGGTAATAATCGAACCGATTTCGAACCTTGATAGAAGCTCAGGGTGCACTTCAAGCACATAGCTCGCAGGATGAGGTGAGTCGAAGTACGGCCGCCAGGGACGAGCCAGAACGACGTGCATGATCTCTCCATCGTCCGCCAGCCACGCGACCGTGATGGGGAACCTCATCCCTATCGTATGGATGGATGTGACCAAACCGGACCTGCGCCTTCGCCGCTCGGGCATCACAAGCAGCGCTCCTTCTCGTCGACCCAATTCTCTCTTCCCCAAGAGCCCCTGACGCCGCGCATTGGATGAAACGCAGACATGAACTCGATCTGCTATTTCAATCCTCTCAACACAGACCTTGAGCAGTAAAGCGTCTTGTAGAGATTGGGGTGCGGTTGATATGGTCGCCATCTTCTCCACCTCACACCTCCAACCGCGCAGCTCGGCGAAGCGGTTTGAACAGGTTGAATGTGAGACAGCGGATCGATCCATCAACCCCATTGGTATGACCGACTCGAGGACGTACGCCAAAGAGGTTAGCTGAATATGTATGCCAAATAGGTCTGAGGGAATGCGCAGACGTCAGCCAAGATTGGGGAAACGCGATGATGAAGCTGTAGATTCTGGGAAGATGATGAAGAGGCGCGGAAGCGCAGGCGCGCGAGGTGAGAGTGTTTCTATAGAAATACAGATAGCGACACGAATGGCAAAAGAAAGACATCGAGGACACTTTATCTTTCCCCCTGAAGTTCCTCAACGGATGAGAGCTAATTGTTGGTGGATCCTCGGCGACAGGTCGCTCCCCTAGCCTTTGTATCTCCTGCCGCCACTTGTTGAGTCGAGGCCAATCGAATCTATCTTCGTACAAAGAAACGACCGGCAATATCCTTCGTACCTTGATAAATACTATATCATGGAAAATACGGGTCACTGAAATCCTTCCCACCCTTCCACCCATCCTTTTCACGGCTTTATGTCGTTCGTACTTCAATTCGGTACGACTCCTATTTCGATAGTCGCCAGAATCTAGACTGCGATCACACATTACGCGGAACGGTCCCTCTACGTGACCTAATTGCGCCCCTCCCCCTTAACCGAGTTTGATCATCTCTTCTCGCATAGATGCCATCTCCTGTAATCCAAATGAATTGCAGGATGCCTTTTTCTAGATCAACGAACCATCAAGCCGACTACTAGCAAAAAGGCGAGGGTTCCTATCGCCAGCGCCGGGATCGCGTAGAGCATGGGGTACCTTGCGAACAACCCCTGCAAATGGTTCCTCGAAACGAGCGAGCGCGGCGGCACTGCCGAGTTCCAATCCTTTCCCTTCTCAGCAGACTTATCCCGAACGAGCCATGCGTCATCTATGAAGCGGCTGTCGTCGGTTTGCTTCTTTCCCTGTTCGAAATCCTCGATCCACCTGTCACCCATTGAGCATATAGCCTCTCTTTTTCCCTCTTCCATTCCATTTACGATGAGCCCCAGCAATCCGCTTTAGGTATCTATCCGTCAGAACTCCCACTCTATCCGGTGCACCGTTTGGCGTTTGAGAGAACACTCCCTTTCCACGGTTCCCTCCCCAGGAAAGGCTGGTAACCCGTCTCATCGGTCGACATCCAGACGCGCCTCCAGGGAGCCATACCGCCCACTGTGTTCCATCGCAGCTCCACCATGCAATCAGGACGTGATGGATTAACTGGCGGGTGAATGAGCCACCAGGTGTCTTCTTGGGGAAGGACAAGTCTTTCAATAGTCGCAGTCCAACCCCGAACATTTTGCTCACGCATCATGTCCAGGATCTGCTTTTCTCGGAAAGGGGAACCGTCGATAACCCACACAAGCGCCGGCTTCTGACGCTCTAGCGATTGCCAGATCGCTGCGTACCGGTCCAATCGATGCGTGAGCCTCGTAAATGGCACCGTCCCACGATCCACTTCGATAAGCAGCGTACGCCTGTCAAGCAGATGAGGCGGCATCCGCTGCCCATCAACGCAACCATACCTCCAGAACTCCGCCTGGGCGCGCGCGTCTGGCGCCACTGAGGAGACGCTAGCTTCACCTGCAGACTGTTCGATCTTGAATACGATCCGGCTCGCTATCGTGGTGTCTATGCGAATCCGGACTTCGCCTCGCCCATTGCTCACTCGCCGTGCGCCGCCGAGCAACGCCAGCACGAACTCCCGGGTGAGATGCTGGTGCATCCCCGTTTTCGAGGCCCAGCGGGTGGCGTATTCAACGTGCCCCATACCCTTAACATCTTTTTTCTGCGGCCAGGGATGTAATCGCTGCATTACATCTATGGACGTGCCCCAATACTCGGCTAGAAGCTCGATGCCGCGCCAGGTCAGGATCTTTCGCCCCTCGTGTATGCACCGTGGACCGACGTCGTCTGCCGTCTTGATCAACCCCAAAGCACCCAACTGCTGCAAGCGATCCAATTCCTTACGAACAGCCCGCAAGGCGTCATCATGGAGATATGCGAGCTCGAAGGTTGTGAAGAGTGGGTTGTTACCCACCGACACCAGCATGCTCCAGTCTTCTGATGATAGATGTTTCGCGATACCGGCGAGTCGGGATTGGTGTGTGGATCCATGCATCCTCTTACGAATATGCTTTTTGATATCCTTATCTGAATGCCGCGTCCACTTTCTTAATTTTTTTCCAACTCTCGGACGGGCGGTGCGCTGCGCCTCAGAATCGGAGACCCAAAGGTGCACATCCTGCTTGCTGTTCCAATTGTGTTCGATCTGTGCTGCCAGCAGGTCGAGGCGATGTAGATCGGAGGTCAGCACCACGTCGCGCACCTGCTCTCCAAAGGCCTTCGGAGCCCTTACGATGAACGGCAGAGCCTCAGGCGCGCAGCCGCCGATATCCACCCAGATCCGCCACCACTGGGTTCCTGCTCCGTCCTGCCAGCAGAACTCGCCATCCGCTTCCAAACCCGGCGAGAGACCCGAGCGGACGGCATCCGATCCGATACGGCTCAGCACAAACCACCGTGCCACCTCTCGCCGATGGACGCCCAGGATTGAGGCGTTGGGCTCGTCCTTCAGCGCATAGCATGGTCCCAGATCGGGGATATCGATTTCCCGAAATTGACCAGCCTCTTTTTCGAGGAGGACTCGCAAGACCCCCTCCCCGAAGACATTTTCCAAGAGAGAGCGGCTTGAGAAGGGATGTCTTATGAGAAAGTCCGGGAGCAAGCCATCATTGTTTCTGTATGTGCAGAATGAACTCCTGTCATGGTTCTGTGCGGCTTTGGATGTAATTCGCTGGGGAGTGGATCGATGCGTAATCATCCATCTCCCCCGTCTGTGTAATCATCCTTCTCGAGGTCCTCATCTTGCTTGGTTGCTATCATGTCTTCGAGATCTTTGAACCCTGCTTTGACCCCATCATCAACGAGAGAATCACTACCATCGGGAACGTCCTTCTGGTTCTTATCCTCTTGATTACCAGTCATTTCAACGTGCTCATCAGGTCCCCAGGGAGAACCGATCATTTTTCGGACATCCGCAGCAACCCTCGGCAATGGCTCGTCGGCTTCAAGCAGCACGCTTCTGGCGCCGCTTCCTTTTACTTTTACTGGGCTAGCCACAGATCGGGCGCGCATGCTGCCCGCACCGTCGCTCATGTGGGTACCCGCGTAGCGGTCCAGGTAGGTCAGCCGCTCTCGCGCCTCGCGTTCCGCAGTTTCATACGGGATGCTGTACTGAGCCCGCATCGCCCGGACTTCTTCGGCTAACCTGGCATCGAATTCTGGTGGAGGGGCTGTTTCAAAATAGAAGGGCGCGGCTACTGTGCCGTCCTCCCGCACGATGCGGGCGTAGGCGCGATAGGGTTCGAGGTTGGTCAGCGTCTCGGTACCCGGACCGCCTTTATCTCGACCGAATTCGTATTTCGTAAGGTAGTCCGCGTCCTCGCCGTTCACCAGAAATGCGAACAGGGAATGCACGCCGCTGGTGATGATCCCCGGGAGCTGACCGTTGCCACTCTCGCGCAGGCTGGCCAGTGATTGCGTGCCGATGACAACGCGGCCGCCGTACTTGCGCATCTGGGCCAGGAGCTCCTGCCAGGGCACACCCGTGAATGTTTGGAACTCATCGATGATCAGCATCACGGGGATGCGATCCGCTTCATTGGCATCACCCTGGCGTGCGATCTCACGCAAGAGCACGTTGGTGATCAAAGACCCTACGAAGCTGCTCAACTCCGGCCCCTGGCGGCTCATTCGCGTGTTGACGATCAGGAGCTTCCTCCCCTCGAGGATGTCCCTCAGATCGAGCGCTGACCGAGGAGAGCTGAATAGGTGAAGCAGCGGTTTCTCCTCGAAGCGGTGTGCTTTGTAAAGAACAGACTGGATGATGGTTTCGCGGGTATAAGGAGTCAGTGATTTGTAATATTGGTAGAACCAGCGGGAGAGCTGCGCGTGATGGGGGCTGTCCTTCAGCTCGTTCTCGATGAAACGCTTGCGGGTCTCGTGGTTGATATTGAGAACAGTAGCCAGGAGAGAGAGCCCGAGCAGATCCTCCGGCATCCTCTCGGCATTGACAGCGACCAACAGCTGCACGCCCCGCTTGAGCACGTTCTGCATCCTTGGACCCCAATAGTCCGCCCACAACGCTTGGCCGATGTCTACAATTGAATTCGTGACCGACTCGACGTCCCAACCCGATCGGTGAGGATCGAGGGGATTGTAGGTGAGGGCAAATTCCTCATCACCTACGTCCAGGATGACCACGCGCTCCTTATCCGTTGGATCAATCACGCCTCCAAGCCGTTCGACCATATCCCCGTGGGGATCTATGACCACGACCGCAGGTCGATCAGAGTCCTGCATACCCGCCAGGGCCAGGTGAGTCATCAGGTTCGTCTTACCGGTTCCCGGCTTCCCGACGAGGAGGATGTTCCGTCTTAGTGCGGCCTGACTGATGTGGACAGGTTCGGTGCCGCCATCCGGTCGGAAGGAACTGCCGATCCTGTAGATACCGCGAACGTCTCTCGGATCCGGCGCCCTCACCTCCACCGAGCGGATCGGGATCAATCCAGGTGAGACCTGCTCATTCACAATTGGTGGATGCCATAAGCCGGCTAGTTCCTTACTCCCCAGCCACATCCAGCTATCACCCCTGGCATCTTGTATCGCTGACTGTCCTCCATTGCCTCCAGGATCATGATTGCGGAGGATTAGACGATTCCCTCCAGCGACCGCGAATTGACCCATCTGGGCTTCCAACCGTTGTAGGAGTTCCCACCTACGCTCCGGTGAGGATGCCCAAGCGCCTGCTCGAATGGCCACTTTAAAGAAAGTGTCCTGCTCAATGACTTTCTGTCGGACGAGTGAGAGGTCAGCGCCCTGCCACGGGTCGTCGCCTCGATCCAGGTACCGCCAAGCCAATCCAGCACATGCGATCAATACAGGAGCGCCGATGACCACGGGCAACCAGGATCCTTGAACTGCGAGGACAGCCAGAATCAAGGCAATGAGAATTACCCCCAGGAATGTGAAACCTCCTGCGGGGTTAAACTCCTCCATTACGGATGCGTGGCTGAGGATGGATGAGCCGGACGTGTTGGAACTGTTATCGCTGATGATGAAACCCCGCTGGCTTTCGGTCTTAAGCCTGCGCTTTATCCGTCCTAGCCAGTCGGGTGTACCCCTCTCCAGGATGAGTATCTGGAGCCAAAGGCGTTCATCATCGCGGAGACCAAGCATTGCAGAGAGCAGTCCGTGGACGGGATCGCCGTTGCGAAAGCTCTCCCAGATGCGAAGTGGAAGGTATGGAGGTTCGGCGAGGAAGAAGGATGTATTCAACTCCCTGTACTCGGTGTCAGGTTCATCTCCAACAGGGTCCTCTTTCAGAATCTGTACGTGAGCGCGTGGCCAGAGGGACGCTATCTTCGAGATAAGTAAGTGCATCGACGTCTCGGGAGCTCGGACCAGCATGGCACGGCCGTTTCCCGAACCTAGATACTCAAGAGCAACCGGCGTTGTCAGTGACGCCATCAACTGATCCACCACCTCCGCATCAGTATCGTTGTGAGACGGGAGCCATAACTCCGCGACGCGGATTGACTCCTTGCTATTCTCCAGGCTCTCGGGCAGCATGATGGGGACAGCAGTGAAGGAGGTGTGGCTTTCATTCAACTGCAATGGCTTCTCTCCTCATACATGGCATCTCAAGTCGGGCCTGATCGCATCCACGACGGGATATCAGACCAATCGCTGAAGTAGCGGATATCTGAATCACCACTTTGTGAGACCAGTAGCAACACCCCACAATTCAGGAAACAGAAAATAAACATCCCTAATTTGTGAGAATAGAAATATGTTGGTGATCTAATTCTAGGGAAAAGGAGGGGATGGCAGCGTTATGTGTTCGTTACTCGATAAAAGCCTTACAGGACGAGGAATTTATCCGAATCAATAGAAATCAGTACTCCAACTTGAACTTGGAGAGCCACGGGAAAGATTTGGTGGTTGCTACGATGATGTGTCCAAAGTAGAAGTAATCGGGCTTATTATGCTCATCATCACACTAAGTTTGACAGAGGAGAAAGTCTTCTGATTACGCTAATAATCGGAAGCTACTTGAAGGCTCCTGCGCTAATATCAGACCTCGCCAAAGTAGCTACACGCCCAGGCGTGTAGTCGACTACAACAGCAGACTCCTATCTCCGCCGTAGCTGGCAGAGTTGGCCGGTGATAAAATACTTATGTGACGGGAGGGTTTTTTTCTTCTTCTGGCCACTTATAATACTTTTGGGGCAATAAGATTGGAACAGAGAATTTTATACGATTTGTAACTAATTCAGCTTGTTTCCTACTCCAACCAGTGTTTAATGTTGATTGAAGAACTTGAATATTAACACCACCTGTGCCGCCAGTTTCAGAAGTTCTAATTTTCTCATGTACAACGACCAGATCAAATTCAAGTATCTCAACTCTTGGTGCGCTATCATCTCCCTTGCTAGCAATAAAAAGTGCCTGTTTTGTATCACTGAAATTTAAATTTGCTGGATTAATTACTGCGTTTGTACCTGTAACTTCTTCGGATTCTTGTGCATTATAAATTCCTTGAACAATAGCCCTTAGAGCACTATCAATAAATTCATTTAGACCAACGCTTACATCTTCCTTTTTTCTTGTCATGATACTCTCCTACAAATAATCTGAAACCTAGTTACTCTTCAACTCTTTTTTACGCATTTAATGAGAGTAGAAAAGGCGTTTTGAATCCGTTCCGTGATTTTAGAGCACCCATCCTTACTCTACAAGCGAAACATCAATCACCTCCCCGCACCTCGGGCACATCAATGACAGCCCCAGCTTCGCCCGGATCCGGTTGATGTCTACTTCTATTCTGAAGTCTTTGTTCACGTGACCCTTCAGCGGTGAGAACGGGTATTCTCGAAAGCGGTAGGTTCACTCAATTGGTTGTAATTGTGCTTATAGGCAATTTAACCATTGTTCCGTATAATCAATTATCCTGCTATATGGGCGGTCCCCATTCAATAATAGTTAGGCGGACGGAGTGGTATCTTGAGTAGTACTAATCTCTTATCCGAAATAGTAAATCCCCTTGAGAGGGATCTCGGTTTGCGAGAAGGTTTCTTCGTTGAGCTCCAAGAAGAAGACGATTGGTCCTTTGTTATCCAAGGCCACGCTTTCTTAGAAGCAGCTTTCTCTCACATCATTACGAGAACAATCGGGAATGATGCCCTTAAGCAAATTATCACAAATCTTGAGTTGAGTAACCCGCGTACCGGTAAGGTTGCGGTCGCCAGTGCACTTGGCTTACTATCCAAGGAAGATCGTCGATTTATTCGTTGGTTTTCAGAATTACGAAATCGCATTGTCCACGATGTCACCCAAACGCGATTTGATCTGGCACATCATATATCCTCTCTCGACTCTAACCAGCGCCGCTCCTTTATAAATGCCGTCAGCCTAGTAGACAAAACATCGGAATCCGAAATGGCCGAGAATGATTTCGATACGACCAAGTATTACATCCAGTCTCCCAAGGAAGCCATTTGGGTTGCCATCATGGTTGTTTCCGGCAGGATGTACTTTGGATCAACATTCCCCATGGTATTGGTACTTCTTATCCTGCTACAAGGTTGGATCAACATGGTATCAAAGGATGGGAGTAACGCATTGTCGTCCGCCTAACGTCTCTCTGGAGGCGACCGGGGATGTATAGCGATTTTATGTCCTGTAATCAGGGGTATTAGCAATCAATTGCGCAACTTGACTTTCAGAAGTGCAATTCTCATAACTTTTTATTTTCGATGTCCGCTTCTTCCTCAGTGACCGAGAAGGCATATTCTCGAAAGCGATATTAAGGCGTCTATAACGCCCACGAAGGAACCATCTCGCTCTCTCCTTTGGGTCTAGCAGGCGGTGGAGCGGCGCAGTTGACGTGATCGCTTGAGATCAGTTCTGAATTTAGCCTAACAAATCGTTGCACCGGAAATCGTAAAAAGCGCGGCAGTGGTGAACTCTGCCGTTAGGCTTTAGCAAGAATCTGTATACGGATAGGAATAATATCTCTGCCCGGTAGGTTGTAGGTTCGAGTCCTGCTCGAAGTCTATTATTCGATCTATGTGGGCGATTCTAATCTAACGATATGGCTTTTTCTTATTAGTGTGGCTCGCGAGAAGCCCCATTCTCATAAGTTTTATGGTTCATTCTATTCTTGATATTTTCAACGTCAGAGCAGCAATCACTCACCCGTTTGTCGCACGTGGTAGTTGAATCCAAGCGGATATATATAAATATCTATTGGTATCATTCACCAGGTTGCTTAATTCCTTCTTCGATTTTGTAGTATCTCCCAAGATATTCTACAAGTCCCCAGTGAGCCGGACTTACTCTCGCAAAGCGTTGGTCATGTTTAAGGCGTTTGCGTCGCTTAATTTCTTTAATAATATTTGATCGAATTGTTAGATGAGGTGTTTTTCCACGCAATACCTGTTCGAGTTGATATTCTTTGAAACCAACTTTCACAATCTCATTTTCTGTCATCGGTTTTTTCTTATCTTTTAGTATTTCGTTCACAATTTTCGAAGAAGAAGAGGGTCTATCTCTAAGTGACATTTTGCATTCTCCTATCCAAGCTCGAACGTAATTAGCCAAATACGACATTGCAATCACAATAATTCCCGCGAAGGGAATATATTTCATAAATCTTTCACTGTTATTCTAAGAACTTATTCTCAGATAAATCAACATGAGAGTGGGCAGCCTTAGAATTGACAGGACATCGCGTCTAGCTTAACATCAAGTCATGCTGCGCAAACTTACACAAACTGAAGCAAAAATAATTAAAGACATAATTGATTTTAACGCATTGCATAGTCGTGATCCCTCTTTAGGTGAACTTGCAGAGATTCAATCAAAGTCACGATCGGCCATATTTCAAACAATCCGAAGGTTGCAAAGTAAAGACATAAAATACGGGAACGATTTAAAAGTTTTTAATGAAGCTGCAAAAAGGGCACTCGCCGAGGCAGAAATTATAGGATCCACACACAAATTAATCGAGTCTATACATTATGCCCTAAAACTACAAGATCTCACAAATAAGATAAACATCCGCGAACAATCGCTTGTAATTCTTGCGTCTATCGTGGCAGCCCATTTTTCCAAATTGTTAGAGATTGACGCGCATAGTAATATTTCAATATCCTTAAATGTGGGTAAATCTTCAATTGCCCCACTTTTCAGTTTATGCTACATCACAATTCCAGAGTTCCTTAAACTAATTCCGCGAGAAGTCCATCTTCAAATTTCAGATTTAATTAATTCAATTGAGAACATGACCTTTTACGAATCAATCGAATTGATTTGGCCATCGGCGACTGAGTTTGCACCAGAAGCTCTCAATAATGAAAGTACGGTTTATCGGAGACAGCAGGGACTTTATCTCACACCACGATGGCTAGCACGTAGAACTCTCGATTTTGCCCTCCGAACGTATTTGTTGGTTAATGGTATCTCAGAATCAGATTTATCCAGATTGCTTAGCGGAACGACAAATGAGATCAGCCTCGACTCGAGGGGCAATATTAGGAGACTACTAGACAATATTAGGCTGATTGATCCTGCATGTGGGATGGGTACATTTCTTGTTGAGGCACTTAATATGTTGCTTGAACTCAGGTGCTCATTAGTTAAGAGACCCATCAGAGAAAAATACGCCCTAAAGATTATTCGGACTCAGTTATTTGGAGTTGATCGAGACCAGTTAGCAGTTGCTATTACGACTACAGTCCTTTGGTATGAGGCTCAACGACTAACCAATCAAAATGCCGACCTTTCGGAGCATATTACACAGGGCGATTCCCTTCTGGGCAAGCCCTTTCATGGCACATGGACATCAAAACCATCACGAGGCTCAGCTCCCGATGATTTCAACACATTCGATTGGCGGAAATCATTCCCGGCCATTGATGAGAAGCATGGGTTTGACATCGTTGTAGGGAATCCACCTTGGGAACGAATAAAACTTCTCTCACGTGAGTACTTTGAAGTAATTAATCCCACTATAGCTACTGCAGCATCAAAGGCTGATAGAAAAAAACTAATCGGTGGGTATTCCAAAGAATTTCAGAGAGAAAAAGATGAACGTCGGAAATACGCTGAAGCAATTCGCAAATCTTGTATATATGAGTACACCGGATCTGGCGATCTGAATTTATATCAACTCTTTGTAGAACGCTCAATCCAAATATGTAACCCCAGGGGTAGTATTGGGCTACTTATTCCTTCTGGTCTTTCAACTGATAAAACAACGAGTGGTTTTTTCAATGCGATACGAAAAGGAAATCATTTAGCAGTTTTTCTCGACTTTGAAAATCGAAAAAAGATATTTAAAGATATTGATGGCCGGTATCGTTTCTCGATCTGCATACTGTCAAACTCTAAGTTAGAGACCAATCCGGAATACAGTTTCTTTCTTCATTCGGAATCTGATTTAGAGGATGACGAGAGAAGGTTTGAGATCGCGGATATGACCATTAATTTGATAAACCCGAATACTCGAACACTTCCCGTTGTTCGGACAAGATTCGACCTAGCTATTCTACACAAGATACATCGCACTGTACCGGTACTGCAAGAGGATTCTAGTAACCAAGATAATAGAAACGATGCTTGGAATGTAATATACAGACGAGTATTTGATATGACGAATGACTCTGATAAATTCATCCGATTGTCAGAATTTGCTAGGGGTTCAACATTTCGCCCAGACGGAATCATTGAATCGTCTGGGCAGCAGTATTTACGTGTTTATGAGGGGCGAATGATCGATACCTATGACCACCGATCAGCAACTTGCATCGAGCGCGTAGGAAAATTTCGCCGACCTGCGGCTAGTATGCCGACGAGCCAAATTGAACATCAATCCTCAGATCATATGGTGTTGCCCAGGTATGTAGTCGAATACGATTTGGTCAAAGAGCGTCTGAGATCCTGGAATCATCATTGGATGCTAGGTTTTATGGACATAGGCAGTGCAACTAATCGGCGCACAATGATCGCAACCATTCTTCCACTGAGCGCTCCAGGCAATAAAGTCCCGAATTTATTTTTGAATGGTAAACCAAGTGACAGCGCAATATTCTTAGCCAACCTTAACTCACTCGTATATGATTATGCCCTAAGGCAGCATATTGGGAATATTTCGCTAAATTGGTATATCGTTCGCCAAACTCCATTTATTCCTCCACGATTATTTACTAGGTACTATATAGGGAAGACAAGGATTGATCATTGGATCTCCAAGCGAGTGTTGGAATTGACTTACACGAGTACGGACTTGAGAAGTTGGGCAAAAGACATTGGTTATTTTGGAGAACCCTATAAATGGGAGGATGTGCGCAGACGAAAGATTAAAGTTGAGCTTGATGCGCTCTTCTTCAAACTTTATGGTTTATGTGAATCAGAAGTAAACCATGTAATTGAGAGTTTCCCGATACTTAAAAAAGAAGATGTAAAGAAGTATGGAGAGTTTAAATTGAAAAATGAAATAATGGATATGTGGACTACATTGGTGACAAAGAGTTCGATAGAATTGTAACGCTATATAGTAGTTCTAAGAATCTCATCCAAGTCATCGCTAAGCTTCTCAGTAATCACCGACAATCCCACCTCCTGCCCCATACAAATTGGATCGATGAACACGGCCGATAGCAGCGTCGGGTTTCCATCCCCTTGAACCAACCATGTGGCAGGTCTTTGAGTGGAATTTGATGGGGTTGGATAAATTAATACTCCTCGTTCACATCCCATCACTCTGGCACCGGCCATAACTTGATAAGCATTCACTGCGCGCACATTTGTCCCCCATTTCTTATATTTTGCATCAAGAACAAGTGATATTCTGTCATCGATGAAAATTTGACCATCCGGCTCTGTGCGAATTCTTCCCCCGGCACCAATTGGCAAAGCCATTGATAGGACACTCCGTTTAAATCGCCAACGGTTTAATCTGCACACACGTCTTAAACACGCAAGCACAAAATCCTCAAAAACTCGATCTGAGTTTAGAAGGATTCCAGGTAATATCGACGCTCCACTCCCATATTGCCCCCCTTTAGCTTTTGCAAGCCACTTAGCAATCATAAATGCTGGTTCTATGTGACGATATTGTGGTCCTAAAGAAATCCGATCAAGCATCAGCAAGGATGGCAGTTGTGTACTAATACTGCTCATTCGAGATAGCATGAAATCAAGCTGACTAATTATTGAAGCAGTCCCAGTTAGGATCCGGAGCTCATTTGTTGCCCACTTTAATAACCTAGCGACAACAGAATTTGGATGGTATGTACTGTATTCACATGGTATCTCGTGGGGAGTAACTAATACTTGAGGATAGATTTTGTCCGGAATAATCCTGCCCCTTAATACAGGTTCACATTTTTGAGTTCTGACATAAGCCTTCGGAATGCCTTCGTCAAAGGCTCGAGTGAGGTTTTTCACGAACGCATAGGCGATCAAATCGATAAAACCGCGGATCGGGGCACGCGAAGTCCCAACTTCACCTAAAATTAGGAAATGTCTCGGATCAATGGTAGTGAGCATCCCGATTAGAGCTGCTCCCCATTGCATTCTTCGGTTGGGATCGGTAGAAAGGTATTTAGGGATTATCGTGACATCGTGATTACCGATTGAAAAGATACCCGTCACACCTCTGGCACTAATACTGACGACATCTCCAAAACTATAAATATCAAGAGGATCTTCTCTTCGCCCAAGTTTCCTCTTCCAGATGATTGAGAAGTGTGCGAGCTGATCATGGAACCTTTTCGCAGCGATTTCCGATTTCAAAGAAATCGATTTACCTTCTTTGTCGTTCTCAATTAATTCAATTGATATGCGAGGTTGCATATTAGAGTTCAATTCCCGCGAGGAATATTAATGTAGATCTTTGGTCCTCATCTGGCAAGGATGACAATCGACGAAGAGGGTAAACTATTCTCTCTGCTTCAATGAAATCCGCGGGAGGATCTTCAATCGAATATGGAAATTGGTCCGGTGGGTTCTCTTCGTCCGCGCGCAGTATTATGATAAGTTCCTCGCTGCGTGTTCGATACAGTTCTTCTATTTGAGGAAGGAGTCGAGTATCCCATACTACTGTCAATTCTCTTAAGCGTAGAATCTCATCTGATTCGATCCACACTGATGAGAGGTACCCATGTCCAAATTCAAAGTCAGGACCCCATGAATGTCTAACGTATTTATTAATTCTTTCAAGTAGACGATATGCAATCAAGCCTGAGGTTATTGAATTTGGAGCTACATCTTCTCCGGGGTTTATTCCCAACTTATCTGCAAGTAAATTCATATCTGGTCCACAAGTGATCTTAAAGAACCGGCGCGCAAGCGCTTGATCAAGCGGAGCGACTGAACGATCAAGAGAGTTCATGCTGGCGACAATATAAATATTTTCTGGAACATGTACAGGGTAATCAAGAGTACCTTCGCCAATGCTAAACAGAATTCCCTCGGTCTGAGATCCATCTTCATTAATATCTACCCCCAATAATTTAAATGGAATATCTCTCTTATCTACCTCTAAGAATGTAATCAGCTCGCCCAAAATTTGTGCGGAGTTTCCTCTATTGAGTTCATCGATAAAGAGGATAGCAGATCCTCCTTCTTCTCCAACTGCCCTGACTGCTTCAATAAACCTTCCAGCTCTAGGTTTTAGTCGTAGCCCAACATTCTCAGGGATTGGGCGCAAACCTATTACAAATTCTTCATAACTCATGCTTTGATGGAACGTGATCCAATCTATATAAATTGGTCGAGGGATAGCTAAATCAATTTGATTAACAACGAATGGATTATCAATATCAATTGGCTGAAGATTGATTCCTTGTAGCTCTGCGGTCCCATCTAACACATCATACAATTCATGCATAGCATACGTCTTGCCGGTCCCCGAAGGACCATATAGAAGGATGTTGTGATTTTTTGATATACTCGTCAATACTCGGTCACCTAACAAAGATAGAGAAACTGCAGATCGGAAATCTATTATGCCAGTTCTTACTCCCTCAAACATTTGGGAAAGCTCCGTAGGCCAACCGTCAGGAATGCTGTCACTAATTACATATCCCATATAGATTCCATTATCTGGACACCTAACCCAATAAACAACAATTCTATTTAACCAATCAGCAGAATTCGTAGAAGAAGATTGACCTGCCCAAAGATTATTGTCATCGTGGGGAGGAAAACCATTTTGAGTTGAGATTGATGGGTGCCTATTATTAGCTTGATCAGCAACGGTCCATTGGTTTCGCCGCCCCCCCCAATCCTTGAACGTTAACTGGGCTTCTGCCGCACTTCCAATTGATTTAACATCCATTTCTGTCGGCGATGTTAATGAACCGAGAAATCTGCTTGTTGCAGAATTAGTAATTATCTTATCAAGGGCGATGTGGCGCTCCCCACCACCAGAATCCCTTGCTAATTCGCCGTGGATGGCGTTCCAATCTGTAAAGGTGAGTCTTCGATACAATATCAATTCAACTGGCAATCCGGCTGTTTGATTAGTCATAAGATATTCACCCTGTAGAGTTTTTCACGTAGAGGATTATCACTAACTCCCTGCTTACTTTTATATCTTGAGGTACTAATTTCCCTTTGATTAACTTGGCCATATTTGTGTAAAAGATCCATCATTTCTTCATGTGTTATGTGCCCATCTGTACTGTAGCTGATGATTGCGAAGTTGGTATCAAGATTATTAAGGACTTCTGTTAAAGCTGCGAGAGCACGGTTTTTGTAGCAAAAATCCGATGATCTGTCCTCCCAGGGTCTCAGTCCGCTTTTCCCAACTAGATCAGGCTCATCTCGATATGCAATGGTTTCAAGAATATGATAGTAAGCAGCATATTGACGTTTTGTGTAAGGTGGATCTAAATAAAATACATCAGCTGCTAGTTTGGAGGCTACGCTTGCGGCATTGCCTTGAATGACTCGATGATCAGTAGGAGAATCTATAAAAACTGAAGGTCTCAGAGTAATCTCTGTCTTCGCTGATTCAGTCCAATCGGCAAGAAAATATCCATATGTTCCTGCAGTATTAGCAACTCGATTGGTTGCCAGCATGAGGTTATGCAGAAGTACAAATGCCTCCATCTCTGAGATAATATTATTATCAATCCAATTGTTTATGATGGATCGAATTGCATCGATTTTCATTGCGTTGGGAGGAGTGAAATACTTTCTTGGTGGGGCTCCATTTATGGGCGATCCAGATGGTGAGTACTCGTTGAAGAAAAAGCCCTCCATTCCATCCATCATATTGAGATAAGTGAGAACGCGGTGATAAGGGGAATCAAATAAAAACGCGGATTGCACACTACTTAAGGCCTTGTCGTTATTTAGTAAATTTGAGAATTGTGGTTCGTCCCTAGTGAGAAGTTGAGCGCGCGCGTGTGTGACACACGATAATAGGATATCATTTGCGATAACCTTGTAACCAGCTTTCCGTAGAGAAAGACTAACTCCTCCAGTCCCACAGAACAAGTCAACAACAGTTGACCGCCTCCCGTTTGGAGCCACAAGTTCTATTTCAGAAAGGATTTCAGGTATTAGTTTTGCCTTATTTCCCAAGAAGCGAAAAGCCATTTATCTTCCTAAAAATGTAGAAGAGACTGAACCCTTTAAATTATGGGCTGATACTTCCCATCACACGGGAATCGGTTTTTATTGTAGGACCTATTCTACACGCCCTCGTCCCACCTGACGAATTCTCTCGACATAGTTACGATTTATAGCATACTATAGCCGTTCAATAATGAATTTGTGGGATTACATGGCAAAGTCTGCCAAGTTAGAATATTGACCACAGGTATTTTCAAGGAAATTAAGAGCTTGTGGTTGAGACCTTGACGCCCAGTTTCAATCCTCGCGAAAAAGAAAATGCCACTGGAGAAGTGCCATTCTCATAATAGGTATTCTATATCCTATTGGGACAATCAGAGGAAAAAGGAGCTTCTGATTACAGGAATAGTCAGAACGATTAGCTTGGGTCTCAATCGCCAGAAAGAGCCGCCTCCTCCACGGGGCAGTTTGCTATTACCGGGTAGGATTCTCACGCGACTTCTTGGTTTATGCAATAGAGTAAGATATGCTCTTCGGGGATCTCTCCAATGAGAGCAGTGCTATGGAATATGATCTATAAGAATTGCTAATTTCCCTCTAGTAACGAAAATGGAATTAAGGTTGCAGGAGAAGCAGCAATTCATTGATCGTCTGACGGGAGGCTCTCAGGCCATTATTGCCTCCCAAAGTGCTAAATTTGCCTGAAACGACCTCCCTCCGGACCTTCTTATAGCTCTTCTTCGCCAAATCGGTAACGACTTCACCAGAGAGCCCATTACTGCTTTCACCCGCAGGGAAAGTAAGGATGACGGTCGCACCAACTTCTGACAATGAATTCAATAAATGCTCAAGTGCGTACCTGGACTTACTCTTTTTACTAAAGTCAGACTGAGGTCTTTCGGAAATAGGTGGATACCGACCTGCCCCTTCAACATTTCCACATTGACCAACTACAATAGTCTCGAGCACATGATAAAAACGACTATATTGAACATTTGAGTAAGGAGGATCCAAAAAAACCAGATCGTCGCTACTCAATGTACTCGCAATATCGAGTGCGTTGCCAACGACCGCTTTTCCTGTGGCATTTGCGTACTGAGGACAAATGGATTTGAGAGCTCTAACACAATAGAATAATGGATCGCGAGACCAGGCTTTTCGAAGAAATGGACCAGCGCTGTCGGTAGGTCTAAAAGGTTGAGCTGTATGGCCGGGCGAGGCAGCGCAATTGCTTGCAGAAGAGATTATTGAAGCCAGACATACAGATCTGGACGGCTCATCCCTCGGTAGATTTGCAAGCATATAATCAAATGTCAGTGCTTGGTAAGGACTAAAGTAGTACCCTCCATATGCATTCCACACTGGGCCAACAAGGGATTCTTCCTTGCAGAGATCTCTGGAAATGGAAACTAGCGATATTAAATCATGGCGCTTATCATCCAGTAAAGATTTAGAGGCATCCAAATAGTCAGACGATTCCCTTGAAATCTCTACCCGATTAAGCCAGGTATCAGAAAGACGCAAATAATCTAATGGGGCCTCTCTTGCTATAACTGCATTAGCCATTACCACAGCAAAAGCTTGTAGGTCAGATGCGAGAACCGAGCATCGTGTATTCGAAGCAGCAAACCAAGAAACAGACGAGGCTCCACAAAAAAGATCAACGAATCTTTTCGCACTTACTGCTCTACGACCTATCAAATCTCCTAATCGATTTTTGAGCATCACTCGTTTAGATCCCATGAACTTCATAGAGCTATACTCCATAGAGCAATTCGCTCGCATCTCCCAAGATCAGAAATCTCGCTTGCACAATCCCTTAACCAATCAAACGGAGTAGATGGCAGGCCGGATCGGTCACAGTTCTCTTCCCATTGCAAAAGATTCTCGATCGCTTGATCAACATCTGCCCAGAGATCCGTGATGTTTCGCGGTTCATTTCCTGATCTCCAAAAACCCCTGCGTTCTCCAAGATTATTCAACCAGAAGCTCAAATCAACACCACTAAATCCCACTTCCTCTAACAGGGCATTGCATGCGCCTGTGGCAACCCGCAGTAGTAGCGCCGCTCTGGACATTACCTGCATATGATGATCCGAGCTGCTAATATCGTCTCTTCCCTTAGCGACCATGATTAATTGCGGATCGTTAGCTTCACTTCTGCGAAGAAGGAAATCGAGCCAAAGAGGACCGGAAGAACTGCTCAGAGGAAGCTGGCGAATCATTGCCGCAACTCGCTGTTGATAATCCGAGGGATCTTGATGCGGACGCGTACCAAAGACCGCATAGTATGAATCCTCAAGCCCCAGTCGAAGAAGATGGCGATCTATGACACCGAAACTAGCGCGAGTATCGGGCTGACAGTTGTGCCATATGTCAATCATAAAGCCGGAAGTTGAAAAAACATCTAACCTTGAGGGAATCCTCAGATTGCCGGGACGATAGCTTGACTCGTTCCGCGCGTTCTGGTCTTCACTAAACAACTCTAAATCTAGTCCCCAACTAGTGAGCCAGCTTGCAGCAATAACTCCTGTTTGAGGTTGGACACCAAAGGCATTTAACCAATCATTTAGTTGGATCCCGCCCGGTCGAATAATGCTCTTCAACAAATCAGTTGCAGCGACACTTGTTGCCCAGTGCTTGAGCGAGAGCCACGCGAAGATATGTGTTGGATAGCCATTAAAGGCAATGCAGCTGCCTGTGTGATCAGTGACAACATGTGGGTTGTTGAACACTCCGACGCCTTCACTTGCCAACAACGACATTGCTGCTCTCAGTTCAGCATAATAGGCAAGGTGTCGTGCTTGATGGAAATCACCTAAGGCGTGACAGTGGATGGCCCTCCCAAGGAACCCCCAACCGTCGGAGCAATGTAATGGAGAAGAAGCAGCGATATATTCCCCAAGATGCTTTGAATTAAAGCGCTGGCCACTTCCATTCTGTTGCCGCAATGTCTGAACGGGGAACCTTAGATAGATATTGTTGTCGCCGATCCAACGCTGATATTGAAAGTATCTATGCAGCCTTGAGAGCGCGGTCATCACCCCTGCTCTTGAGGCTTGACCAAGTTGTGTCTCCTGTGCATTCGATAGCTGTTGAGGGGGCATGGCTAATCAAAATCCAGGAGTAGAAGAACCTTTTCCGCCGTTGAACCGACAGGTTGAGATTCCTTTGTCAATGCAATTAAGAGCTGGCGACGAAGCTCCTTATACCCGCCGCTTCCCCTAAATGCTAGCTTCGCAGTCTTTTCATCTTCTGAAAGACCCGGGGCGGAAGATGACCTCCAATCATATTTTGCCAATCCATTTGCGATTTGGCGAACAAATTTATGAACCGGCTCTTTCTTGAGCTTCTGGATATTGCCTGCTATCTTTTCTTGGCTTGGCGCAGTTACAAGGTCATCGGTAGCCCATTCAGTTAGCCGCAGCTCAGAGGCTCTCACATAACACAGGTCATTGGCGATATATAGGATTCCTCTAACTCCTTGATCCGTGTTCAGCAAAGTGTGCCGCCCTGAGAAGGCGGGATCTTCTATTTCACCTTCTTGTGGGTGTGAGTTATTTTCTCTGAGCGAACTTGCCCATTTCTGATTTTGTTTCCTAACCGCATCACGAATTTCTTGCCAAACAAGAATAAGGAAGCTCGCTTGCTGCGCTCGGCTCCAAGGAATAACAGGCTCGTCCTCCCTTACGGGTGCCCCAAAAAGGCCTCCTATAGAAACGCCCGGTCCCTTAAAGGACTTTATAAAGGTAGCCATCAGCGATCTAATCCACGCTGCCTGACTAACCATCTTTCTCCTGAGGCCGGGTTCACCGAGCATATTGATCCGCTTATACCAAGCACTATCAGGGTAAGACCATAAAGCTTCGGTGAGTTCCTGTGCTCTGGTCTCACGATAAATGGGGTGACCTTTGTAATGTTGCAGCCAAGACTCTGTCCGCAGCAAAGGATATAGATCGTAGGCTAAGCTAGCATTTATACGTTTAGGCCTGATGTTTATTATCCAGAACAAATAAGCTTGCCAACTAATATCAAGCCCATGAAATGCAACAACTGGAAGATAGAATTCATCCCCTAACGGATAATCTTCGAATGCCCAAAGCCGGTGTTGCCCATCAATTACCTCAATTGGATGAAGAGCCGAGGGCCTCCAATCAGCCCCCGAGAAATCTTCGGGAAGAACAATCAGTGGAGGCTCATTCCTTGAATTTTCAACATTAACCAAATCACCAGGCACAACCCTATGACCGCTTCTCGTGTCTTCCGGTTTTAAAATGTTTACGACGATTGAAGTTGGAAGCCATCCCGGCTTACGTAAATCGTCATGCATACCAGAAGCTCGTTCGCTATCACTAAGCTCTGACCATGGATACCCGTATTGGGAGAATTCACGTATTACTTCAGATCGTTTTTCATCGTGCCGGCGCTGGATGCCCAGATCCTCAGATCTTGGCACGACTTCTTTGACTTCTCTCCGATATATTCCCGAAAGTGCTTTTAAATGTGATGCTGGTATAGAGAAGATATAGAAGAATGGGTCCGGTTGGCGTCGATGAGATTTAGAATCATACTCAACCAGATCCCATTCTTTAAGCCATTGATTAACTTTCAATGCGTTTATCCTTATTTGATCTGCTGACTTTCTTGGTGTCATTTGATGCCCTCCCAGAGGCTCAGATCATATATCATCGGTTAATGAGAGAGCCTGGATCATGGGATCCCCCAACTTAAGAAGCTACTTCTTTAATATATATGAGGAAATCGAACGACGCTATCCTCCAACGGTAATGGATCTTTTAAAGGGCGAGATTCCAGCATCATCAATTCTCGTATCCAATCCAATTGTCCTTTAATGTCCCCAACAGGGTTCCAAGAAAGTGGTTCCGATAATGAGTATAATCGTAACCAAATAAAAAGAAGCCCCGAACGTGAGGGGGGCACGCTCGGGGTTAGAAAGGATCGCTCTCGGAGAGAACAATCCTATTCCACTTAGCATTTTAATGAGAAACCAGACATCGTCAAGTAGCAGCGTGTAGTTATGATTCGTGCAAGACTAAACAACAGATCAAGTTTATTCGCACCACCTTTTAACTAGCTATAGGTGGCAACATTCTGCCATGTGCCGACTCATTAAGATGCATTTCTCCATTCAACAAGAAAACTCTCCCAGGTCACAGTCATGCAAAAGGATTCCTGGTTAAATGAAAAAGGATCTGCCCAATTTCTTCAAGAGATACGAGGCAACAAAGTTCACATTGAACAATTCGGGGATTCTGGAGATATGACGTTCTTCACCGTATCACTAGGATACTAAGTTCAGATTGATAGGATAGGATGGGGTGATGAAAATTATTATCCCTCACTCCCATCCTGTTTCAGCACAAATATCGAGGCATGATTGACTAGCCGGAGTAATGAAAAACTACACCGGCACCGGTCTTAAGGAAATTCCGCCCCACAAAATATTAATTATCACAACCCTATCTCTGCCGAAACGCCATCTTTCCCTATCAACCTGATCCATTTCCCGAGTAGAGGGAACGACGAAGCATTCGGTCGTAGCCGGTCCATGACTCGCCGCTCGCTCTAGCTACTTCTATGAGCAACTTGAAGCGATTCACCTGCGCGTCCAGATTATCGAGGTAGTGAAGTGCAACGGCTTCAATTGTCTTCGGCCGCCGTGGTGACCCCCACTCAATCCTTCCATGGTGAGAGATCACGAGGTGCAGAACTTCAAGTGTACGCTTCTTTGGGAAACCTTCGATCTTGTTAATCGCCTGGCTGATAGCCCTCTCACCAAGAACGATGTGTCCCAGTAAGCGCCCCGCATCTGTGTAATCCGTGTCAAATCCCCAGGAAAGTTCCTCCATTTTCCCTAAGTCGTGGAGCAGGATGCCAACGATCAGCAAGTCTCGGTCGATCTCAGGATAAAGCGTCATCAAGGGACGAGCGAGCAGGAGTAGTTCGTAAGTATGCTCAAGGAACCCCCCAAAGTAAGCATGATGAACTCGGCGAGCCGAAGGCGCTTCCTTGAAGCGTGCAATCCATTCCGAATCCCCAAAGAAGTGGCCAACGAGTGATGACAGGTGAGGATCCTGGATGTTATTGATAGCCTCCAAAACAGCCTCCCACATCTCATTGACGTCTCGCTCCGTTGTACGCATCATATCTTCGATTTCAATCTCTTCATCTCTTGCCGCACGCATACGCCGGATATTTACCTGCATATCCTCCCGAAAGCTCTCCACCACTCCGTCCACCTTAACTGGACCTCCGCCATTAATCTCGTCGAAAATTCCCTCACATTCATCCCACTTCCGAGCTTCGATGTACCCTGTTCTGTCGACTAATTGCATGCGAAGGTACTTACCACGGCTGGGATCCCGGAATGGATCGAGGCGTGGATTGCGGCTTATGAAGTAGCCGATGAACTCCATCCCTTCCTGAAGATCTGTTACAAAAGGTCCTTTATCTAGCTTAACGCACTCCACTTTACTTACCATGACAACCTCCTTTCCAAAAAGGCGGAGAAGGAGCCCGATAGTGCGCTGGGCTCCTTCTCGTTCTCTTAACTTAGCTTTGAATGTTGAAATCTATGAAGTTGTGATCTAGATCAAATCGAAGCAGTTGTCCTCTCCAAGATTTCAACGTGACAGTAGTAGCTCTAAAATCAGTTGAACCCGATACCTCGACTCTTGAGAGATACGAACCGACCTCGACCGATGATGATGTGATCGATGCAGACCACATCAAGGAGCTTCCCGGCCTGGACAATCGCTCTCGTAATGGCGACATCCTCCGGGCTCGGCGACGGGTCTCCAGAAGGGTGGTTATGAGCAGCCAGGATCGCGGCGGCGTTGGCCTGGATCGCTGGGCGGAAGAGCTCGGCTACCCTCACCAGAGAAGTATTGAGCGATCCATGGTAGATCTCAAGCGGTTCTCCAATGATCCGGTTTCTCGTATCCAAAATCAGAACGTACAGATACTCCTGCTCGAGATCCTGCATGAGAGGGATCAGCAGCGCTGCGGCGTCCTCGGGAGTCTGGATCGTTGGGGCATGCTCCTCCTGAGGGATCATCTTGCGCTGCCCCAATTCCATGGCTGCCTTGACACAGGCTGCCCGGGCAAGCCCGATCCCATATACCGAGGTCAACTCGTGAATGCTTGCCCGAGAAAGACTCTGGAGCGATTCAAATCGACTAAGGAGTGCAGCAGCGACTTCCATTTGGTCCTTACCACCCACAAGAGCTGCCAGAAGCTCAAGCACGTTGCAGTCCTTCACCTGGTAATTCACTCGATAAACCGGCCTCTCACGCAACGGAATGGATTGGAGGAGTGGACCTCCATCTTGATGGGTCGGATTCCATCTGTTTGTCTTCGCGGTTGAACCGCGCACTTCGTCTAAGAACGAACGTTGAAGCGTCATATCCTTTCTCTTCTTCCAATAAAACATTCGAGGGAACTATTGAAGACCGCCACCACGGACACGCGCGCTTCCGCTGGCAGCGGCCTTCATCCCGGCTACGCCATCCATCAGGTGAGGGGCGTCTTACCAGCCCTTCTAACTTATGGGTTTGTGTATTGATCTGTGAGGAGGAGATATGGGATCAGTTGTGGAAAAGATTATCGGAGGCATCCAATCTCAGTATTCCAGACTAGACTGCACATCAAGAGGGGGAAATCTATCCAAGCATACTGATTTAGGCTTCAGATCACATAGATTCTGCTGTGAAAGCGATCCGATTGGGGCTTATTGGGGTGAAGGGAAGCCCGATCCCATATCGCATAGAGGCAACATACTTTCAACTATACATCCGGAGCTTTTGTATATCTGCGCAGCCGCTCATCGATAACAAATCGGTCACTGCGAGCATACGTGAGGACACGCACAGAATACAACAAGAAGAAAAGGAGCAGCAGGAAGGCTCCTGCGCCCAAGAAAACCTCTATCACATTCATTTCAATTTACCTCCAGAGTTATCCGTTTATCCACTTTAGCCTCTAAGGCTGTCGAGATGTGTTAGTTCATAGTGAGCCAGCCGTTAGTCACCTGTTATTCACCTCCAGGACGCTCCGCAATCTCGCCTTGTTCCAGACTCCATTTCTGTGAAGTGTTTCCCCACACAAACAACAAGGCCTCCGGGAATTTAGAGACCTATGAATAGCTAGTGAATGGGTTGACTATACAGCTATGGACCGGTGAGAAGCGATTGCGACTGCAGGACCACAAAATCAAGGTGGGGTTGGAAGCCCTGGTCGGGGACATAGATCGTGCGCGACTCCAGGCTCTCGATGTAGCGCCACCAGTCTGAAGTGATCCCGTAGGTGATGAGGGGGCATCCCGATTCGGGATTGTTCGGCGGACAGAACTTCTGCCAGTAGGTCTCCACTACATCGATGCAGGTGGGAGGCCACTGCGACCAGTCCCAGTACCAGCCGGGCTCGCCGTAATACTCCCATCCACAGTATTGGACCGTTTCTTCGAAGCGCTTCCAGTGGTAATCCCACTGCACCCGGGCGTAGAGCGCCCAACCGGCCATGAACTGCGTCCGATACGCTGGATGCCCATCCACGCTGCCCGATCCAGTCACCGACGCCCACTGGGAGAGTCCGCCGAACCAGCCTCCCCGGAATACACCAGCGATGTCCCAGGAGTATCGGTCGAGATGCTCTCCCGACGGACCGGTGAGGAGTCCACCAGGCAGAAGCGCCTCCGCCGCGGAGGCGGGGCATAACTTCACCCCTCCTAGGCTCTCCGGCAGTTTACCCAGCGAAGACGAAGCGCACGCCTGGGCGTACTGGCTTTCACTGTACAGTTTCATCCTTGCATCGAGGGAGAAAGCGGACAGATTCCCGTCGCTTGCCGAGCTCCAGGTAACGGTCGTCGTCGTCGGATCGGGGGACAGTCCCAGCTCGATACGATACCCTTCGATCCGGTTGTCGGACCATTCGATGGTCCTGGGGCTGCTATCGGACCAACCGAAAGTGCCTGGCGTCCAACCCACCTGGATCACAAGCGGGACATCAACGAACGCCAGTTCCGGCACGCGATGATTGATGTAGGGTGTGGGGATGTCGATCGCAGCCTGATCACCGGGGAAGACGCCGCTGCATACCACGTGCGCAGGTGCTCTCTCAGATTCGATAAGCTGCCATCCAAGGCACGGAGTGTTGATCAGCCAGTGCACGTCCGAGTAATCAAAGGAAGGGGCAGCGCTCGCGATATCGATATTCTCTACAGCTAGAACCAACCCAAGAGCAGCTCCCCCTATCAGGAGAGCGGTCAGCCAAAATCGCATTCATCGCCTCCGCGTCGGATTAGTGACGACATTCAAACTAGAACCGGGTCGTACGGTTATTCTAGATGCTCCAGTCATCACACAACGTTATGCGTTCGTTACTCTTCCCTCCTCTCAGACAAATTCCTTATCACCCAGTAAACTTTTCTCGTCTGGCAAACCTAATAGAGACCCGCAACCCCTTCTCAGAATTTCCGCGGAATCCATCAGGCAGATCCAGTGCGATGAAATGCACTCTTTACCGATTCATGAAGCAGGACTTCAAAGTCCATACTCTGTACCATATCCAACTCCATCGCACAGTGCTCTGCAATTCTTTTCTCCCATCTTATTCGACCCTTGATGATCCCGATCACCCGATTCCAGTTCACTCGATCCACGACTTCTACAAATTCGCGTTTTGCCAGTTCGCCATCATGAATTTCGATGAAGGAAAGAGCTGCAACCCCTCGGCCCTTCCGCCTCGGTCTGGGCTTGACGGCGAATATTGTCCCTCCCGGGAAATAGCCAAACTCTGCGAGTTCGACAACAGCGTATTGATTGTTATGGAGCGTTTGGCCGATTCGGAAACGATCCTGATACGCTCGAGAATTCAGATCACCCACCGAGAGTATCATCCATTCATTGGAGCTCAGGTGATCCTCCAGCAATCCGATTACATGGTCCTCACTCATCACACATCCTCCTTTCATTTCGTGGCTGGATCGGCAAAACCAGCTCACTTGTTAGATGGAACGGAAAAGCGGCAGAGAGGTTTATGCCTTTCTGCCGCCATGTATTTGGACGCTCAGCGGAATACCGAATATCCAGCTACTTCGAGATTATTTACTATTTCCCCTTTGCTTTGCTCACACCCCGCACAAATCAACCTCCACTATGTTCCTAAGATCCGTGGGTTGCTTTGTCGGTGCAGCGGACTCTCTGTTTGTTTAGAACGGAATCTCGTCGATCTCGCCTGCCTCCAGCATGTCATCCCCGCCCACTTCGAACATGCCTATCTGCTCCTTCTTTGGCTCGACCATCCGATGCAGCCGGTCCGCCACATCGAACAGAGCTTGACAGCGATCACAGACGACCTGTTGAGGCGCTGCGCCGGTGTAGTTCTCACTGGTACATTCCGGGCAGGTCCAGGTATACCCCGAGGCCGTAATCGATACCTTTCTCATTGTGCATCCCCTGTCGAGATTTCATCCTCATCCGAAGATAGCTGGTCGGAGCGGGTCAACCATGGCATCTCCCTGGAAGCCTGCTGCACCGCGCACAACCTGCCCACGCTCGTGAGCAGCGCCGCCAGCGAGATCGGATCGAGGTTCACAAACCATCCACCATCGACCTCCAGTTTCAGCACTGGAAGCCGCCCTTCTGCGAGTGGGGAGCCCATCGGGATGAAGAGCCGTACCATCGGCCAAGGGTTTGCGTGTTGATTTGCTGCTTTGCTAAGTTGGTTTTCAGGAATTTCCATCGCCATCAACATGCCGGTACCAAGCATTCTTCGATGATGACCTCGTTCCTGGCTCCGATCTCAACCACCATCTCCCACAGCGCCTCCACCTCACTGAGATTGCCCTTAAGCCGCTTACGCAGGGAGGCGATGCGCTGGAGCGACTCCTCCCCCTTCCCTTCACGCATGAGCTGCCAGATCTGATCGGCATTGAGTTCAAGCGATGCCCGCCTTTCAAGCTCCACGAGTGCGCGTTGGACGCTCCGGCTTGTGATCTCGAGGTGCCGGGTACTTGGAGCTTCGCCCTTTCTCGATAGCCTTGATAGATCTTCCAGGGCGCGCTCGAGCGGCACGTTCCCTGGTGCAAGCGCTGTCAGGGCTTTCAGGCGCTGACTCCAGGATCGTCGTGTCGCCGCAGAAATATCACCGCCCCTGGAGATCGTAGTTGTGATTTCGCGCGCCACCCGCAGAAGCGAGGCCTGCACCTGCGCAACCACCTGCTGAGCCTGCTCGATTTGAGGGTGGATCGCTTCCCGCAGGATACGATCCCGCGCTCTGCGCTCGTGCTGGAGCTGGCCTAACTGCTCGTCTCTGATCTTTCGTTCGATCTCCACCAGACGCAGCTGCTCACGATCGCGCTCGGCTTCAATCTCGTGCCGGATTCGTTCTGCTTCCCGGACATCCTGAAGGATGTTTTCAACGGCCTCCGGCAGCGACCGATCGATGGGGACAAGCTCCATGCGTATCTTGTCCCGAACGTCCGTCTCCGTTGGAAATCTCGCCCTGAACGCCTGCATACTCCGCTGAAGGAATTGCCCCCACAACAAGCCCTGAACTCTACCCAGGCTGCGCATGTTGTCATACGCCGCTTCCGATGCCCGAAACCATCGCTCTTCAGCATCACTCCTCAGCCGATGATAGTCGGCAAGGAGCAGCCTATCGCGCGTGTGAGCGAACGTCTGGACGAGTCCGCCGATTGCTGTCTCGAACTTGGAGGTCGCTGCAAGCGGAACCCACCAAGCGCGCCTTCCACCATCCCACACTTGTATTGCGCCCACGCGCTTGCACACAGTCTCCTCCCGAGCAGCCACTGCTCGAAGCGCATTCGGGATCTTTTTATCGATCAGACCCCCGCGAAGAGTCCGAAACACTTCGGCTCTAGGGTCATTTTCCGGTATCCCGGCTTCCGTCAACATGGCCGAGGTCTCGAAAATCCGCAGTCCAAAAGCCCGTATGAGACAGCGAAATCCATCTGTTCGAGCGAACAACTCCTGCGGGGGGAGGATTTCCATCAAGAGCGATATGCGTTTTTCCTTGGGGAGCGCATCCAATCGCTCATACACCTCACGGTACATGTCCATAGCTTCTGCTCTCCTGTTGATATACACCAAGCGGCCGCGTCTTCCTGAGCAACGCAGCCGCCAACGGGAACTTGAATTCTGTTCGTACAGATCTAGATCAAACGTTTATTCCCTTCACCACAGCAGCTTTCTCAAAAGAACATCGAAGCAGCGCAGCGGTCTTCGGCAGGCCGTACATAACGACCTGATCGTTGAGATCCTTCTCGCCTTCCAGGAAGGGATGGTCGATGATTTTCGCGTTTGGCAGCTTCTCCTTCCATCGCCAGACGGCATCCCGTCCCGCGGGATCATTTTGCGGCAAGATCAGGAGAAACCGGATGCTCCGAAGTACAGGCAGTAAGTAGCCGGCAATCCCGGTGCCATTGACCGCCACCCCTTGAAATCCCATCTGTCGCAAGTTCACAGTGTCAATGATGCTCTCCGTCAGGATGACGGGCTTACGCCTGTTGATGTTGCCCAGGCCCCAAATGACCTTGGGGATACCACCCAGGCTGAGATATTTGAGGGAGGCGCTCTTGCGCGTGGACCTGCCGATCATGTGACGGACGGTTCCATTTCTCGAAACGTCGGGGAAGACAATCCGACCGATCAGCCATTCGCGGGGTTTGTCTCGATCGTTCCTCACAAAGAGCCCGGCCACCTCCGCCGCGTCTCTCAACTGCGGAGGGTATCCTGCCAGAGCACCGATGAGGCCGCCTCGGGTGACATAGCCGATGCGGAACCTGCGCATTGCAGAAGGGTCAATCCCGCGAGAGCGGAGATACTCCCTGGCACTTCCCCCCGCATCGCCCATCAAGCTCAAATGATAGACACGGCTGGCCAGAGCGAGCACCTGAGCGATCCCGCGGGTCAATTCCCTGGGTGGTGTCTGCGGTTTCACATCGACAAGGGGGATATCCAGGACCTGCAGTCGCCGCAGCACCTCCTTGAACATCTCGGGGTCTCGATTATTCCACGCGTCGCCGAAAACGAGCAGCCCTTCGAAATCATAGACATCCCCGCCACGGTTGCAGCGGAAGCAATGAAAGAGCCCGCTATTGAGGCTGACGCTCATATTCGGCCGGCCTGTATCGTGATGAAACGGGCAGCGGACCATGACGTTCGGTCGGTCGCCGCGCGGAGCGACCACGATTCCAGCTCGTTCCACGACCTGCAGCAGATCAGGCTTTCTATCATCCATTGGTACTTCCAGTTCGACAAAAGCTCAACTCACATACCACGGTCATCAGCCAATGCCATAGAACAGGTTGAGCCGTTGTATACGCTGCATTTCTACACCTCTCCATAGCTAATACTCTCCAATGTCATAGGCTCGAGTCAAGTGTTTTCGCGTGACATGATCGTTAGTTATACGCGTAGTGGATTGGTCATCACCAGATAGTGGATCTGATCCTGCCGAGGCCTACGGCCAGCGCACGGGGGTCAAGGGGACGCCGGCGAGAAGTGGGCTCATGGGCATGGCACGTGACATCGTCAGGACGAGCTGGTCCTTGGCGCGTGTGAGTCCTACGAAAGCCAGATTCTGTTCCTCTTGAAGATCCGATCCTTCCAGCGGCAGCAAACCATCGTGGAAGCCGGGAATGATGACCGCTTTGTGGAGTAGAGCGCAGGCGAGGTGTCTATGGATAGACCCTTTTCCGACGCCCCCTCCCTGAACCGGGCGTGCGACTTTCACCGCACCCGGCTCGCCAGT